>JGI24158J21664_10005165_pt1 | contig 16991 bp, 10 predicted proteins | sample Ectturendosymbi3_FD_21664 | JGI IMG/M metagenome (IMG submission 21664)
TTAGCACGCGATGGCGTTGCGTCGAAAGATCAATCACTCACGCGATTCTTTGGCTTGTTTTGAAGCGTACAAGCCGGCTTTTCATATATACAGAGCTTTCCTAGAAAATTTCTTTTATGCCTATGGCGCCACCGTAGATAATTTCGTGATAGTTTCTTTTTTTCTTGAGAAACATTATATTCCGCAGTATTATCGTTGACTAACATGCTACGTTTTTGCCAGATTATGCCAACGTTTTGGTCAATGTGCGGTTTCTATTTTCGGAGTGATAAACTGTGTACCTGCTACTACACCTGCACACAACGTTGTTTGTTACTTCGCAGTTGCGCATATCTTAACACCCTTGGTTAATTTGGCTTTCAGGCCTAAATCGGGCTTCAAAAATAAATGTCGGGCTCGAGCTGGGTTCAAGCTTGTAACTTCGGGCTCGGACCGGGTTCAGGCTTCAAAATGAGGCCTTTTACAACTCTGTGTGGGTATGTATGCGGGGGACAACAAGGGGAGATTGAAAGGATACATCGTCCACCCACCAACAGTAAAAATATATTGAAATCATTTTGTGAAGTAGCTACGCTAATTTTAGGCCAAATGTTTTTGCTGCTGGTAAGAGGATATCACTGGAGATTTTGGTAGGGGTGGGGCTGCATGCATAATGCCCAGTAGCACTAAAAAGATTTGTAGCTTTTTCAAAAAACGGAAATGTGCAAGAAAAAGATCGTCTTTGTAACGTTAATCAACTTGAACAAGACATCAATTCGCGCTGTAACCCACACTTCTTATACAATGCATGAAACTGAAGTGTTCTACTTTAAGAGTGATATGCACTTCCGACCAATGCGATTCAGGATTTTGTGCACTCCAACTGACAGCTCTGACAAAACCCAATTGATGTGTTCTACTATATGGCTGTGCTTGTTTACATCCAGATACGGTATTAATTGAAGCAGGCTGAACTACAGTACCGTGTCCAGCAACAAATTTGAGTATATCAATATGCAAATCATCTGAAAGAACAAAGCGTGATTAGTGTTGCCCTGAAAACACATCTAGAAATAAAATTGGGAAACTGTATATATAGAACATCACTTCTGCATCGACCCGATTACTATATTGGTTTCACACCAAGCTGTCCCCCCACATTTTACAACAAAATTGCGCCCATGCTTGTTTCAATCCCAGGGGAGACGTGTTGACCAAGCCTTTGTTTACGCTAAAAGGGTATCGTGACTGAAAACACGCAACAGAAGGCAAAAAAGGCTTCCCCAGGCATGCTGATTCGAAAGATCATTTGGCGTGTTGTGTCATGTGGGAAGAAAAAGAAAATCGGTCAACAAACAGCAAGGAAGTTTCCACATTACTCAATTCCAATGCAATAGAAAGGAACAAGTACTATATTTCATCCCTAAATGATGTTGCAGAATTTCTAGCCACTCACCAGTTGGCGTTTAGAGGGAGAGTTGAGGCATTTTCTAGCATGGAGGATTGGGGAAGCGGGCTTTTTCTGTCGCTGCTAGATTTTTTCCATCAAAAAGGACCCTCGGTTGACAGAAATAGTCAAAACGGTTCCAAGAAATGCTAGCAGTATTGTCAAAGAAGCGATTGTGCAAGAGGTAGGAGATTCGTGGTTTACCTTAAAAGTTGACGGTACCCGAGATCCCACCGGTGTGGAGAACATTCCCATAGTTCTTCGCTTTTTTGATGAAGATACGAAGGTTGTAACGGAGCGACTGCTCGCCTTAGCAACCAGCAGTTCGTGTGATGCCCAAGCGCTCACCGAGGTTATTTGCTCCGAGCTCGACGCTGCTGGACTGGCTACGTCCAAGATTTTAAGTCAGGTTTATGATGGAGCGGCAGTGATGTCCGGCAAACATGGAGGAGTTCAACGCCTACTACTGGAGAGGGAAGGCAGGGAAATACCATATGAACATTGTCTGAACCACCAATTGCACCTTGTAGTTGTCCACACTCTGTCTGAGGAGCAAGCTTATGTGCGAAGATTGTGTAAGCTAGCAAGGGCACTTGTCTCTCTGGATATCAAAAGCGACACGTTCTTAGACGCAAAAGCGATTCAGCCTTTGCTAGATTTGACAAACTCTACGATTGTAGACACCGAATGCAGCGTAGCAAAGCAGTACTTTGCAACTGTCACATTTGGCAATGACAAGAAGATGACCGCATCAAGACTCATATCAGAACATCACGGCGTCCTTAAGGCTATGCCCTCTGTACTGCATGCCCTCAAGCTTTCTGTGACATTGGGAGCCTCAACTGCTATGTGTGAAAACTCGTTCTCAGCCCNTAAAAACATTTTCAGGGAGAGCAGGCGGGCAATGGTCCATTCACGTAAAGTTCAGCTTGTTCAACCAGCTTTTGAACGAGAATTAACTAAAAAGCTGAGCGGAGAATGGAAAGACAAAGTCCTGCAAAATTTAGTGCTACTGCTCGCAGATTGCAGTTATTCTAAAAGTCAAACGGCAACGTTGTAAAACCTTCTTTTTCAGTTTCAGTACGATTGGTTTCATTGAGACAAACACTTCGTTCGTATGATTCGCTTTCCACTATTTTCAGTAATAAACGTAGATTGCCTGTGGACAACGAGAAGTCAGTAACAAATAGGACGATTTTGATGTGGAAAGGTAGAACTTGGTGATCATATCCAGTGCCACCTCACTTCAGTCCTTGTGCCCCCTCACCTATTTTTTCTGACGCCAACCCTGGGCCTAACTAATGATATAAGAACCAATTGAACCGTTCGCGACAATGCAGTTGAACCAGGGTCCAGCCAAGGCTGTGACCGTGTGAACGCCTGCTGAGTCCTGAGCAAGTTTGGTGAAACAAAGTAAATAGCCCACGTTTGCAAGTTATTACCTTCATGCACAATCTAATACAAGGGCGTTAGCAACAGGGGGAGTTTGGGGTTAAAGCCCCCCCTTGAGTTTGATATGTTACAAAAACTTATCACCTGCTCAAAGAAAATCAGTTGATTTCGCATGCCTTTTGCTTGTTAATTTGTCGACTTAATGCAGATACTGCGGGGTGAATTTGCATGGAAATTTCAAGGAACATTGTAAATGGGCAAAAAAGTAATAATTAGGTTTTGGTGGGAATCTGGGTTATCGTCGGCATCCAGGAACCACCTCATCAGTTTTTGCAGACCGTAGGTCCACTATGCATATTTAAGATCGTGTTCCGCGATAGTTCACTTCATCAGAAACAATTGCCTTTGTTATGTCTGCTGTGGCTGATCCGCGGATGCGCTGACCGCAGTGGCTACATTGCCAATTTCTGTAGCATGATAGAACTGATGCACGAGCTCAAAAATAGCAGTTGTTAACCTAGAAGCATTCAGGCATTGGTAATGCCTCAGCAGGGAAAAAGGAGAAGTAAAAGTTTGCTGGACTTATCTGCATAGCAAAACAACGAAAGCTTTCTTGCGTAATGCGTATTCTCAATTCTTGTGTAGTTTAGCAAGATTCGATCCTACAAATTAGGGTGGGCGTCAGCCAGTCCAGCGGCAGTCACACCTTCTGTGTTTGACTGCTTTTATTCGACGACACATTAGCGCAGCCTGATTTTGCAGTTGTAAAAAAAGATTTTGCAGTTTATTACAGTTGACCGGTAATAATTTATATTCAATGCAATGACACATAAAATAAGGAGAGTGCGTGTAGACGAATATGCATATTGTGTCAACAAACTTCGCCAAAACGTTGGTTTGGAAACATGAATATAACGTCAAATTGTGACCTGACGTCACAAACACTGCACGCCAAATGCAAATGACCACCATATGCTACTGAATGAAACCCCCATGAAACTTTTCTGCGCACCCCACTGATCTAATATGTACTTTTCAAATATTAAAAAGCTTCTGCGCCACAAAAATCTGATCTTTGCGTATTTATTATAGGTGGCCGGAGTCACTTTTTCAGACTCCGACTCCGCTCCTGTTCCAAATTTTTTGAATCCGGATCCGGTTCCGGGTACCCAAAGTTTTCAAATTTGAGAATCCGACTTCTGCTCAGACTCCGGCTAGTATCATCGATCAAACCGAAATTTACCCATGTTATCCCTTAAGAAATGACAACGCAGAGTCATGCTACTGCTGAAATTAAAAAGTGACTCCGGGTCCGGTTTTGCACAAAATTTTGACTCCGGATCCGGGTCCGACGGAAAAACACAGAATCCTGTCGGAGTCGACTCCGGCACTCCGGATCCATGGCCACCTCTGCAGCGCCGGATTTAGATGGTGGGAGGCCCGGGGCGCAGGCGTGGTGGGAGGCCCATGTACGGACATAGAATCTTGAGGTATGGGATGCCCGATGAAGTCACTAGTATTTCCACGGATCATTAATATTTATGACGTAACATTTGTAACCCAAGTGTAACAACACTTCATGATGCAACATGATAATTGACAATGATCAGCCATTTGTGATACTGTTGCAAAACCGGTCACCAGAAGCATCGTATTTTCCTTTTTTGAAATTTTGCTTGAAAAACGTTTCTGTGCGATCCAACGTTTTCATCATCTCTCAACGTCAGTCCTCGCTCAGCATTAAATTTTGCGACAGAAACCAAACGTTGCGATAATCTACCAGTGTATAACCAAACGTATCTACGATAATCTACCAGTGTATGCTTGCGCACATTACATTTGTAGTACAAATTGTAGAGTTTCTGAAGTATGACAAACGTTTACATTCTGCTCCATTCGATTGGTGAAGCAAGCAGAAATAAGTTCCATTCAAAACGTCTAAAATTTTCAAAACGATCATCCTCTCTCGTAGAAGTTCTGCCACACACATACAAAAGTTTATTCTGATTTGCTACATAAATCCTATATCACTTCGGTCGTCATGGGCGTCGGAAGGGGGGGGGGCAAGGACCACTCTGGATTTTGAAAATTTTAACAAAAAGGTTGTTTTCGTAGTTTCGAGTGGGAAAAAACAAAATTCACCACTTTTGTCCTCCCCAACAAATATTTTGGAAAAATCCGCTAGAGTCCAGCCTGGAAAAAATCCTTCTCACGCCCATGGCTGTCGTTATAAGATTTTTAGCTGTAATTTGCCTTCCGTTTGGATAGGTGAGTTTTTACTTCGTACGCACGACAGTATTATCTGTATTGTCGATTTGGATGTTTCATTCTCTTCACTGCGTTTGATTTTGTTGCTCATTTACTATGTTAGTAGCATTAACAATAAACTCCAGTAAATATTTATTCTTTTCTCTTCTCAAAGGATATTTTCGTACGAGGAGGATGGAAGTGTACTTTATGCTTGGAAGCAAACTTCTGACTCCCAGGTATGCACTGTATAATCAGTTGTTGTTAGTTGCTGATGTAGCTGCTGCGGTAACCCTGTATTTGAATTAGCGTATGAACGAGACACAACAGTTCGTGTCAATCTGGCCTACATGATTAACAAAATTGAATGCCACTGCATTTGAGGTAGCTGGTATACTCCAAATGTTTGGGTGTTAATCTAGTAGCATCATTATTGGGGCATAAACAGGGGCGGGTCCCCCCCAGCACCTACGAAAGTAACTTTATTCGCCTTGGCTTTGTAGAATTCACAAAACAGCATTCGCGATGCAAGGCCATTGTATCGTCCATTGTTTTGTCTCAGCAGTGTTGCGTAATATGCTTCATCACACTGACAGCAGTGAACCCATAATGAGACTTCACTAACCACCAAATATTCCTGAAATCGCCCCACTAACTTAGCTGGCTTGATCCACCCCTGGGCATAGGTAACTTGTGATAGTTTATTTAATGAAACTTTTCCGTATTCCGATTGCTTCTATTACTGTGTTCGTTATTTTTGAAAGATTTTCCTTCAGTTTTTAGTGTGACTGCAAAATGTTCCACAGCTTATTTTTGTTTTTTGGCATGGCTAAAAGTTAAAGCAATCTTAATTTGCGAACTGCCTTTGGTTTCTTCTCATTTTTGTTATTAACTGGATCAAACCGCGTGTCTAACTGTCATAAAACCGTTCTGTTTCAGAGTTCGCCACCAGACAAAATCAGACCGACTTACATTCGACACTACAATCCCGTTCTTGACAAAGATGACGTTGTTTTCGTTTCAAAATATTACGCGGAAATAGTATCTGCGTCGTTGTCTGTAGACAGAAAAGCGATAGGTAAACACCATGAGGGTGTCTTCCCAAATAGTAATGTTTTGGTGTTTGACCATTCTAGTGGACTTCTGGCACATTTTCAGGTTTTTCTTTAAGATTAACCAGTATTTTGCTTTCTTTATTTTGTCTGATCCTGTGTTTGTTCTCATTCATCTGTTGGCGAAAAATGCTATTCGTCCATCTTTGAAGATGTGGCAAAGGTTAGACGCAGACATGTTCTTCTGCCTGCAACTTGGAGTGCAAATTTAGTTATTGTTCATAATTGTTTTCAGCGTATACTCTTTGGGTAGACCCAGACAGCAGCGATGCGAAGTCTTCCGTTGACAATAGCGTCCACACTTTGGTTCCTCAAGAAGTATTGGGTAAATACTAATACTAACTACTTTCTTTGTTTTAAAAATATTTAAATGAGTAATGCGTACGTGCTCCACAAAGATTTCTTTGATTGCGCTTCGCTCTATGCCCCCATATTCATCCAAGGATAAAAGATGCGAGCCAGTGGGCCGCAACCAGCGAAAATGTCGGATTTACAACTTGTATAAGGAAATCTTCAAAATTGAGAAAATTGTCAATAACAACCGAACGTTTTGCTAGACAATTGAAATTTTGTAACTTTTCACGTCCAATACATGGTTTGTTTCCGTTGTTGGCTGTGGCTCTGTTCCAGAGACAGTTTCTTGATTTTTTATGGTGCATTCCTTTTTATCTTGCTGGTCCCTAGTCATTCTGAAAGGAGTATTCACCCAAATCCTTTGTAAAATTGAAGTTAACAGAGGCGCAACTATAATAAATCATTTCTTTAGATACGTGCAACAATTTGCAGCTTCGTCTGTTTGTGAGTTTGTGGCGGAAAGTGATTGGTTGCAGTGGCGTAGCCAGCCCAAAATTTTTTTTGGGGAGTAATCTTTTGTTTTTAAGTTAGCAACAGTATTTTGCTTGGGACACCGCCTCTCAAAGTATGCCAGAACTTTCGGGGGGTAGTATGGCCCCTTGGCTCCCCCTTGGCTACGCCTATGATTGGTTCTACTTTTATCAAAGATGTTGTTTTAGTTTTGTATCTTATTTCAAACAGCAATATAGTGGCTAATGGTACTTGCCGCAAACTTTCACAGGCGCGTATTTTCAAGGCAAAAAGGTTTCTCAATACGTTTTTTAAGTATAGGTTTTCCTTTATGATACTGTATTTATATTTCATTTACTGCCCTGCAAAAAGTTATATTGTTCCAACGTGTCTTTCTTTTCTTTATTTGAAATTAGATGCTGAGCAACTTAAAATGCCGAGGAGCCATGAAGAAGAACTGATTCTCAGGTGCTTTACAAAACAGTTGCAAGCATGGTGCTTAATGAAGCTACGCAAATAGTTCACCTAATGCAAAGTTGCACAAACAAATACTAATGTGATTAGGAAACGCTTTTGTGTCTGAAAAAATCAAAACAAAATCGTGCATTTTCTTGTGATTGTCTGGCTCTACTTTAGAACTGAGTATTTAAAGCTTGATTTGAACTTTTTAGAAAACTCGGTGCGATGAACTTGATAACCTGCCGTCATCATAACTGTTTGCTTGCCTCCATGAAAAGTTCGTTTTGCTTGGATTAGTGGATAAAAAAGTCTTTGCTTTCAAGGCTTCGATAGACCTTCACTTAACCGTGACGAGGCACGGATTTCTTGATATTTTTGTGGCCAATCTCGACAACAAATGTACGACTTATCGAAACAAGTTTATAATTGGTGTACTTGTCGCTACTTTTTCTTGTTGTGCCCAATGTTGACTTCAAGACAGATACATGCGAAAACGGCGGTGTCGCTACATGTTCGCAATACATTTTTTTGAGTAAGCGTAACATTGTCCAGGACCTCCAAGCAAGATCGCGTCTATCGTCGGGGAACGTACAGAACATTTCTTGCTGAAGTGTGCCCAACAGGTCAGACATTAGTTGCTGCGGTTTAAATTTACAGCACATCTGCACGTCAGAATTTAATGCCGTGACAGCAAAGCAAACCTCTGTTTGGTGGTTTTAAGAGAGTTGCATTAAAGTGCAGGTGAAGTTACGGTAGAATCTACACACGGTCGTTTTATAAATGATTTTCCAGTGTTTTTTTCTCGAAAAATGTTTGTGAACATGTAACTACTACGACAGAGATACACTCAAGAAGTCAGAAATTAATTGAAAAAATATTGTGTCTACGTTGTCATTGTTTAAAGAGTAGGAAAGCTTTACAAACGTGTTAAGTAGTTTTACTGAATATAGCAATACTGTAACACGATGAAAATAGAAAAAAAATAGGTGAAAGACTTTTGACACAGCCGGACTGGCGGACTCACAAGGAGATTTTCGATGCAGACGCAAGTCAGAGAATCAAATTAGGAGTTTACGCCGGAGATAATTTATGGATTATTTGATTGGGTTTTATGGTGCTGCGTGGTCCTCACTTCGTATCATCTCCCTCTGCCATAAAGGGTTGACAATGGTTTTACTTTAGTTACTGCAGGTTGGACAATGAAATTCCAAACCGATCACAGACTTGTCCAGCGAGGTATTTTCACCAAGCACCTTCAGAATAAAAACAACGGAGACATACGACTGACTGTGTATGAGGCTTTGCTCTTCTTGAATCAAGAATCCATTGGTTTGTACCTTGTGTTAAATGAGCTGAGTGCTTGTGTCAAAAACCAAACCGATCAAAGCGTCTTTAGGTGGCTCCAGTTAGTACATCATGTTTTATTTTCTCTCTTTCCGAGCCTACTGCAGTAAAAATTGATATAATGCTCCTAGCTACTAAATTGCCTTCTGTTATGAAAACATCCGATTTCGGGACAAAGGTTTTGTAATAGTTACTTCAAGTCTTCGAAGTATACTACTGAATATGAAACAGTGGTATGCTCGCTAAGACTTGTCAATCTGTATTGCGACCTAAAGACGTTTTGATGACTGAAGTTTTACTGTATATTACAACTGAAATCTACGTTAGGACATAGTTAACGTTGTTTCGAGCGATTGAGCAAAATCCGTTCTATCGAAACGGACATAGCGCGTTCGATCAATTTGGCAAGACGTCAATTCGCCAAAATGACATTTTACTGACCGCGGACAACGCGATGTCCTGTCAGCCTGACAGCAAAGCAGTGACATGTTGGCTGTAAATTTCCCAACGCCACATCGTCATGTTGCAGGCATGCTCTGACGCTGGATAGTTGTCACAAAATTGTTACATCGCTAAATCGTCTCTATGGCCAAAAGGTTGAGCGAATAACGTCAGCCGCCATAGTTGGTGATCCCAGATATTTGTTTAGTTTAGTGTGACATTTTTCTATTACTTCTGTTATTTCATGGCGAGGGTAATTGTATATTGTTCGATTCGTCGCCCTTTTTAACCTTTTTCCTGACGAAAATCCTAGGATTAACTATCACTGTGTTGTTTGGCGTACTTTCCGATATTTTGTACAAGAAGAAAGTTTTTTACTTCATTTCCATTTTTTAATTGTTTGTTTGATCACGCGAGCAGACCTGATGACACATACGAATTTATGTTGGAGAAAGAACCCTTATGTTTGAATCCAGAACCTTAAACACCCTCATACGTGCTTTCTTATGTAAGCAACTAAGGACATAGCGTGAACAACCTGTTGCTGTTTAAATAGTTTTAATTTGCCTTTCTTTTTCGTCTCAATCCTGTTGGAAAGGGGTGCAGTAGCGTTATTACAGTTACATGCCAGTTATCAAATTTATGCAACTTTTTAAAACTGCTTTTTTGCCGCTGGTGTTTAACTGAGATGGCGTTGAACGTAGGTCTGTACACCGTGACTTTGCAAGACAACGACCACCAAATCAACACAGGAGCAAAGGAGAAGTCATCCAGTAGCAAGCGAGTGTATGGGAGACCGACTTCTGAGGTGGGCCGTATTCAATGCTTTAACCCATCGTCAGCGTTTATCGCGTTGTTTTTATGCTGTGTTGTAAGGCGTTGGTGCATACCTTCCTGCGACACACGTGCTTTTGTCAAAACGAGCTCCGCCACGGATTTGCTGCAAGGCGGTTTCAAATACTTGTAGGTAAATGTTTGAAAGTCTTTAGTGGTTACAAAAACAGTATGGCTGTAACAACAGAAAATATCGTTCTCTGAGGTTATCCTAAGCGCGAATTGCAAAACGACAGCAAACGTTATAATTCTGACTTGAACAGGCCTTCCACATTTGGACATCAATCAATATGGCAAAATCTATTCGCATTAGCTGTATGTTTCCTTTGCGATGGAATTTAAACCATGATGTTTGTGCAAAGTTTGTATTCTCATTTTTCTCCTGCGAAATGTGCATGGTGGTGGCTCGTTTGCAGCACATAAAAAAGATTGCTGTGTTTAAAAAATTCCTTAGCAAAACTTATTTCACAATTATTTTGTTTTTAGATAAATTTGTTTCAACTCACAAATTCATGGAAGCTGAAGAAAAGTATTTTCTCAAAAAATCTTTTACGAAACGATTTTTTCCAAGAAAAAATTTCGTTACGATATTTGTTTTCGTTACTACGCCAAACTCCGCCAGCGAAGAGTTTCCCATTACTCGAGCCCCACTGGGAGCTTGCAACACTCTCTCAAACTCTCCCGGTTTTCTTGCAAAATGTTACAGTAAGCCTAAATGTCGGCTTAACAAGCTCTGGCTAACTTACTGTAAGCCAAAACTGTCAAGTCATGGAAAATGGCCAGCAATCCTTGTACTCATGTCAGAGGTATTCAGTGTTACAACTGACACGTTTATAGCTTATTAACATGTACGAATAGCCATCACTTTGATGCAAATTAAGAACCCTAGAAAACTGTATAACAAAGTCTGCTGCAAGCATTTTTACAAACATACATGATGACATTTTGTATTGCTTGTGATCTACAGTAGTATTCCACGTAACATCTACATCTATCCACTTTTACTAAAATTATTTTTTTCAGTTTTGAAAAAATTGTGGATTATAACGTTTTTCAAAAAACATTTTTTGTGAAAGAATAAATTTTTCCAGAGATTACTTTTAAATGGAACAAAGTTTTTACATAGCTCAAACGGACCACCATACATGTGCAGTTTTGCTTTGCCTGAGATCAAACTTGGCGTAAAATTGGAACAAGTTCCAAGCACGTACTTCAAGAAGTTCCGCCTGGTTTCGATTATTGCTGTTGAGAGGACAGTGGCAGTTTTGCTTCTTATCCCTAGACTCGCTGTCCGTAATCTTGAAGTTCGCAATTGTTTGTGTTGTGGCTATTTATGTTTTCTTTCGAGTGACTTGGTCGAACTGATGAAGAACACCTGTTTATGCCACAAAGTACTTTTGCAGGTAATAGTCGGAAAAGCTGTGTGGAGCCAGTGGGATGCAGTAATGCAACGGTTGTATTATGTCGTACCTGTCAAGAAGGTGAGAAGAAATAAATCGTCAATTCGTAAACGAAACTGTTGAAATGGAATCTGAGAAATCGTTAAGGTTTATACACCTGTTTCTGATTCTAGATGCTTTACACTGTGGATGGTAGAAATTATGATCATCTGTTGTACAAAGGGGGTGGAGGGGTGGTAGTAATGCAGGGTGGTATAATATGAGGATGCGTAATAATAGGGCTGGTAGAAATTAAGATTGTGATTATTTGTTGAAAAACATAAAAATTAATGCTCATGTTACTGTCTCTGTACTTCATGTTCTGACTTCCGTACTGTGCCCGTAAATTGATGAAAAGGTCTTCTTACTCATGATTGGTTAAAAGATTTCGGGTGTTGCATAAAACGGTGGACTTAGAAACACATTTTTAACGTAAATGGGTTTAGCATGAACTCGTTTGTGTTCATTTTCATTCTTCCGTTTACACTTTTCAGGTGTAAATTGATATACTGCTGAATAACATCGTAAAATTTGTCAAAACAAACGCAGTGGAATTGACAGCAATATATGTAAACCTTATAATTTCAGCGAAGCACAGAATAATGTGTTCTAGGTGAGATTTTACTTAGCGTTAATTTGTCACGTTGCGTACTATGCTACAACTTGGTTTAACCAGCTATTTGATATTCTGTGTTAAATAGCTCTAGGTCAGTAGTTGTCAAACTTTTGTCGCAGCGGACCCCTGTCACTGTACCCAAACCGATGCGGACCCTTTGTTTTTGTCAAAGTTTTTTCGATTATTGAGAAATCAGATTTGGTCTCTTCTTAGCGTGAGCACCTCAATCACTCCAGCAAGAAGCAAATTTCAGGCTTCAGCCTGCCGCCAATTGCTATCACCAAAATCAAATGAAAAAGGTCAGTCGACCTTGCAATGAACATGTCAGACCACAGTTAAGGTGAGAATAATGATCCAAATGAGTGGATAAAAACCAGCAGATATTTATTAGTGGATTTTGGTTTACAGATCCCTTATAACACATTCATGGACCCCTAAAGGGTTCACGGACCCCAGGTTAAAAAACCATGTTCTTGGTCGAAGGTTTTCGGCTAAAAATCTTTGGTGACCTAAACACATGCGTCATGATCAGTTGCAAGCATGTTACATGGTTTTTGAAAGTTCCTTCTTTCAATGTTATTACAATTACTTTTGTTTACTCTTTGTCGTTTCCAATGGAAGTACAGTACCATGCACCTCACTTTAAAGAAGGTTCTGCAAGCGCGATACGTACGTAGTTTTTTTTTACGTATCAGCTGGTATGCTCTCTGATAGAGTTTGTAATTGTTATGAAAATATTTTTTGAAAAGCAAATTTTTGTCCTTCCAGTTTGCTGTTGCGGTACTTTACAAATGAATTAAAGTAAGCTCTCTGTGAAACTTTTGTAGCACTCGCTATGTTGTTGTTTTAGATACCTTTGATTCAGCTTAGAAATTTATTTATGTTTTCAGGAAGTCAAGTCGCTAAAATTTGAGAAGGGTACGCAGACATTTCACCAGTTCGTGTGTGTGCAGTTCTACGAAGCCCTGCCTCACAAAACAGTTTTCGAAATTCAGGTGAAACCTTTTCTCTTCTTTCTGCTTGCTACGTAAGCTGTTCATTGCTATCTTTGCCAGTGCGATGCTTTGGAACACTTCTTAGCAAATTTGTATGACATCGAAAAGAAAAATGCAACTCACACAGAAAAGAAAACCATGGAAGTCGTTATGAAACAAACCGATGTAATAACGAAGACAGGAACTGCAACGAACTTACAAATGTCTTAGTGAAAAAGTTGCTAGATGGTACATTATAATCGTTTTTTTAATAGTTGGATAGAGCGCGTGCCACCGATGTTAGCAGACTGGTTTCAAGTCCCGGTCGGGTCCTGCAGATCGACCCTTGCAAAACGGTGCCTACGGCCTGTCCAGGCTTGTGTTAATGGATGGATACAAGGGGTGTTGCCATTGGCGTGCCACCGCTTCAACATTCACTGCAAAAGTAGCAACCTAGCCAACGAGGCACAGTAAGCTGCGATGGTCACCCCCAGACCAATCGTGACACTCAGAAGGGACTACAAAGCAAGTGTTATGAGGATTCCTTTTTAAGTGAAAATCAAATATCCCTACAAAATACTTGATTGCATTATCACTTCTTAAGACTTATCGAGAACCAATTTAATGCTGTACAAGGTAACTTTTTAACTTTTTCAAGTAAGTTAAGATTCGGTGTATTTTGGTTGTTGCAGCAAAAGACAAAAATGTTTAATTTTAATGTTCTATTAACCAATTCAACAATTCACCAGAAGAAATAAATTCACACACAAGCTACTGTAAAACGTCAAAATATCGTTGAAGGTGTCATGCCTACAATGCCCGAGTATAGATTGGGTCGACTAGTGGTTTTTAGACTACTCTGTTCCAGCAGGGCCCTACCGAAATTTTCGACGTTTTCTCAAGCACCAAACTTTGCGTATAGCACAGCAATTGCAGATTTCGCTACCCGCTCTGGTTCCTCGGGAAAGGCAATGAGATGCATTTGTGCTGCCTGCATTGATAAACCGTAATTGAATAAAATTGATATACCAAAATTCGAGAATTTTTACCATCACGTTCAGCTTATTCAAAATCTAGCCTGGTAGGCCTTTTTGGTTAAGTAAATGGTCGAAAGGCGTTTTGCGAGCACACGAGGTGTCAGATTACTTTGTTTTTGTTGATGTTTTTTGCCACAGTACAAGTAATGCCTACAAACAAGGTTTTCATCGCACCTGGCAACAACCTTCCAAGCTTTTTGTAGTTATGGTGTTGAAAACAACTGCTCTAATCCACATTCTCCTGTTTGGCTACCCGAAATTATCATTTAAACCAACAATAGTTATCTTCTCAGCATTATCTCGATTCCTGAAGAACAGTAGGCGCTTTAAATCCCTTTTTAACAATGTTGACCCATCTGCTTTCCTGTGCATCCTGTTATATAACTTGCCCTACCGTCTCGTGACTGGTCACTATTTTTTATCGTTTGCTGCCATTTTCTTTGTTCGTTTACTGCCATTTATTTATGCTCGTTTGTAACTGTTTGTTTTGTTTATTCGATTGCTCCTGTTTATATCGTGCCCACCAACTCGACTAGACAAGACACATCAATCAAGCCTCGGCCTGCTGCCAATTGTCTTTACATAAATTCGTCGCATTGGATGCGATCCAGTCAAAATAACTGCGTTGCATTGTCTAATAAATTGCAGCTATAACATGAACGTCCAAAGCAATATTGGCACAATTTTTTTGGACCTTTTGTGTGATAAACGTATTACGTTTCGTCAAAACAATGAGCCTAGAGCTTTCTTCCGTCTTTCAATTACAAACTGGCCTTCTCCATGAAAAACCACTGACAAACGTGATGCTCGTTTGTGCAACTACATTGAGATCAGATGATGTAGATTGTACTGACTAAAGCTTGCTGAGGACAGGAGCGGTTCAGCCAGTAAGTTTACGGGGGCGATGACAGCAATATTTCGTAGTCAAGTCTAATTACGGGATCACTACTGTAAGAGAGATGAAGCATGCTTCACAGCAATGCTGTGACAAAACATTGGACGGCAAATGATCTTATATCGCGAATGCTGTTTTCCGAATTGTACAAAATCATGGTGAGTAAAGTTACTTTCGCAGGTTTTAAGGGGGACGATCGCCCCATTCGCGCCCCCCCGACCCGCCCCTGGCTGAGCAATGCACATAGGTCTTTCTTTTTGATATCCCTTACAGCTGTTTACTGCAGCGAGTCAAAGTACCAAGTGCAACAAAGTAAAACTCAAAAAAAGGAAAATTGACTGTACAAAAGCAAATGTAGCGTGCTCATCTCAATTATGACATCTTTTTTTCAGATAGATCTAGGTTTGTCAAGGCAAGCGTTGCTGAGCAAGAAATTCATAGCTGACCACAAAGAACTCGATCCTACAATGTCAAGTATCGAGTTAAACATGCGAGTTTGTCTTTCGGTTGAATCAGGTGAATTCAATAACGCACTAACGGGAAAATGCTCAAGAAAAGAATTCTGTAGCCAGCAGTATTGTAAAAACTGTAGTTGATGAAATGTAGTTTTCGAGCCTGCATGCAAAATTTTTTCGCAACTTTTGACACTTTTGTCACCAGTTACTGTTTAAGCAATCGAATTGATTAAATCTTCAATAAGACATTATTAATTGTGAATATTTTGGTCGTGTTTACTTTGTTACGCCACGAATAACCCGTAGTTGTGCATAACTTGACTCACTCGTTAAATTTGGTTTTCGGGCCTAAATTGGGTTTCAAAGATAAACATCGGGCTCGGGTCTGGTTGGGACTTGAAAATGAGGCTCGTTTACAACTTTTGTTTGCGCAACTATTGCGTGAGCGAATGCACGTCAAGCAGTGACCACTGATCTGTGACAAACGTTGTTAAATTGTTACTTTACATTTCTGATCTGGTTACGTTGTATCACTTTGTGTGTTCAATAAACTTAGCTCAATCTGCAAGGCGAGGTCTTCTGCCAGCATGTCGGTTATAGTACAAGCCGTTATTTGAAACTGCAAATAATGAATGATGCATCATCTGACAGCACCTATGATAAGTAAAGCACGATGATTTTGAAGATCAAAAATGTCATCTTTCGTTGAAGAGCCTTCTTAACTTAATCAAATGGCCAGTGTCAATAAAACGATCTCGAAATGGTTTGTGAGCAGGTTTACCACCTCTGCAAAAAGTAGTTGAACGATGATGGCGCGCCAAGGTATTTTTTATTTATTTTGGTGTCGTCCATACAGCCAGGGCTGCAAAGAACGATGTAGGTTTACATTCTTATAGAATGTTATTTTTACTGCCGACTTAATTCTTCTGCAATCTTGTAACATTTCGATGGTGCCATTTTAACCTATAGTTCTCAAATAGGAGCAATGTGCTTATGCTGGCAAGAGCGTTCATATGGCGAGTTTCGTCCGAAGTGGCTGTACAGCATTGCCATACTGAACAAGGATATGGTGCTGCGCTTTCCAGCAGATGTAAGTGTTTAATGTAGGTTTCCGAGGTAGACAGTAATGGTTTTGTGTTTGCGTTTTCGCCGACAGTTTGCTGACAGCGCAATTGGGTGTTAGCGCAATTGGGTATCAATTACCGGAAGGCAAATGTCTCACAAGTTGTAATAGGGCTTGTTGCCGATATGTACTGAGGTCAGTTTGTCACGTTTCGAATAGTCATATGGCCGAATTGCTACGTTACCGAAATGTCATGTCTCCAAAACGTCACCGAACAGACAGCAGGTGTATGTGGTTGGTTTGCACTGCCGATGTGCAAAACGATTTTTGTTATTTATGCAGAATATTGCTTGGCGGCAGTAGCTCAATATGACCTATAGTGAAATGCATAGAGGAGAGTAACAGAAGGGGAAGCTCAAAATTTCTTTTCTCCATTCAAGCTCGATTCGGTTT
>JGI24158J21664_10005166_pt1 | contig 16986 bp, 14 predicted proteins | sample Ectturendosymbi3_FD_21664 | JGI IMG/M metagenome (IMG submission 21664)
CGCACTTAGTTTTTGCATTGCTTTGTTTAAAAGCTGATGAACCACTCTGGAGCCGCAAGCTCTGGAGAAAGTCATATGTTTTTCAAAATAAAGCAAAGATATATGCCAAAAAGGGGCCCTTTAACAACTTCAATGTGTAGACAAAGAACAATGTAAAATTAAATCACTTCAAAAAATTCACAATGTGAAATGGACTCTCACGCAGAAGCAAATTTCCAGACAAAATGAAAAATTTAAATTGCTTTCAGCAAGTAAAATTTTTGTGTAGCATGTGCAAAATATAGGAGCCGTTTCTTGATGTAACGTGAACAAATATAAGGGCAATTGGCCCCTTTTCAAGACCATATATTGTTCAAATGACATGTCACAAATTGTACAATGTTTAGGGGCAGCTTTCTGCGATTTTTACTCTGGCCCTGAAGTCTAATACCCACCCCTGGTTAAGAGTTGCACATGTTGGAATTTCTGTGATTTTTAATGGCAGATGTCACACCTAGGAAGAAGGATTGCATTGTTACGCTTTCGTAACACTGAAATTATACCCAAACAGCCATTGCAAAAGGTGTGATAAGAGAACGAGTTTTGATTTACAGAAGGATTTGGTGCATGCTGAGTTTTCAGAAGTTCAAGTACAATGTGACGCAGCCCACCGGAGGCTGGTAGAAAAGCTAAGAATGTGCAAAAAATAACCTAAATATTGGACTGTAGAAAACCGGAAAGAGTGCTGTTTTCGGATGAAAGTCATTTTTGTTCCAGGGAAACACAGATTTATTAGGATCAGGAATCATGAGCAATTAAGTCCTGCCCATTGCAGTGAGCTAGCAAAGGAACCCAAAACGATGTTCTGGGGCAGTTTCAGTTTTTAAGTAGTAGCTTCACTTATGCCAATTGAGGGTATGATGAATTTATACAAATACATTGATGTAATTGAGAGAAAAGCCATTCCAGATATGAGAAAGGCATCTCCAGATGGCGGAGGAAAATTCCAGGATAATGTCCCGTGTCTTTCACATGAAAAAGTGAAGACGATTTTCAAGAAGTAAAATTAAAGGTGATAGATTGGCCTGGAAACTCGTCAGATCTTAACTTCATTGAGAATTTGTGATCAGTGAGAAAATCCCGGTTACAAAATTCGATCGCACCACCATGGCGAAGCTAATAGAGGCCATCATTCAAGTATGGCATCCAGGGTTGCAGAGTCGGAGTTAAAATGTCTGACTCCAACTCCGACCTTTCCAAAATTTCCCAATCCGACTCCTTAACATAAAGTGCATGAAGTTTGGTGGCCAAGAATTTTGTAGCAACTAACACTCGATGGAAATCGTGGTACACAGCAAGAATTCTTTGTTTCAACAAAAGTTTAATGAGAAATTGTACCGATTCAACAGGAATCCCCAACTTAGGAGTGTAATGTAAAAGTGATCCAATTGGACTTCCGGAGTCGGACAAAATATCCGACTCCGACCGCTAGTGTCGTTAGGAATCCTACTCCACCGAACAGCCTCCGATTCCTTGCCAATCGGCAACCCTGGATCGGCATCGCGACAGCAAATCAAGTAATATTTTCAAAAACTGTTAGAAGCGATGACAAAGGGAGTACCGAAATTCTTCGTGTCCTTCTATTACTGTACTAGGTTTAAAGAAGTATCAAATTTGCTTTGCTAGTGAGAATAACTACAGCCTGCTGTTAATGTTAAATTTGATATATAATTGTGAAATTCGTAGAGCAACTGTATGTTATATGCATTATTTGAGATCAGCCTGAGACCTTTTGAAATTTAGTAATAACATTAGTAAATGTTTATGATGTAAAATACCAAATAAAGCATATCATTTTCTAGTCATAGTATTGAAAAGCTAGTGAAGCTCTTAATCCGTTATAATTTATAAGGGGGCCCAAAACAGCTCTCGCACCAGCACATTTTATTCCTCTCAAGGGCCCTGTTCCTGCTGCATTGCTTTCAAGAGTATTTCAGTTGGCAGACGAAGTCTCGTATCTACAATTAAAACAATAACATCATTGATTGAATATATCCTGGCAATAGTCTCTTGTATCTGACAGCTTCACCACTCGCAGTATCGTCTGCAGAAATTATCTCACACAAAATATATTCAACTGAAGTTTGAAAAATCTTGATAAACGATTTGACGAAATTTCTGAAATAAGACGAAAAGTTAGGCAGGTTTACTAGTAGCCTATACATCTGACACAATAAAGACTGCACTAGTTGAATGCACATGACTGCACTAGTTGAATGCGGAACCAGGTGTTTTTATGAGAATACTAATTTTTACTCTGTCTTGATCTTTCGGTCTGCATCTTGATTAAAAGCAGGCCCGTAACCAGCTAGGGACACCAGAAGGGGGGGAAGAGTTTTCTGGGAGGGTCCCAAATTTTTAAACTATGTCCAATAGTTTTAAAATATGTCCAACACATTTTTCAAAGGGGGCGAAAAAGTTTTTAGAGTGGATTCGCCCCCCTAGTTACCGGCCTGATTAAAACTAACAAATTCTCATTTTCGGAAATGTTGCGAAAAGAACATATCTGTGACCGTTTGCGAAAAAGTTTACCATGGTTGAATAAGCACGATGACGTCATCGAATGAAAGTTCATGGAAATTGTCCCCCCCCCCGAAATGAAGAGCTGGTTGCGCCCTTGTCTCACACCATAATTGAGTTTTAAAAGTTGTGGAAGGGAAAGCATTGCTACAGATTCGCCGGTGCTTCTTTCCACACAGTACAATACTACGTGTCTTGCGCTATCATCATTCACTGTCTCACTGCATCACCTGCCTAAGACGTATGAGGTCAGCAGTCACATGTGGGAAAATGCAATAACTATCGTAACTTCAAGTAAACCTTTGAAGATTCGTTGTCATGATATTGTACGCAACAGAGCAGCAGTAGAACAATGCGCTCGCAAGTTACGCAACGTGAGTCTACTGACGAAGGAATGAACTGCAAGCTCATCACTGCCTGCATCACAACAGAACATTGAAGCTGGCTCTTGTGCAGTGTGAGTGCCATACCGGTAAATAAAGTTTTCTTGTAAGGATTAAACAAATTAATCGGAATCAAAGATGCTGACTTCAGATTTTCTACAACTTTTGGTTCTTAGTCCCAATTTCCAGGGTGAGACAAATGGCCCTTTTTCTCCCCTGCGACAGACCCGTAGCCAGGTCTTAAGATTCGGGGAAGGAATATTTTTCATTATTATTATTATATGTTTTAATAAAAATTTAAAGGGCATAACAAAACATGAGGGGCGCAAAAATATGGTGAGGAACAGCCCCGAATGGCCCGTCCTTGAAAAATTTTTTTGAAAAACAAAATGTCCTTGAAAAAATGCCAAGTGATCTGGCAACTCTACTTTGTTTCATAGCGCAGCCAAGAATTTTTTCGGAGGGGCCAGTCAATGATGTCGACAGTCAATGACGTCTTTGTAACAATTGAAAATTGACACAAAACACCAGCAAAAATCTTAGCAAGTTAGTTTCGAGGGGGGGCATGACCTCTTCGGCCTCATTCTTGCTGCGCCACTGCCTTGTTTTTACAGCATCATCCATAAAACTTGATTTTTTGGTATTTTTTTCTGAACAATTGTGTTCAGATTTAAGGCGGCAAATAAAAAGTCTGTTTTTATTGAATTGGCAAGTTTTAAAATTGTGTTTTTAGTGAAGTTCCAAGCTTCTATACTTCGGATCAAAATCACCATTTGCCCGTAAAACTTTCCTACTAAGCGCCTGTGCAAATCTCGATGCTGGAACTACAAGATCTGCAGCTTTCTGCAACCAGTTTTGCAGCTGAGCACGCAGCCATCGTGGCCGCTATTACGATTGCGCTTTTTATATTTGCACGTTTCGGATGTACACCAACATGTACTTTCAATCGAAGCCGAGTAGAGACTTTACGCCAAAGGCACCGACTTCCGAAGTGGCCTTCTACAAAACTTGCGCGCATATAAGACGTGGATCCTGTTGTTTAGGGGCGGGTCCAGCCAGTAAGGTTAGGGGGGGCGAGGGCGATTTCAGTAATATTTGGGAGTCAAGTCTCGTTACGGGTTCATTACTGAAAGAGAGATGAAGTACACATCACTGCTGTGACAAAGCAGTGGACGGAAAATAACTCTATATCGCGAATGCTGTTTTCTGAATTGTACAAACTCATTGTGAATAAAGATACTTTCGTGGGTTTTAGGCGGGGTCGCCCTAATCGCCCCCTCAGGATTCGCGCTGCCGCTTATCTTGATTGCCCGCCTTCGTAATTACGTGGTTCGCATTCTTGCTGTGTTGACGACTGCCGTGCCATGCGTGTCATTCCGCATTTCGAACTTATACTGGTCGTTTGTGTGCAGTGAGTTGCGCAGCGTTTCGTTGTTAGCCTGAATCAGGCATTAGTTGATTAAAGCCTAGTTTATCAGTAAGTCTGATTATAGTGCATCACACCCTGAACCTTAGACTCTGGGCGCCAAGCCCGCAACCGGAGCCGGGCAACAACCCCAAATTTTCTCAAACATGTATAGTTGTTATGTACAACAAGTTGCACCCTAGTGGGCCCCAATCTCTTGCGCGAGTAGTATGTATTTGGAAGATTTTTTAAGTTTCACTGTGCACAAAACTGCAGCTCTCGTGAACCTATTTACGCTTCTTCCTCGAAGGGAGGCGCTTTCATGTAGTGAACCAATTCTTAAACTGTGAATCACGGAATAACTTTTACGGGTCACTGCTTGGTATAAATAAAATTGAGTGCATTTTGCAAGATGAAATTTAATCGAAAACGTGGGTAGCTCTTGAACTACAAATGTCATAACACGCTCTCTTTCATCATGTGTTAGACATTCTTGTAACATGGAAATTTCCACGTAGCCAACCACATTGTGCACAATATTCAGTTATACTGAAGGCATTTTGAGGCTGACAGGCGGCTCTTTTTGCCATGAAAACGAAATCTAGAAACAGGCTTAATGTAGAACGGCTACGGCACAACGACGCTAGCTTGTGAAGAAAAAATCTCAACAAGGTCTGCCACTCCGCAAAATTTTGAAGCTGGTTAATTTTCTAACGAAAAACTATAAAATTGGGTAAAATGGAGGGGGTCCCTTGTGTCTCGAACACCTCATTCATGAAAAACAGTGAGGCGACAGGACACCCGGCCAGACCCACTTGTTATTGCGCCCGTAGTACTTGATTTGCTTAAATAAATTTGTGACAATCAGGGGAGGATCCAGGAGGCGGTCGCAACCCTCTTAAAATCTGCGGATGCAACTTTATTCACCATGATGTTGTAAAATTCAGAAAACAGTATTCGCGATATAAGGTGATTTTGTCGTCCATTGTTTTGTCACAGCAGTGTTTTGAAGTATACTTCATTCTTCTTACAGAAGCAAATCCGTTTTGAGACTTCACTGCCAAATATTACTGAAATTGTCCCCCTAACCTTACTGGCTGGATCCGCCGCTGGTGACAATCATACAAATAAGTGGAGAAATTACGTTGAATTGTGTCCTGCAACTGCTAACTTTATATAGCAATAGCTGTTTAACAATGGGTAACATTTAATTGCAAGGTGATACAACAAAGAGACTTGTAATTTGCAACAGTTGCAATAGACTCTATGAAAGTCACCTGACACTCAACTTCCCTTGCGGTCGTCGCTGCTCATCTTAACACAATATAGTTTATTCACAAAAAAAACAGCATCTTTGCCTTCGCGACCATTGGCGAGGATTTAGGACACACCCTTGTTTCGCCTTTTACACGAATTTAGAATTCGGTTGCCGCCCACCGATTTTCTTGCGATCGGATTTTTGACAAAAAAGGTAGAACTGTCGGTGGTAGGACAACTTAAAAAGTGTGGTTAATGCAATTTAAAAAAACTTTTCCGAATCGTTCATCTCCTAACTGTGTTCTGCTCTATTCACATCTGGAGACATAACCAGAGGATTGCTTGTGCCCGAGTCATAATCCTGCTTCTAACGCTTACCACATACTTCTTACCTGAGTGAAATGCAGGATAAGAGAAACATGAAGCATTTCTTGCATTGTGACAAGCAATCGTTTTGTAGCAAGTCGTTCATGTTTACAAAAGCGACATTTCAAAATTGCCCCTGAAAGCATTTCTGTTACGGCGCAATGGATCGCGCACATGCAGAGTCGATCATCGCGGTTGTCAACTTCGGCTTTTTTTCATGAAAAATCGCACATCGACAATAAGTTTCATCTTTCACAGATCGTGTTACAAACCAGGACGCACTACAGCAGCGCTGAGTGTAGCTTCTCCGGTACTTCATCTTTACGCAACGTGACTTGTCATTCGCGTCTGACGAGCAAGTTACTACTCGGCAGCGCTGCCTGGTGGCTAACGGCGGTCGTAGTTGCAAGCACGTGAGGGCGCAACAGCCTTGTGGACAACCATGGGCCACGCCAGTAAATCAAACGCAATCCCCGTTGGACATGCGCGTCATATTTTTCCAGTGAGTTGGAAAAGTTGGCAGAATTACATTCACGGGAAACGACGACAAGCTTTACATTAATAAGGACAACCTACAAGATAAAAGGTGTATAACATTGCGAAATCGACATAACGCGACGGTCTTTGGCAAAAACAACGTCACACTCGTTCATGAACTTTTTGGTCTTTTACGGAAGAAAGGGCAACGTCGAATATATGAAATTTAATTGTAGAACCGACAACAGGTGTACCATGGTCCTTGACAACTCTGGGAAAACGGTGTTTATAAAAAACATCGAGAAATATTGGCAGAAAACGCAGTTTTATACAGTGTTTTAAAATTAACTGAAAAGTAACAAAATGGGAGTAAGTGCTTTTAATGTCAATTTGTCTCAGTTGGATTGGGGAGGACGGGTCAGGATCAAACCACAGCAAACGCATCCGCGATGGTTAATGATGAAAGCAAGCAAGCGAAAGGAGGAAGGTGCAATCGCACGTGAGCCCTTGCAACAACAAAACCAATTTTAATTCGCGAAAGCAGTAACTTGGTTAAAAGCAATCTTATCTGCATTTGCTTTGAGTGACAGTGGGTGTCGGTATTCCAACTTGCCGAAACTTTTGCTACTTGTAATTCGACAAGTAACTTTCGATGACGTAACACATGCAAGGGTTCAAAAGACCAGTTTGATGCGAAGCTTCGAAGCAGGGAACGCAAAATATTCGTGAATGGCCCAAAGTTTGGCAATCACTTGAAGAAAGCAGAAGCTACAGTAGAGAACACAAAGACTTTCTAACGCATTAAACGTGCAAATCGAGTGGTTTGTGACCATCGGAAGGATAAGCAGGTAAGCTCTAGTGACTAACAAGGTCTTCAGCAGAAACTTCCGTACTACATTCAGCCAGGTGACGCCACCCAAGCAGCGCTCAGGGGGGTAACAGACCCCTTAATTCAGGCACGACCAGGCCCGTAGCCAGGTTTTAAATATTGGGGGAGGCAAAATACATTTTCATGGGGGCAAGGCTTTTGCTTTTATTATTTGTCAAAAACAACACATTTTTGGGGGCACAAAATATTTGTTGGGGAACTGGCCCCCGAATGCCCCCACGTGGTCACGGGCCTGGGTACGAACCAAAACGTATTTAGCCAAAAGTCTGAACAAGTTTGTAATGAACAGAAGCTGGTTTGCCATGGGCGTCGGAAGGTTTTTTTTCCAGGAGGTGCCACGGGGGAGATTTTCCAAAATTTTTCTGGGGTGGGGGGGCAAAAGAGTGGTGAAATTTGGTTTGTCCCATTCGAAACTAAGAAAACAACCCTTTTTTGCTGAAATTTTCAAAATCCGGGGGAGACCTTGGCCCCCCTTCCAGACGCTCACGAGGTTAGCGTGAAATAATTGCAACTGGTTCGTGACGTACAAACACACTGGTTTCGTGACGTACAAACACACTGGTTTCGTGACGTACAAACAACTGGTTCGTGACGTACAAACACGCAAGCAACCTACTCAAAGCAGTGAATGTGCAAAACAAGCATCAGAGGCTGTCGAGCGCATGGAAACGATATTGCAGCGTTCGTAAACTCGATCACATGTATTCGGAATAGCGGCTTGGGCAAAGGGGTGCACCAAACCTGGGGGGGGGCGCTGTATGAAAAAAAAGAACAGTGAAGACGCAACGAAATGAAACAACGGAAAATGCGTTGTGACGCCAGCTACCTCGCTGCTATGTCGTCACAATCGCTTTTGTTTCGATTGCGCGAACGGATCGACATTCGCATACAGGAGCAGGTAGCTGACGCCAAAACGGATTTTCATCTTTAAGTGCAATGACTCGAAAGAAAGTGAAGCGTTACATGTGCGGTAAAGGGGTGGGGGGTCAAAACGAGCGCAGGGGGAGCGAGACGTCTACCCAGGTCGAGGGGGAGCGGATGATCCGATTCCACGCCTTCTGCTCTGCCTTGGTGCACAGATGAGACACGTCACCTGGAAAAGGAAGATCCGATCATGATGATGATGTGAAAAGGTCGGAGGAGCTATGACGTTCTTATGGCTTTGTAACTGACGGTCGTGAATAAAACTTAACGAACATTGACGATGCGTTCAAAAAGCGGATCGATGTAGACTGCAAAGCGGATCAGTGTACGTCAGTGGTTCACCGGGGGGGGGGCACGCTTCCTCCCCGGGAGCGTCAATAAATTCCCACGGGGGGCGCGACCCTATAAGGAAGTTGTTATCAATGAACTCACCAATAAATACAGTTGTTTTTACAACTTATTCAAAGCCAGGGGGCTTGAAACAAAGGACATTATCGCTTAAGGGAGGCGCAGTAGAGAAAAGGTTAAGGACCACTGGTGTAGGTGTTCCTAGGAAGAACAACTGAAAAGTCAAGAAAGAGTATTTTATGCAAAAAAAAAGGTAAAAATACCTTGTGTGGAACTCATTTGAATCCCCCCCACAAACACATGCTGTGTCTTGTCCGACTTGGACTTGGGGGGGCGGTGCCACAAAGTGATTTGCAGGCCAGCCCGGTCCACACTCTGGTTGAGCAAGGGGAGTTCGAAGCTCGCATTCCACGAAGGACTATTGCTACCGGCCAACGTTGACGTTTTTTCACGGGTCGTTTTTTCGGGAAGTACTTGTCTGTGACGTAACAAACACATGAATGCTATGAAAGCGCCGCGCAATCGATTCACATGATATTGTATTATTGAACGTCTTAACTAGAGATAGACCGATATATCGGCCACGGCCGATATTTGGGTTTTACCGATATATCGGTATCGGCCAAAACGGCCGATTTTTTCGGCCTCAGTAGGAGTTGACAAAACGCTGTTATATTCCTCACGCGTGCAGACAACTTGTGCAAGAAAGTACAACAAAGCAAGTCAAGATAATTATCTTGCATCAACGCTGGCAGGTGCGGTTTTATAAACAAGCAGACAAGATTAACCATGAAGCACAGGTCGGCCGTCGCAGCCGAAACAAAAGCATCATCATTGATCAGATTAATTAAAAATCATAGCAAAATATTGAAATTTCTGCAATTTGAAAAATCTTAGCTCATAAATATAATGATTTTTGAAGCTTTAAAAAAAAGATAAGGCATAGCATGCATTAAATTTTTGACAATGAAGCAAAAAACATGATTTAAAAATTTCAGAAATATCGGTTGTCAGTATCGGCCATCGGCCCATGAATGGCCGATATATCGGTATCGGCCCCAAAAAACTGATATCGGTCGACCCCTAGTCTTCACTCCCACACGCAACGTAGTAGACTTAAGCGTGCATCGCAGCAGCAAAGAACATGCAAATACATGAAAGAACACGATGATGTATATGTGCAGTGCAACAGATTTATTTGTTGACAACTGGCAGCAGGCAGAAGGCTGGATGATGATGCCTCTTATGTCTACAGCGGGCGCAGAAAGAATGCCGAATGGCATTACTGGAATCAATGAACCAGAACACATTTAAAAAACGAAAAAATACCGAACTGCAAGATTACAAGCAAAATGTGCCGAATTCTCGTGTGTCTGGAACCCCAACGGTTTCGTTGTTCAAATCGAAATTCCCCGCAGCTTTTGCGAAATCTTGAAACGGAGATTCCCGGGGCATGACTGATGGAGTGAAGCCGAAGCTTCCCGTAGCTCACTGTGCCGGACGATTTAACTCGGAACGAAGTTTGGAAACCGATGGCAGCCACGCTTGATATGATCACCAAAACGTAGCCATGACTTTGCGAAAGCTGAAACCGGTCACGCCTTTCACATGAATGTCTCGGTTGGCTGCAGTGTTGAGGCCGAAAACCAGAGCTGGGGGAAGTGAAACAGCTTCGACAAACTGCAAGGCTCTGCTTTTAACCTCAATAGGAGGGCAAACGACGGCAGCGAATATTCTTTGCGATCTTGTTACGGCTGAGCGCATACCTCCCACCTGCCGCTATCGCATCGCGAAAGAGTAATTATCACGTCGTCAAACCACTAGAAAGTCGCGCTGTCAGCAGGTTATTCGTAAATTGCAAGTCAGTAAGTTGCATTTTTCGGCTTAAGGGACAAAAAAACACCAAAAAAAGACACAAAGAAGGCTTCGTCGTGTTATCTCGAAAGATTTGCTGTTCGACTGCTTCCAAGAACGAGGTCACGTTTACTGTAAATGCCAGTATACATGTAATCTCCACTTAAAGCTTCGCCTGGCGTAGGCGGGAAGGTAGCCTCTTAATACTTTACGTCTCTGTCTTGCATTCCAAAGTTAGCAGTTGTACGAAAGTCAGGTGGTTTAAGCTCAGTATCCAATCAACGCATGTCTACAGCTGCGGGTTGAGGGAATTTATGAGCGGTAATAGATGGAAGAACCGGACTGAAACAGGTCATCAAGAAAGAAAAGGCGAAAAAAACACTGCTAGCTATTCTGCGAGTTGAAAAAAAAACACACTACCTCTGCCAACAACAACTACATGAAATACGTGTCTTTCGCAGACACCAAACTATCCGCCGGATTTATTTCGAGGACCCCCACCAGCGCTCACTTGCATCGCACACCGCCAAGTACCAGCACCGCCACCCCCCACCGCAACCAGCCAACCACAGCGTTAAACTCACAAGCGGGCGTAGACGTCGACAGTGCCGTCGGGCAGCATCGGTAGAAGGTTCTTGGCCTCCTTCATCAGTACGCGGAGCTCGCCGAAGTCCAGCGCCGGTTCCGCGGGAGGGACGTAACACACGGACAGTATGACGTCACCTTTGTACGCCGTGACGTCACCCACGCTGGGATCCTAACAGACAAGATTTAAATTTGAAACGCTTGTTAGGCAAACGCAGAAGAAGACTTGGAACAGGCGCCAAAACCAAGGCTGTTTTTCGCGTTTTGGCTTTGGTGACAGTTGAGGCATTTCGAGACCGTAACTATTATGTTCATCTAAATACCATAATGGTAAAGCGAGGTTTTAGCGTATTTTGATGGTGGCAGTACAGCGAGTTTCTACGGCATTTTGAGAGACCTTTTGAAAATTTTCTCAAAATACCTTAAAAAGCACAACAACAGCTACACGTCGCAATCGGTCGCACGCTTCACATCTGAAAGCGCTCATTGATTGGTTGATGATAATCACGTGAAAAAATCCCACCAATGAAAAAAACACAAACTGAAGATGCGCAATTTTACGTGAAATCGGTTTCCCATAAACAACATAAATTCCTGATCGATTCCTCGTTTGACCCCATCGTGTAGAGCAGCGTTCTTCAACCGGTGTGCGCGATGCACTCCAGGGGGCACCAAATGCACTCCAGGGGGCACCAAATGCACTCCAGGGGGCACCAAATGCACTCCAGGGGGCACCAAAATATGCGTGGGGTGCACCACTAAGATAGGATTCACAAAGGTGCATCATCGATTTGTTACGCTAAACAGATAATTTTAACAAAAACTTTCTGTTAGCAAATATGAACCATTAACCAACCAATGACTTTCACGATTTAACCGAGACTTTGCAGATTTTAAAGCGTGGTGCATAAGCATCACACCACATCAAGCTAATTGTTGTATCCAGATGATTATTTGTGATTCATAAGCAACAGACAATGAGCCATTATCAATTGAATATGCAGCTGAGTTACTGAACTAGGGGACTTGCTTATTTAGGCCAGGGTACTTACCGACATGGGTGCAATTACGTGGGGGGGACACGGGGGAGTGTCAGTAAATAGGTGCATGAGTTTAAGTGCTTAAGTAACTAGGGTGCACGAGTTCGTCAAAACGTCTTTAAGGGTACACCGTAACGAAAAAGGTCGACGAGCACTGGTGCAGAGTACTCATTGGATGACGTTTAATGAAATAGCTTTGTTGTCACATAAAAAGCGCGCGAGACAACGAAGCACATACCTTCGATTTCAAAGGATACCAGTGTGGGATGTCAGAGAACTTCCAGCCGTCCAGTGCGACCTGCACATGACCGAGGAAGCTGTTGCGAGACAGAGTCGCCGCGTTCCAGACGGAGATCTCGAGGACCCTGTTGCTCATCTCAGCCAGTGTCAACTGGAACTGCCGACGAAGCCGACGAAGAAAAGAAACGTTTTGAAGCGATCGAAAACCTTACATATTACAGTGGTTCTCAACCTTTTTTTGCAAGTGTATTGGACACATGCGTTCTTGCATTGTTTATTGCACAGGAAAGGTTACAATTTTCAAGAACGTTTCATCAAGGATTTATGGAACTCTCTGTGATTTATGGAACTCTCTAAAAAATCCAGGTGGACCACATTGAGAACCTCACAAGGACCACACACCATGCGCTCTGAGCTCGAAGCATGTTTCACGTTGCGTGGCAACAGTCACGGAGAGCTGCTCTGCGGCACGCAGTGACGTAATCGGCGTCTGGCGCTGAGGTTAAGTTTTACAGCTCTGGCATTCTTTTCACCGCTGTTCAATCGACATTTACGACAGAAAACACAAAGAAGACGTCAGGTTCATATCAAGGCCCTGGCGGCCTCTGCAAGCAGGAGCCTGGCAACCACAGCTGGCCATTCGCATTCAATCGTCTGACGGCAGTTATTCATTTACTAAGAAGAATCAATGGAACACACGCGAAGCAGCTTCCACTGAGATCAGGGTTTTTTAAGGTGATTTAGGGACCCGATTTGGGTCCCTAGAATCAGAGAATCGGGTCCCTGCAGGTCAACACCAGGTACCTAACATGTTCCTTAAAAAAACTGACTGAGAGGTAACGCGGCTTTTTAGAATTTTTTTTACAGCAGTTCGTTGTTCGCAGTAAACGTTTCATTATTTCGTCGACGACGCGCGTCACGTTCCGGAACAAAACTCCCGTCAACGAGCAATTCTCGCCAGGCCTGGAAGGGGAGGAATTTCTCGCCAAGCGTGTGGGGAGGAAGACCTTTCAAAACGTTCCTGGGACACAGGCACGTTGCCAGGTTTTAGAGTTTAGGAGGGAAAGATACATTTCTAAGGGGTAAGATTTTTGTTATTATTTGTTGAAAAAAAACTTATCTGGGCAAAACAAAATTTTTGGGGGCAAACAAAATGGTGGGCGTAGCCCCCGAATGCCCCCTGTGGCTACGGGCTTGCCAGGGCATGCTGTTGCATCGTGTGCAAACTGCTCCGGCAAGTTTGCTTGGGGTGGGGGGGCGCATTCGATCAAAATCGTCGGAGTCAGTGAGGCGAACTCAAGAACGCCTGGGCGCACTGCACGAAGTGCTCGTCTGTGGGGGTTTACGTTCGCAACTTTTCTGTGTTTCTATCAAGAAATAAAAGAAGCACCTTCAGCTCTTGATTGAACTTCGGCGACGACGTGCTCTTCTTTGTCGACGACTTCCGCTTGATCGAGCGGTCAGGGAGGAGGTAGCACTTCACGTAGGGGGCGAATTTCTTGCTTTGACCCCCGCCGGCGCTCAGGTAGCGGCACTCAGCGATGAAAACCACCAGGGCTGATGACCTGGAAACAGAGGCCAGAACGTCAGCATGAGGGGGTTTGGGGCACAGCGGACGGACAAAGACCATCTCTGGTTACTGAGATATTAATGGACGTGGAAAAAGGACTTCGTTCAGGACAGAGGGGGGGGGTTCAGGAATAACAGAGAGTGGTCGGAGAAACGCAGTAATCACCGTCAAAGTATCAACTCCGTGCTTTGCTGCACGAGATGAAACATGGAGCACCGATCACATCTAACCAGCAACATGAGATCTATGCACGAGCCAAGGAAAGCACAGGAGGAAAAAACACTTGACAGCAGCGAAGAGCGAACCGGAATAACCGGATTTATTGCGCACCTGCAAACGGGGTGGGAAGTCCCCGCTTGATTGTGATCTAACAAAACACGGGTTCAAGCGAATGTCAGTTTCTGTTTTTGACATAACTTGCTGCGTCAGCTTTCGCGGCGATATTACGCGCCTGGGGAGGTTTTCAGCTTTCAGCGCAGTTATGTTTGCGCCTGTGCCAGGGCACATACCACGCATTGTTTAGACGAGCAACAGATAATCGACAGTCTTTCGACGACCGCCGCTGGCAACTGAACAAATGGTTAAACAAACACAAGCAGCACATCAGCTTTTTGCTGACACTATTTATGGCCCCCAACAAACCATCAGCTCTTTTATTTTTGTTCGTGAACATACTTACATGGGCAATGATTGTGTGTTTTCAGGTGGTATGTAGTGGCGTGATGCTGCAGTAGAAAAATTGCTTTGGTCTTACACAGGGTTTTTTTTTAAAGAAATTGTTACCGGTATGGACCTTTCGGGCCGGATTTCTCTGATTCGAGAGACCCGAATACTCCTTACACGAAAACCTGGTCTAACCCTTAGTTTTTGAAAACTCTTCAGTGAAATAGCAGCTTTTACAGTCACAGCTACAAACAAATCCGGTTCCGAGTGAGGTTTGCTTCCATTGCAAGACATGGTCAGTCAGGTTTGCCAGACCTGGTGCTGATGCAGTCAGTTGAACATCGGCCGAAGTGCCAGCGGTCATTACTTGCTTCGAATACAATTCGCACAATGGTGCGTTTGCCTGAGAGCGAATAATAAACTGAGCAAATAGAAAGGCCTGGCCGCCCATTCGTCACAATCATGGCGATTGTCAAACGCACAAGGGCGGGACAATCGACCGCGCTTCGCACAAATCAACTGTCGCTGCTGCCACACCAGCGTCGCGTGATCGCAACCGCCCCACCCGTTTTCTGAAACTTTCTGCGAAAAACGACGGGCGATCAATAGTGCTGCTGCGTCATCAGACGTACGAACCCCCCCTTATATGGCGTAATCGATTGCACTGACGTCAAGAGCGTGAATGGCTACGATACGTTGGACGTCCTCTGTTACGTACATCGGCGCTTTTGTTGTATTTCAAACAACAAAATACCACAATCGGCCGACCCCTTTGTTGCTGAAACGCGTCACAATGCAATACATGTCATCGCGACGTTCGGCGAAAGCGGCTGCAAGGTCAAAAACGCTAGAACTTTTCCGAAACCTCGAAAACGCCAAGTTGTTTTGAAAAAAATTATCCAAAAACTGTTTTCCGCAAGTAAATTATCGTTGAAGTACATTGTAAGCGAATTAAAAACTGTGCAGCAATCGATTGCGACTCCACTAACTTGTAATTGTAGGTCAGCGAGAACTTTATCTCTCCCAGTTTGTCGCTGGGTCGGATCGTGGCGGGATCGTCCTCCTGCGAAAACAAATAAACGCTTGAAGTTGAAGCGAAACGAAAAGAAGAAAAGATTTAATCGCGCTCGGAAATTGAGACGCAGCGGGTGATGGTCATCAGAAGGAGCTCAATGTCTTGAAATAATGTAAATCGTACCGGTGCTGTTTATAAACACATCGCCAACTTCTAAATAAGACGGCAACACACTTTACACCAAACGCCCACGAATCGACCTTGATCTGCTTCTTGATGTGACAGCGTCTGGTCGTTATTTGTTATTTTTACGCCGCCGGTATCGGAAGCTTGTAATGTCAGATCATAAAAAGCCAAGAACGCATAACCGAGCCAGTGGCCCTTACCACTGCGACCAGTCTGTTTTCTGTCAGGGTTCCCACAAATTTTCAAAACACATTTTCCCTGCTTTTTCAATGCATCACTTTACCTCAATTTTTCCAAAATTTTATTCATGGAACAATGCAAAAAAAACATCTGCAGAACTGTCATTAGCGGCAAAGCACAAAATTCGAATAAACAAAAGGCTGAATTTGGAATTTCCATACTTTTTCAATACTTTATGTACATTTTCGCCTAATTTCATACTTTTTCAAAGTCCTCAAAATCGATTTCACAATTCAATACTTTTTCAATACTTTCAATACCGCGTGGGAATCCTGCTCTGTCACCATCCCTACTTGCTCGGACTACTTAAAGGGACTGTATCAACCGCCACTGTATACACAACAAACGACGTTGCTAGCACTGCAAACAAAAGCCCTGATGACAAACGTTCCACCAGGAAATTGGAAAACCAGTATCCTTTAAAGCGAACCACCACTCGGCGCTTATGTCAACAATTCTCGCTTATTACGTCTCAATGATCTGATAAGAGGCTGCATACCGACAAACGTGACGTCGACATGAACATGGGGCGGGAACGAGGATCCGGTTTCTGTAACAACAACAAGATGCTGGTAGGATCGCGATCAACGTGATGTTCTCAACGAATACAGGTTATGGCGCCTGGAGATCCGGTTTATCAAGTCCTTATTGTTTGATACTTGTGAAACCTGAAAACCAAAGGTTTTCCCTAAATGCTGCAGCAGGCACGATTCTCCCAGATATCTATCGTTTCAATACGGCATTAAAAGGCGATGAACTATAGTGCCTACGATGAGGACGACAGTTTTATTTTTTCCAACATCACATGTATCTCTCCGCCATTGTTTGTAACCCATCTTCGCCTTATCTCAGCGATGAACAGTCCAGTACCGTCGCTAGTAAGTTTTCAATAGGGGTACTTTACGTTTCTTCAGGGGGGGGTTTACATCCTGAAATTTCATAAAAACTCCATCGATTTATAGTTGCTTCATAATTCAATTTGGGG
>JGI24158J21664_10005168_pt1 | contig 16985 bp, 13 predicted proteins | sample Ectturendosymbi3_FD_21664 | JGI IMG/M metagenome (IMG submission 21664)
GGTGCAGTTGGTTGAGAAAGCATCACCAAAACTGGTATGTTGTGTTCGATTCCGCCGAAGACTTGAAAATCGGTACTTGCTGCCTGTCCATCCTTGTGCTCTCAGCGTTAATGGGTGGGCAGAGCAAGACAACGGTTTACGCGCGGTACTGCCATTGACTCGCCACCAGTGCAGAATTCACTGTGAAGGCAGCCGCGTTGCCCACGGCGCAAGTAGGCGGAGATGTACGCCACAGGCCACTCGTAACACTCCGAAAGAAATACAAAAGCGAGTTTCAACGAAACTGAAATTATGTGGAATTTGTTCTATTGTTTTTAAAAAAAAGGTACTCTGTCTATGTATTTGACGGTACTGTAACACTGAACATGTTGCGGTGCAAACACACAAAAAGTAGTCGAGGCCGTTCATGAGGAAAGTGCTGGGTAGTGCATGATACTGTCGAATGAAATAAAAAAAATACCCTATCTCAAACTACAGCACGGATGCTTCAAAGCAATTGCTATGAACATTCATTTTCGTGCCCGTTTTACCCACGGAGAAGATCGCAGGGGCAGCAGTCCCAGGACAACTCGAAATACCTCAAGGTCAACAGCAATCTCAGGTAGTTCTGCTGATTCCACACCAAGACGAGAACAAGCTAGGTCGGAGTTGTAGTCATTCCGCCTGGTCTTTGGACGACCCCTGGGCCGCATACCCGTGGGAGTGCAGCCAAGGAGAATTTTACTCGCCAATCGCCAGTCTTTAACGGGGCATTCTGGACGCATGGCAGAACCAACATAGCTGGCATATCTCGATTCGGGGAAGAAGTGGCTCGACATTCAGGGTTTTGCGAATTTCACGGTTCCGCAATTCGGCGCGGAATGTCACATGCACTGTGAACTCTTCGCAAAAATCCCATCTCTGCCGCTTGCATAATATTCTCAGAATAGTATTCTTTCAGTCATTACCCACGATTCATGACCATAGGTGACGATCGGAACAAAGACCGATTTAACGCATGATAGCTTTGCGGTATTTGAAAGCTAACGTTTTGTCACAACAAGGCGATAAAACTCACGCAGAACTGCGTTTACTTTGCCAATCTGCGTATCAATCTCTTTAGCTCTTCCTTCTGTCGCTCGTGAATATCAACCCAAAGGTATTTGCACTTCACCACCTGCTGCAGTATATTGCCCTCACTTGCAGCATACACTACCTTGGGTTTCTGAGAAGACATAGTAGCTCGGTCTTTTTAGTGCTGGTTGCCAGTCAGGCTTGGTTGCACGCAGTGGCGTAACCGACCCTTTTAGCACACATTTCGGTTTGAGTATTTGGTTTTCAGTAGGTTATTGTTTTCTTGCGTTTTTCGGAGTGCTTTCCGGTGATTTGGTTTATTACAGCAATCCACATCCGGATTCACTATCATTTCAAGTTTTTTTTCTGAATGTTGGTTAGTGGGCACCTACAGTGGCCAGTGNGCCCCCTTCAGCTAAGTTTTCCCTTTGGCCCAAACCNTTAGGTANNCCACTGGCCGCACGCAACAGAAAACCGATCGATTGCATATTGAGGGCCATGATGACAAGATGCTAGCAGTATCAAATCAAAAACCCAAAGGTAGTTCCTGTAGTTCCCAACAGTGACACCCTCATGGACTCAGCTGTGACTGCCTATTCAATTCATGTAGAATATGAAAAAGACTGACCACAGCTTACACCCTTGTCGGGTTCCAACATCAACGGCGAACGGTTGTGGGTGAACTTCGCCGACACGGACGCAAATGTCTGTGTAGGAATACAGTGACTTGACGGCCAGTAACGGGCGGCCGCCAACACTGTACGCCCACAATAATCCACAAAGCTTTTCTCGGGGAACACGGTCGTATACCATTCTCGAGGTCGACAAAGCATGTGCAGACATCTTTGACATACTCCCAAGATTTCCCGAAAATTCGCTGGAGAGTGAAATTTGGGTTGTGGTGCTACGTCCTGGACGAAAACCGCGCTGGGCATCATCCAGCTTCATCGGTTCAATTATTTCACGGCATCTTTTTTCAAGGCACTTGGCACACACTTTTACAGGGAGGCTAAGGAGGGATATGCCCCGATATTTGATGCATTCACTCCTAGCCCCCCTTTTTATGTATGGGGATAATCACCTCAGTTTGTCAATCTTTCGGCGCCCTTCCAGAACACCAGTCCACCTCACACACATGAGTCAGCCAAAAAGCTACTCTTTGATGAGCATTTCAGGAAGGATATAATCGCAGCTAGCAGCCTTCCAACCTTCAATGTTTTGACATCTAGGAGGACTTCGGTTGCAGTGTTGATGCTTTTCCTCCCCCAAATGTACCTCGTGTGTGTCTGGTGGTGTGATAGTGACTGGGTTTTTACATGATAGTGATTGGTTTTTAAAAATGGACAGAGTTCTGGTAATAATGANCATTGNAAGTCAGATTAACCAATGCAGGATACGGTCCCTCGTATTTACTGACATATTGTGAAANCTANGAAGTACAGTAGTAAGAGTTGGTATTTTGATATTGGTTAAAGAAAACCTAGAATGTAGCCGGTAGAGATCACTTAAGACTTGTATTTCCTAAAATATAGTAAGGCGGAGTTCATCGAAAAGCACGTAGATCAAAATCTTTACAGCACGCATTTAGATTATACTGATGTTCATATTTGCGAGTCTGGTTTTGGAGGAGTGTGTCATTTAGCCTGCGAAAATACAGCTACGTAAGGATAACGATTTGCGGTTGGAGCAAAATGAACAAAACACTTTTGCTCCAACCGCAAATCGTCCTAAATGTGCGCACCAACACTTCAAACGTGTTGATGCATGAGCGCTCAGTTCGATTAAGGTGAACTGGAGTCGATGTGATCTACAGACAGTCGGACAGATACGCTATGCAAGCGACTGACGCTCAGTGGTGAAATATCAAGTGTTCACAGGATAGAACCTGCATGGGGCTTTTCGTTTAACCACTTGTGAATTACGATTGACCACGTCCAACCATGGAAATAGTAAGCAACAAGCCCATGAGATGTAATGAGCGATAGTTTAATTTCTGTATATGCTGTGACAGATATGCGGTTGAACAGCCATTGTATCGAGTTGTGGCTGGTGTAAAGGAAACATAAGAGTCAAAGATGTTTCAGCGAAAAGCTTGTGCTTTGCATTTATAGTTTTTTATCAGGTAATTTCATCAAAGTCGTAACAGGTTTTGCACAATAAAAAAGGGTAGTGTTGAAAAGATGCAATGAGATGTGGAATAGTTATTTTGTTCGCCTCGTGATGCTTGAAAAACAGCGAGTGTTTTCGAAACAAATTCAAACAATGGCATTATACGTCAGCACGGATCCCTGCAAAGCAGGGTTGCGGAGCCGGAGTCGGAGTTGTAAGGTGTCGGAGGTTTTTGGGTGGTGTCGGAGTCGAATCCCTAACAATTCTAGGAGTTCGAGTCTGTGTCGGAGTCGGATTTTTTGTCCGACTCCAACTCCGGAAGTCCAATTAGATCATTTTTTACATCACACTCCTAAGTTGGGCATTCCTGTTGAAATGGTACAATTTCTTTTGAAAATTTTGTTGAAACAGAGATTTCTCGCTGTGCACTACGATTTCCATTGACTGCTAATTGCTACCAAATTGTTAACAGCCAAACTTCATCCCTTTATGTTAGGAGTCGAAGTCGGGAGTCGGAAACTTTGGGAGGGTCGGAATCTGGAGCCGGAGTCGAAAATTTTGGAAAGGTCGGAGTCGGGAGTAGGAGTCGGAAATTGTAGAAAGGTTGGAGCTGGAGTCGGAGTCGGATATTTTACCTCCGACTCAGCAACCCTGCTGCAAAGCAGCAAATCAACAAATACGCATAGGTATACAAACCCCAGTGAATAAAAACGCTCATTCAAAATACTGACAAGCGAAGTTTGCAATCAATATTTTGAAAATTTTTTAAAGCTCGAATGTTTTAAATTACCGTGTTTGCTGTTTCTTGAAGAGTAAATCCTGATACAGTGGAGTAATCCTGTGAAACGAAAAATATGATTGCAGCATTTACAATATCACCCAACAGATTTTTTAACAAAGTAGTTTTTACATGTCTCTATATTATGCACTCGTTAGACAATGTTTGAAAGCGATTCGCTTAACCACATTGGAGATCATCGAAGCCAACTATTTGCTGCAAATGTAAAAAGGAAAAAGAAAAAATTTTCAGAAATTATATTTTCCTGCTTCATTTGATTTAGGTTTTTCTGCAGAAAAAGCATCAAATCGTTATAACCCATAATTTGTGTCTTTCGTACGATCTGGTCCTCACTGACATCGCAATTTCTACAATGTGAAAGTTTTTGCACAAATCACGAGAAAACACAGTTTTTTTACCCATTTTGCGAAATCAAAGAGATTGCGCGCCTTCCTAAAATGGTCGTGACTCCTTATATTTGGCTTCTTGCTTTTTTCACGTGAATCGTATTACAGAAAAATGATTTTGATACGACGTGTAACAAACAGAGCAAACAAAAAAGCAATTGAATGAGTTGTCTGGTTTATTGTATATATATTTTAAACCATCGGTTTGTTAATTGCGTAGTTATTTGCAGTGTATTTTTTAACAAAACGTCGTAAGTTATGCTCAAAACAGTATTTAAAGAAATGCAGCAGAAACTCGCGAACTCAAAATTTATTTTCAAATATGTAGTAAACATTTCCATCCTGGTAGAAGATAATTACCGTTGCTCCAGTGATGTTTTCAAAAGTGCCGTACAAATCCATTTTCACACAGAGTGTAACGGTGGGAGGAAGGAATTCCATACTGAACCGGAGCTTCACTTTCAAAGCAAAAACTGTTTGTTCGAAGAGGAAAAGTTGCGACTTACTAGCAGTGAAATTCTGCGTAGATCCAAACGTCTGAAATAATTAACTGAGCGTTGTTGTTGTTGATATTACCAACATTTTTCTACATATCTAAAACAGTGAAGCGTATTTTTAAAAAACAATTTTTTGAATTGTTTACAGTTTTGAAAATACTTGCTAAAGAGTGTTTATTGAACTGATTTTTTTACATTACTTAGCATATATAAAACTAAAAGTATTTAAACCCATAAACCTTTCGTGAGGTCTTCATATGCTTAGCAACGGTTTTACAACTTTGTGCACATTTCAAATTCGTTAATATCAATTGTCGATGTATTTGACAAATGATAAAAATAGTAAATGGAAAAAACGTGCAATTTACCAAATTTCCTCGAGCGTTTCGAACCGCCATCCAATGATGCGGCTGCGAGTAAGTTGAATAGAAAATTTGAAAGGAACCTGCGTAAGACTTTTCCGAGCATCGAGTCATTCTCATTCCTCCAACGCGCTTCGAGTTCCTGACAATGTTTCATGGTATACATAAAAAATAACGCATTAAAGCATGGATAAAAACAGAACTGCATGTGGTTAGAAAACATGTGTGCCAGGCGTATGCAAAATCGCATGGGATTATTTTCAATTGCAACAAAACTGTTTGTGTGACGTTTAAGGCTAAGAGTGCGAAAAGCACAGCCCCTCCATTATTGAAATTGGGTGGTCAATACGTAAAATCTTTTGACCAATACAAATATCTGGGGATTGTATTGGATACTGAGCTCTCAGATGACAAAGACATTCAGAGACAACTGCGATGCCAATATTTGCTCTGACAGGCCGGGCTTCATGGTTTCCATCTGCATTGAGATCTCCTCAATGTGCCTTGGCAGCTGGAAGGACGTACTATTTGTTGCTTCGCTTACTTCTTGTTGTCGGTATTGCTCATTGATTTGGCTTTTGTTGTCGAATTTTGTGTGGGTTTAACGCAGNCTTGCTATGTAACGGAAGGTTTTGGGATGGTTTTACTTCCGCTNCTTCGGCTTCTTTATGGCCCGTGACCAGTCGCGACCATCCGTAGACCCACCGCGTGGCTGCGTCAATGAATTCTTGCAAGCACATTTGCCTACGCCACTTACGCATCCTGTGTAACCTACTGAACTGTTATTTTGTTTGTTACGTCACTGTACACTTGCTAGTTTGTTTTGGTTAGTTGTTCCTACTGTGACCTTTTCCTTTCCAATGTTAAGTGGGCAACTGGGTTTCCAATTTTAATTAGATTTTCTTAATCGGTAACTTTACTGTTTGTGGGTTTTGTTTTATTTTATTCTGTTTATACTTCATGCACTTCGCAGAGCTGATGATGCCTACATCGTAGGCGAAATATATACTCAGTAAGATCTCAAAGTGTCTGATTTTTTGCTGAGAAAGGACTTCTTTCCATAGACTTCGCTTGCAGGTTGTGCGACTGACGATGCGTAGTGTTATGTTAAATCGATTTCCTATTAAAATTTTGTTATTTGATTCTAACTCTGCACTTGTGTGGAGACTAGTATCTTCAAAAACACATAAAATCTGTTCTACAGGTGCGTTTTGTATTGTGGAAAGACTTAGGTGATGCTTGAATAATCACGTTTCACGTAAAATCAGGTGGGGACCAATCTGCAAAATCATGCCAGGTTTAAACCGGTCCATAGTTAGGCATACCATACGTCTCGTTTTAGCCGGGACAGTCCCGGTTTGAAGGCTTTGTCCCGGCGTCCCGGTCAGTCAACCAAAAAGTCCCGGTTTTGCATTCAGTCAAGAAGTATGAATAGCATGTGGTCTGATAAGTGATAATAGAAGCATAATGTAAAAGCCCTTATCTGCAAGGCAATTTGATACTGGCTTTTCCTGCTGTGATTTCTACGAGAAAATAAAATCGAACAAAGACTTCTTGAAGAAAATATTGTCTGCGGAAAAGTATTATTGGCGAATAAGAAAATTTGCAAATGCTTGAACATTGCTTTGTTTCTTGGTAAAATGTATTATTTTAGTTTTTCTTGGTGTCTTAACTGTAGGAATCGAAAATAGCTACATACTCCAAGTAAGCTATTGACCACATTTATCTGATTAGGCTCGTTGTTCTGAAGCGTCCCGGTTTTCAGTAACAAAAATATGGTATGCCTATCCATAGTGCAAAAAGATTGCCAGTCGTGACGATCTATACGCTTGCTGTCACCTTTTTCTGATTACACCATTCATGGTTGTTTGGTCACTTGCCACTTTGCATTGCATTGCCTTGCCTACACGTTAGTGTCGAACGTGAGTCCCACTGTCAGATCTTGTTTAGTTTCCAATCGGGTGGTTGCTGCGTTTATTGTCTGATTAACTTTGTGCATTACAGATGTTTTCTTAGTTGATTAAAGCTGAGTGGAAGGCTTTATTTGCTAATAGGTTCTGTCATAACAGCGACCCCTACGTAAGATCATACCATAATTCAGGAACGTCAGGGCAGATTTTCAAAATAATAACAACCAAAACAAAAAATGTGCAATAATTTTTTTCTACAGATACACTGAAGTACACCACACATGCATAAGATTTCTTATATCAATAATACCTGCTTTAGTGAAAGCAACGGTGCATCAGTGTTGCATTTGGAAGAATGAACAACAGTACCGGGATCTGAAGGATCAAGCTGAAATGAGTCTTTTGCATTTGGGGAAGACCCACCTAAAATAACCTTTAGTTTAGTATCCTTCATGACTAAAATTACACNAGTTTTAAATGGCAAATTATGAACATACAAAAACATATCTAAAAACTTNCTACCAGTATTACTCACTATTAACATGCATCTTAAATTGCAGATGGTGTCCAGTTTTTCAATAAAAAACAAAATATAACAACTGCTTTAAAACAGGGAAAACGAACAAAAAAATATTATACCANGCCATATTGCCAAATGTTACAATTTTTACAAATTTGAATTTAGTTCAGCGAAGCCTGATTAATTTAAACTTCATCAAATACCCAAGCAAGTGTTTNACTCTTGACACTTTTCTGTTGCATCTAGCATCAGACAATTTTTGATGCTCTTTAAAATTACTAGCTGAAGGCATGTTACAAGGGTTTGGACNTGCTTGTGCTCAATATTCAATAAAGCTTTAAAAAGTAATTTCAAAATTTAAGTTTTTCTTGCAACTAGTTTGTCACAAAATACTGAAGCAAAATTGTACATATCACTATATTTCCCAGGAAAACCATGTTTACAAAGCAATTTCTTCACAATTCAAGTGGACCTCAATTCAGCTCAATCCAGATAGAAAGTGATTTCTGACTACTTGATCAGAATGTTAGCATATAACTATAACTAAAAAGTTACACTTGATGCACTGCAGAGTCAGCTGACTCAGCCCTTGAGCAATGTTCCAAAAACATTTTCAATGGTTCAAGGCATTCCACTGTTAAAGAAACGTAGTATCATTTAAAACATGTAACATGTTCAAAACACCAAGTCCAAGGTGATTTCCACCACAGTTAGGGTCTATAGTTATTACTTGGTTTTCATCCTGTTTAGTGTCACGGTTAAGCATACAGCACAAAGCTCATGAAAGTTTTGCATACCTATTGTTAGCTCTGTTTCATGAGGCTTTTTCAGAAGACGTCTTCGCTTCATCCGACGATATTCTTCATACACACTTTTTACAACTTGTTCTGTAAAATAGACATCAGTAATGTTGCATTTTGCCATAGCAGGGAAAATCAGTAGCACTGACATGAATCAATCCTTGCTTCATCACATATACTAATAGTACAACAGTAAAATATTGATTTTAATATTGTTTTTCGAAATGAAAAACGATATCACATACCCAAACAGTTTGCATGTTAATCACAATACACAGCAATGTTGTTTTGAATGCCTATATCCATTCAACAAAATCTTTGAAACGCTTACATATACCCATTTATATTCTTAAGTTAACCAAAATAAAAGCTATCTGACTCCAGTGTTTCCCAAGATTTTTTTAGGTCGGCTGGTGTCCAAAAAGTGCCGTCAAGATCAAAAGAAAAATGAGGACATATGAACATACATTTCTTACACTATNTTTGATGAATGGCCAAAAAAAGAAAAAACATCTTTACTTTTTCAAACAGGACCAGTCATCACATTCATCTGAAGACAAAAANGAAATGAGCAGTACCCAAACTGTCCACCTTTTCCTTCAAAAATTAGCATTTTTACAAAACTTGGAAAGAATGTTTGTGTCTGAACGCCACATCAACAGGTCCGTAGCCAGGTTTTACGGTTGGGGTGGCAAGATTTTTATTTTGTTATATGTTTAAAACATTTTTCTTGGCACAACAAAATTTGGGAGATACTGCCCTAGAATGCCCCCCTGTGACTGCAAGCCTGCACAGCAAACAGCTTTGTTTCCAGATGCATAAATTGTGAAAATGTTCCCAGCACATTTTTCAGAAAATCTTGCAAGCCGAAAACGTACAAAATGTGTCTGAACATCATCACAAATAAGATTTGTTTCCAGACATGTAAACTACGAAAATGTTTCAAGAGCATTCTTTAGAAACTTAGCAAGAGGAAAACTTCCAAAAGGTGTCTGCACTTCACAGCTAACAGCATGGTTTCTAGACACATGAATCGTAAAAAGTGTGCCCAGAACATTTTTCATTTAACTTGCAAGCTGAAAACATGCAAAATGTGTCTGAATGCCAACGCAAACAGATTTGTTTCCGGAATCTGGACCAATAAAGGTGTTCTTAGACTAGACATCAAGCACAGTGAATTGTTTGTTTATTTATTCACACTGCTAATCACTCAATTGCTAATTATCATGAATATCAATTAAAAAATCTTGAAGAAAAACGTTAACACATTGCGTGCTGAGCTATCTGCTCATGTCTCATACCATAATATGCGAAACGGTGTTGCGAAGCAGGTCGTGTCTGCCGGCAATTAGTTGCGTAGCGCGTGAAGTGTTGTCTGGCTGCAAAATGCTTTGTCTCTTTCGATTTATTTGTGACTATAACTTACGAACCACAGGTGCTACAAAAAAATCTGAAACATTATAAGAAAGTCAATTTGTACCTCCTGAACTGATGTCCTTTTCGGACTTTAGCAACGTCACTGCGACGTATTACAGTGCAACAACTGTAGCTCTCTGATTCGTAGATCTTATTTGAAGAACACTTTGCTAAATCATTTCCAAACGAATTTGTTGAAACCAGGTTAGCGTTTTTAATACAACTGTTTTTTTGCAGCAAATTTTTAGAATAAACTTCAGAAATCATCGCTTTGTTTGCCTGCAGTGTGGGTGAATAATACAAAGAACTGTAATACGCCAAATAAAACAATGAAATGTGAGAGGCCAAAGCCAACAACCAATCCTGGTATGACACATGAAAGGCAAGTAATTGTAAATTACACATGTTTCAGGGAGTGATATTTGTTGAAGCATGGTATCATGCAAAGTCCCACATGCAGCATAGCGTTTGCCACGCCTTCTGCACAATTTGCACCTTCGCTGAGACCCTTTGTTCGGGCTGTTGCTGGAATGACGCTCAGCACTCATACTATTCATTTTTGAATGTAGAAATACACACTGTTTTACCTGAAAAATTAAAATATTAGTCTAACAGCACAAAAATAACCACAAGAGCTTAACTGTACTGGGCTAACTGCGAAGCAACCACGTTGGATTTCAATGTGAAACGAGTTTATCTGAGCAATGATTCGTGGTAAACACCACATATTCTCGCAGGTTGCTCCTCTTCTCATATCTTTATTCTCTGAGTTGTGCAATGCTCTTTCAACAAGAAAAAATGCATCGCAAGTGCTTCAGTCCAACCATGAATCGCCTGCATGATCAATGCGAATTGTAGATGAATGCCTGTGGTGGCACTTTTGACGTGTGTTTTATGACGTGGGTTTACTCCTTTATGCACGCCGTGGACATACATGTAATGACACGCATTGTCGCTCCTACGCACGCAAAGCGTTAACACCTTCGCTGATGGTATGTTTAAGTCTAAATCAAGCAATTGGCACGTATCTTGCCAACTGCATAAATTGCCAAGCGATTGTGCTAGAGAACTGTTCAACAAGTCTTCAAGTCTGCAATGAAAAAAATATTTTTTGGTTTTGGGTTTCGGATTTTTTGTGAGTGATGTCATAAATGGGATAGTTTTAGGCCTTTATGGCCCACTTCATCTGGCCCTAGGCCCAAACTGCTAAATGGTANTAGTNCACTCACGTTTTTATTGGAAACTAGGCTAAAATCTGAGTCTTTTGAGACTTTGGATGACTTGCTGGGTTTTCAGTTCAAAAGTGATGACCTAAAAACAACAAAATAAGTAATTTAACCACTAATTAGATACTAAATTGATTTGTTGCTTTTAGATCATAACTTTTCAACCAGAGATGCTAGACAGTTGATCAAAGGCTAAAAAGACTCAAATTCAAGATAGTTTCCAATGAAAACTTGAGCAAAATACTCCCGTCTAGCGGTTGGGCCCTGGGCCAGGTAACATGAGCCAAAGTGGCCAAAAACCTACCTCACTTATGACATCACTCACAAAAAACCCAAAACCCAAAACCAAAAAAATTTTTTATCATTGAGGACTCGAGTCTTGTGAAGTTTTGAACAGATCTCTAGCACAATCGACTGGCAAGTTATGGAGCTGCAAAATGCGCAAAATTAGCAGCTTAATGCAGGATTTCGAAGTATGAGTATTTCGTACACCGGAGTCAAATGGGTTAATAACGCAATAGTTTTGCAGGTTTTTAAAGAATCAAATAATTGGAGCATATTTGGCAGCAACCACTTGGCACAATGGTACAACATTCTAAACAACCTTCTCTTCAAAAAACCCTGCAATGTTATTACAGCCTATGGTAGCAAGGTGCACAACAAACAGTTTTCTACCAAAATATGTAGAAGATCTGAACAATGAAAACCAGATCATCCCTATAAGCCAGGGGTGTACAACCTTTTGCCATTGCCTGCTGCATTACTTTGCTTTGCATGAAGTATGGCTGTCAATGAGTTCAAGTTATATTTATGAGATATGTCAAATTAAATAATAGGTTGTATCCGGTATATGTCATTTACATTTACAAACATAAATTGCATATTCATTCTATAGCTCTCTGTGACATCACCATCCAGATTGTTACGCATCCTATCCTGTCGATTGATTTTCTTGCCTTGTGTTTGTTTTGCTTCAATATATGCCAGCACAGCTGCCAAATATTATTTTTTAAATTACATGTGGACGGCTGCAAATTTCATTATCGAAGGCTGCAAGTTGTACACTGTTGCTGTAAGCATTCAATGTAGTAGCTCCATTGTATCAACTATCAATCTGTGAACATGTACAAGCACCGCATTGCCCAAGAGTGTTAATAATCTGCTAAGCACAGAGCTTTAATCAGAACCACAAATAACTGGTTTACTGCAACATACTTTTGTTTCACAAGCAACAACAGCCTCACCAGATGACATGCACACTTTGTTAGATCCAAGCACAAAAGGTGATTTGCTGGAGACTTCAGATTCCACTTTGGAGTAAGGTAAAGAATTGTGCATAGAATGTGTTGGCTTGTCATAAGCTGTGGATTCAAATGGAGAAGCAGCACCAGATGAGGAAATTAGACGTCTTCGCTTTTGACGGCATGGTTGGGAATAGTCAATGGCAGTACTATTACCTAAAGTAGAACTGCCAGCCTCACTCAAAAGATCAAAATGAGCTGTTCGTTTAAGTGTTATGCCGCAGGCCATTGTGTTTGCTTTACTTTACATTGAAACAAATTTCCAAGGTGAATCCTGAAAAAAAGCATTTAAATAAATGCTCCTACCTGGTAATATCAACTTGGTGTTACCTCATACTTAACACTTTGAGAGCCGGCCTACAAATATATCGTACATAGATTTCAGCTTAAAACCAGCAGTTTCAGGTTGCCTTACCAACACTATAGCTCCTCCGCTGATTTTGCAAGAGAGCTGTTCAAGTGCTTAAACAGATCGGCTAGTCTTTTAGTCTGAACTCGAAAAAACATTTTTTGGTTGGAGTTGCGGATTTTTTGTGAGTGACGTCATAAGTGAAGTAGTCTTTGGGCCATTTTGGCTCTGTTACCTGGCCCTGGGCACCAACCGTTAGATGGTAGTATTTCGCTGAAGTTTTTATTGGAAGCTAGGTGACAATCTGAGTCTTTTGATACTTTGAATGACTTGCTGGAGTTTCGGGTTCAAACGTTATGATCTAAAGTAATAAAAATATTTGACTAATCAGATAATTAATTAATTTGTTTATTTTAGATAATAACTTTTGAACCAGAAATGCTAGAAAGTCGACCAAAGCTTCAAAAGACTTGGAATCGAGCGTAGTTTCCAATGAAAACTTCAGCAAAATACTTTGGCCTAGTGGTTGAGCCCTAGGCCAGGTAACAGAGCCAAAATGGCCCAAAGACTACTTCACTTATGACGTCACTCACAAAAAATCTGCAACCAATGCCGCGTCTTTTGAGCCTTTGACCGGGACTGTAGTGCTTACCAGATCGCAGAAATTCCTGCGCAAAGCCACGTGGGATCCGGTTGTTGTGGCACGAGAATTCCTGATTTCAGCCGGACACCAAAGTGTTAAGCATAATGATGATGACATAAGAAATCAATTTCTGAAGAAGTGGGACAAGAGTTTTAGGTCTTTGATTAGCATATCTTAAAATGCAATGTACTTTGTGCAAATCCAATTTATAATTAGAGATACACTTCATACATATTTCTTCCAACCAATTTTTGTATTACAAAATCAGCACATAATAAAGATCACGACCAATGAAAATGATATCAACGACATATTGCAAACGTTTCAAAACATTTGCACACCCAGTCTTAGTTGTTATACTCTTAACCTATGATTGTTGCAGCTATTTCAGCAAACATTCTTCTTTGGGCATTGCAGATGTTCATGGTATGTTCATGACATATCACAGAATCAAAGGAATATGACTTACTCTGAAGTTAAAAAGTACTTTCAGCCCAGTATGAACTGCTGTTATCACATCAAATGCTAATTTGTGTTTGCCTTGATAGGACATTTTCGATGATCACAAGCATGAAACAACTTAGTATTATCTGATCACAACTTTTTTATTTAAGAAAAGCAAGACTGTTTAACACTTTCAGTACTGGGTGGATTGCCTATGGCGATATCCACTAGTACTGGGTGGTTTTCCATCACATCCCGCAGGCCCCACTGTTTTTGCCGATTTGCAATGTTAAGTCATGGTGTTCACCAAACTTGCCAGCCGATTGAGCTAGAGAACTGTTCAAACCCTTCATGGATTCAGGAAGTCTCCTAGTTTAGATTTAAAAAAAATTTTGCGTTTTGGGTTTTCTGCGGGTGATGTCATTATGGGGGCATGTTTTTGCATTTTGGCCAAGTTTACCTGGCCCTGGGGGCCAGTCCAACCCAACTAGTCACCTTTTTGGATCAAGTGTTTTTGGAAACTAGGCTATGATCCAAGTCTTTAGAGCCCTTGATTGGCTTTCTAGCATATCTGGAGCTAAAATAGGCTCCAAACCCAAGTTTTGACAAAAATAAAGAAGTGTCATGGAAAATATGATTTGCCCTTTCTCAGCAAATTATGCCTAGCCGTAACTCAGCAGCAGATTGAGCGAGAAAACTGTTCAAACCCTTTAAAGACTCAGGAAAGTCTTGTGTTTTAAATTCAATTCGTTTTTAAGTTTTGGGTTTTTGTTTGATGATGTCATTATTGGGATAGGTTTTGAAGTTTTTTGATGACATCATTAGCCGATCTACTCCCATTATGATATCATCAACAAACAACCTGAAATGCAAAACTTTAATTTTTTTTTTATATTACAACAAAGACTTCCCTATTTTTAGGGGGCTTGAACAGCTCTCTAGCTCAATCGGCTGATGAGTTATGGCCTTTAGCTGAAATGGCCAAGGTTACCTTTGTGGGACTTGAATTTTACCCAATTTTTGTTTTTGAACTGTAGTTTTGGCTCTTGATATGCTAGCAAGCCAATCAAGGGTTCCAAAGATTCGGATCATAGGCTAATTTCCAAAAAACCTTGAGCCAAAAAAATGGCTCCTTGGTTGGCGCCCAGGGCCAGGTAACCCTAGCCAAAACAGCATGAAAACATGCCCCATTATGACATCACCCACAAGAAACCACACACGCAGAACTAAAAATTTTTTGAATCTAAACTAGAAGATTTCCTGAATCGGTAGATGGTTTGAACAGCTCTCTAGCTTAACACTTTAAGAGTCAGTCCACAAATATATTGTACCAAGATTTTGGCCTGAAACTAGCAGTTTTCGGTTGCCTTACCAACACCATAGCTCCATGTCGATTGCGCTAGAGAGCTGTTCAAAGCCTCAAAAGATTCAGCAAGTCTTTTACTCTGCACTCGAAAAAACATTTTTTTGTTGGGGTTGCAGATTTTTTTGTGAGTGACGTCATATATACATTCATTTTTAGACCATTTTGGCTCATGTTACCTGGCCTAGGGCCCAACCGCTAGGCCAAAGTATTTCGCACAAATTTTGATTGGAAACTAGGCTCGAGTCTGAGTCTTTTGAACCTTTGATCAACTTCCTAGCATTTCTGGTTGAAAAGTTATGATCTAAAACAAACAAATTTTATAATTATCTAATTAAATAATTAGTCAAATATTCTTATTAATTTAGATCATAACTTTTCAACCCGAAACCCCAGCAAGTCATCCAAAGTATCAAAAGACTCAGATTGTAGCCCAGTTTCAAATATAAACTTCAGCGAAATACTAGCATCTATCTAACGGTTTGGGCCTAGGGCCAGGTGAAGTGGGCCAAGGTGGCCTAAAAGACCTCCGCTTATGACGCCACTCACAAAAAATCCACACCGCCCAACCATAAAATTTTTTCTGGAGCAGACTAGAAGATTTGCCGCATCCTTTGAGCCCTTGAACAGCTCTCTAACACTTTCAGCACCTCGCACAAAGAAATGTGCAATATGCTTTTTTTGGCACGAAAACCTCAAAGCCTACTGGATGCAAAAGAGTTAAATGGTAACTTTGTGGTTTTTAGGTCATAACTTGTGAACCATAAACGCTAGAAAGTCAATCAAGTGCTCAAAAGACTCAGATTCTAGCCTAGTTTCCAATGAAAACTTGAGCAAAATACTTCCCTCTGGCGGTTGCGCCCTAGGCCAGGTAACATGATCCAAAATGGCTAAAAACTTAGCTCATTTATGACGTCACACACAAAATTGGAAGCCACAATTTTTTTTCATTGCAGACTCAAAGACTTGTCAAGTCTTTTGAGGGTTTGAACAACTCTATTCCACTGAAGAGCTACCCAAAATATACTTGATTTCAGGCCGATTTCCAAGTACGATATATTCGTATGCTGGCAACCAAGGTGTGAAATGTTTAGGGAAAACCACATACACATCGTTCTTAGATTACAATTTTGGCCAAAGAGTAAATAGTGCTGATAATGCAAGGTTGAATATTTTTGCATGAGGGTTGAAGAACAATTGTGAGAAAATATAATTTGGCATAAACATCCACTCCGACCAGCAACAGTGCAAAGTTCTGCACTGTGTTAGCAAGTAACCATTGAAAAATAGTGAAGAAGCAATTGCCTACCCCATGGGCCTGCCAAAATCGGATTTTTCTTTTTGGAAATACAGCCCTCCAGCCATCCTTTAAGGTAAACCCCATTCTGTTGCGCAGCCTGCCAAAATTTGATTTTTTATTTAGATATACAGCCTTCCAGTAGCCCTGCTTTTAATGTGACCCCATTCACCAAAAGACTATCTAAAAAATAGCTGAATAGCAATAGGAGCCCTATGCATCTGCTTCTAATGATCTACATCAGAATAATGTTCAGAATTGTACTTTTAAAGAGCACCCTTGCTGCAATACAAGACTTTAGGCAAACCTAATGACATTTGCCTCTAGTATCTCACAGACATTGACTTCAGTTTATTACCTAAGCCCACAATTCTGTAGAGCTGAATCATGGAGATTTATGTCAATGCCATGGCTCTGACATTATATGTGTGATGCGTGGATACATGTCATAGCAGTATGAAATGTTTTCATTTCTAGAACCATACTCCAATCATCAACTAACCTTTTTTT
>JGI24158J21664_10005170_pt1 | contig 16981 bp, 11 predicted proteins | sample Ectturendosymbi3_FD_21664 | JGI IMG/M metagenome (IMG submission 21664)
ATGGTTGCCTGCTTTGACGCAATCAGATTGTTTATATTCTTCCTTATTCTTTGAACACTACAACCGCATTTTACTTTGTGACTGAGTGCTCGGACATTGCAATGTTTGTTCGTTTGAGGGTGTGCATGTCACAGTGCATTCGTACTTTGCCTGGACTTGACCAGTTTAGGAATTAGCGTCCCACTTTGCAGTAGTGTTGTTACCAAGTGAACAAATAGTATTAAGAATGCGTCTGTAAACCTGAGGCTCGGCCTCCAACGCAGTTACAAAACGTTCTGTTAAGTTTCCGTAGCCCGGTGTCAAGCGAAATTCGCTTGACACCGGTTATTCAGCCTCCAAGGCTGTTGTAAAACGTTCTGTTTTGTCTGTTTTTATTAACCAGCGTTGTGCAGAATGTATGTGTTTGTACTATGGACTTCGTGTCTGCGGGCAAAAATACATCATTATTATATGCAGGGCTACCATCGATCGAGAATCAAAAATAAGGACGGCTGAGCAAAATTTGATTTTATTACCTAAAATGAAAACAATTGTTTGTGTTTGCACGACTAACGTCGGATCATAAGTTTGCCTATTTATCTCCAGATACAATGTGCTTCAGCAATGTCTTATTCTCGACACCCTTCTTGTGATCGTCACGGAAAACGTTGTTTTCGGTTGCTTGTTTCTTGAATGAATTAAATGCGAAACCTTCGTTATCAAAGCAGCTCTCGTAAGAATCCTAACTGAGTAGACAGCTCATGTGCTAACAAGTCCTGATAGTACGTTACGTCTCTGTGCTGCAAGATTACACTATATCTATGACGTCAAAAAACCTAATTACAAAATGTTTACGATGAGATACTATCAGATATTGCTTGTAACTAAAATTGTTACGCTACAAAAAATAAGGACGCAAGTCACAAATAAGGATATTTCTTAGAAATAAGGACAGTACTATTTTCTAAGACGTAGCACTGCAAAATAAGGACGGTATGGTAGACCTGATTATATGTGACCGTTTGCGAAAAAGTTGTACCACGGTTGAATAAGCTCGATGACGTCATCGAATGAAATAGCTGGTTGCGCCCCTGATTTCCTATAAAAATAATTTGTGCGATTGATTTGCTTTCGTTTGTCACCTTTGTGGAGACTAGCTACTTTAATACAGATGTGCGCAAGTTTGAATCATCGCAAAAAAAGCAGAGCCCAGTCGGATGATTCCTCGAAAGCTTATAGCAAACCTAGAGCCTTTTTAATTGTCATCAGAAACATAGAGCAGCTCCGACTGTCGCGCCAGCTAAGGTTAAGGTTAAAAATTAGCATCGAGCAGTTTTACTAAACGCCACGGAAGGACAAAAGAATGATTGCCACAGTCAGAAGCGGCCACTACATCGCGGTTCTTTCTTTGTTTTGGTGACGGCAATCGGCAGCAGGCCGAAACCTGAAATTTCTTCTTGCCGGGTCCATTGACGCGAACGCCCAAGAAGCGCTACGGCGACTCACTCACTGGCCGTGCATCGAACAGCCAACCTTCCAAATGAGAGGCGGATACCAACACAGAGCTATCGACGCTATTTTTTGACACCCTGGTTTTCCAAACAGCGCGCTGCGTTCTGGAAATGGTTGAAAAAAAAATTTTTAACAACGGGTTTGACTTTTTGACGCGTCGCACGTTTTTCAATACTTCAATCAGGGTTTTGTAAGGCGTTTTAGGGACCCGATTCGGGTCCCCAGAATTTTAAATCGGGTCCCTAAAACCAGAGAAATCGGGTCCCTCCAGATGCATATCGGGTACCTAACAATTTAACAAATTTGTCTGAACACGGAAAAAATTTCGGTGACAGGTTTTTGCAAAGTAACAACCGTCAGTAACGGACGCTTAATGGACGTTTGTGTTCTCCACGGTTGTAAAACTAAGGTTTAGTGAAAGTCACGGTCTTGGTTGGTCTGCCTGAAGCTTCAACTTGTAGCTTGGCAGCAAACGACCGAACATAAAGCTACGTTGCTCGATCGTTGAAACATACTTCAACTTAGTTCGTCCTACTAGCTTAAAATTTAGTTGACACGCATAAGTGTCATTTCGGTCGTAATTTGCGAAAAGTAAGCGTACGAAACAAGTTGGATTAGAAATGATCTTTCAAAAGATTTACCGTTTTTCACAGCGATACTTAGACCATTTGCACTTCCTTGGCAATCAGCACTTCAATCCTCAGACCTCTCTGGCAGCAAGCAGAGAGCATTTAAGGGAAGGATCGCTTTCCAACGCGCAGCTTTTAAATAGGACGCGTTGGCTGTTTACGGGCATCGCCCTTCCGTTGCTGACGTACTCAAAGAAAGACTTCAGACGGGTTTCGAGACAGAACTGGCGCACCTTTACTGGTGCCTTGTTAGAAATCTGTTTGAGACATTGCGGCACGCACGAGTTCTCGCCACTCTTAAAATAACACACGGTCACGAAACGCACTTTTGACCTACTTAAGAAACAACTTTGCTCGGCCATGAATTTTACAGCGACGACAAATGGATCGATTTGTCCGCTACCACTACTTTTGTAAGCTTCGTACTTGCTGTATCCAGCGGGAGTGCATAGAAATATGACATGCTGGCATCGCATCATTTTCTCCGTGATCCAGTTAGCAGGATTCTGTTCGGATGCATTGCGTTCTTGCAAATTGAAGCAAACGTTCATCGTACCGGAAGACTGCAGAAGGTACGCGAGGAGGTTTGCCTGTTCTTGCACGAGACGGTCTTCGCCCAGTGAGCAAATCAGCATTAGTGTATCGCCTATACAAAAAAGCACGTGACTTTAATGTTAACCAAGTCAGCAAAACGCTGCACTCAAAGATACAAAAAAGCTAAGGCTGTTATACAACGCTTGTTTCACAGTAAAGCAATGTTTGGTCAGAGAACATTACAGGTTTTATCGAGAGCCCAACTGCAGTAAAATGGATTTCATAAACCAGAGACGCCTGCAACTACCATTGAATCTGAGAAAGATTAAGCAACATTTTCCGAATAATCTTTTGTTGCATTCGCCATTTTCTAAAGCACTTCTGCATTGATTGCAAACGCGCTAGTCAAACACAAAACACATTGTCTCATGCGTTGGAAATTACAAACCTGGACAAATCGATGATCTCAGTCGGAGGAAACGACGTGCGAGGAATAAAGCTGAAAAATCAGAAGGCAACGGTAAAGCGAGAATGCGTTATGGTTTCAAGTTTTAATAAAATATTGCGGAACTGAACTGAACGCAAATGCTCACATTATCTTCCCTCTCTGTGCCGGCGCGAAAGCTTGCCGGTAAGAACAAAGAACTGCAGGTCGTCAACAAATCCTCTCTCATATACATTATGTTGATAAAGTAAACGAAACTTTTCCAGAGCAGCGGGTTAACTCTCCCCGAATAAAGCGCAGTAAACATTTAACGAATGTAATTCTCCCGTGTTCCTTGGCCGGGATTCAATGTAGTTTTTTCTGTCCAATCGCTTATGAATGATGATTATGTACAGCATGTGGAATAACAAACATTTCTTAAACGTTAAGATAATTTGAAAGTTGATTTTGAAACGTGGCCTGAACTTGGTGCTTTCGCAAAAATTCTGCCTCGCGCAGGCAATTACTGGTATCTCAGGCATGTGTTTCGAAGCAGCCTGGAATAAAAGCAGTTACTCACTGTACGCAGTTTCAACTTGAAGAAACCGCAAGACCTCCCACGAAGTGCAAACATTCAAATATTGCGTGTTCTTATAGGGGGGGGCAAACGCTGGCCTTTACTCACAGGTGTTTACAGCTACCGAAAATATTCAGACAAAGACGGCCATTAAAGATATACGACTCTCTTGTGTTTGTCTGTTGCCAGGAGCCACAAGATGAATCACGCACATCACGCAAAGGGTTTAAGCGTAGCTTTTTGTTGGTTCGCGTCACAAAAGCAAAAAATGTCATCGATGTGGACGTAGAAAACCAATAGCATTATAAACAAGACAGTTATAACGCATACAGGTTTAACAACATTTTGTCACAAGACGAACGATTGTTGGCTGAGAACGATAAAGTCATGAAATTGAACACTGTGGGATACAGCGGCAGTCTCAGGCAATAAAAAGTAATGACTGACGGTTGCCGAGATTTCTGCAGCAAAACGCAACACAGGCCATACTCAACGGACAACAGCAGAAATGGCTATTTCCCTGTAGCAGGAGCTGAAAACGTTTGCGGCCTGAGATGCTTGTTCATGATTTGAGTGTAATAAATTGTAGTGACACGTAACTCGCCGTCGCGCCAAGATGTAGGCTTTATTACACTCAAATCATATGCGAACGCAAAAAGCAGGCAGCATGAACACAACGGCAGCGATCAAGAAACGGTGCGCATCTGTCGGCAAGTAAGTAGAAATGAGCGGCAGCAATCAGGCAATCAGGCAAGATTGCTCAAGGGCCCAATCGCTATTCACGAGCGAAGCAAGGTAACATATCACCACAATCTCCCCCCCTGAAAACATGATCACCAGTAAGGGACAACTCCATATCTCTCAACAGGTTTCCGTTGACGCAAGGATCTGCGGGGCTGAGCTGGGGGGACGTCTCAGGAGCACTTGGCGCAGGGTCAGTTTCACTCTCCCTGGCGTTGTTCGCCCTTACGTTGCAGGCGGTTTGATCATTAGAAGTCCTGAGTAAAGGCGTTTCGGAAGATGCTTCGGCCTGCACTGGAGGTGGAACGGATGGGCGATCGAAAGGATCGCGACTGGGGGCAAACTGTAGGTCCAATGCAGGCCCTGGCTCAGCATCGGGCGAGGATCCAGACGCCGCTCAGATTCTGGTCACGCTATTCTCGCGACCGACCACACACAGTGACATCATCTAAGCATAAGTGGCCTTGCAACCATACTTTTCGATAATAGCGTTGATCACGCGTTGAAAGCAAGGGACGACATTTTTTAAGCTAAAAGGTATTCTCTTAAATTGATAAAGCTGTCCGTTAGCTTCGAATGCTGCATAATGTCGTTCTTCAGGCAGAATAAGAACTTGATGATACGCACTTCTCAAGTCCAAGCTCGAAAACCATTTGTACTGCGCAACGTTATTCACAACGTCCCCCACATTTGGCAAAGGATAAGCATCCAACAGAGTAAACTTGTTAATGGTTTGGCTGTAGTCTAAGCAAAGTCTCTTTTTGTGATGTTCGCTTTTTACAATTACAAACAGCAGTTCTTGGTTGATACGGGCGTTCCTTTGAACGGCACACTGGAACAAAATGCCCTTTTCTTCCACAGTTGTAACAAGAGCGCTGCCTTGCAGGACATTTACTCCTCAAATGGTCCGGCTTACCACAAAAAGCACAGCGTTCTCGGCTTGCTGCACAGTCCACTTGCTCAGCTGGGTCTTTCGAAAGAGAGAAAACCCCCGATTTGGGTGAGTGGGTGTTCGAAGACGGCTCAGCGTTGTACCCTTCTGCATTCTTCAGGGCATCACAAAGCGTTCTGGCCCTCTCAAATGTTGCTCACAGTTCTATCACATTGTCCTCGAGCAATCGTTTTCTGATGAATGCGGAGCGAAGACCAGCCACGAAAGCATCACGAACTGCCGCTTCTTTGCATTGAACAGCTGACACGTCTGTGAAATTGCAGTCAACACGAAGTGCCTTCAGTCGTTGAAGAAATTCATCGATACTTTCTCCCGGCTTCTGCTGACAAGTGTTCAGTCTGTGTCTCGCATATACTTCGTTGACCGGTTTAATGAAAACATTGTCTAAACATGCTATCGCGTCATCGAAATAAACTGTTGAATCAAGCAGACTAATCAACATGTCCAACTTATCCTGAGCAGTAACTTCTGCCAGACGACTCAGATAGTTTTCCAAGATCCGCTTCCAATGTTTCCATCGATTTGCACTTGATGCCGAATCAGCAGGAGCTGAAAACGTTTGCGGCCTGAGATGCTTGTTCATGATTTGAGTGTAATAAATTGTAGTGACACGTAACTCGCCGTCGCGCCTGGATGTAGGCTTTGTCACACTCAAATCAGATGCGAACGCAAAAAGCAGGCAGCATGAACACAACGGCAGCGATCAAGAAACGGTGCACATCTGTTGGCAAGTAAGTAGAAATGACTACGTTCAGAACAACCGGCCACAGTTGCGGCAGCAATCAGGCAATCAGGCGAGATTGCTCAAGGGCCCAATCGCTATTCACGAGCGAAGCAAGGTAACATATCACCACATTCCCACAACACTGTTCTCTCCAGCGTTTCCCTTTCAAGTTCGCGAAACAGATCAGTGTCTGAGCAACAGTTGCGCATGCAGCTGAAACAGCAAATTGGTTTCGCATCCTTTTCGTCAAACAGACGTGCGCGAATGATTTGAAGTTGCAAAACACAGCATGCTACGTATCGGTCCTTCCGACCTGCGTTCGAGACAAAAGCTTGTCTGCTTCCTGTGTATTTGCCGAAGAACTTCAGACTGGAAGTTCGGTTTGGATGTCACAAATCCAGCGTGATTATTTAATTCTTTTGTAACGTACTTCATCGATTGATTGTTCAGGGCTAGCCAGCGGATGGCAACCAAACCAACCATGTTGCTGAGCGACGCGCGGTTACACACACCTTGCGAAAGTTTACTGTGTCATTGAAGTACGAGAATAGGTTTTCGCTACAGACGACATGTTCAACCAGATTGAGCTTCAACTGCGATGAAAACAAAGAATAAAAAAACTTCACGTTGCTTACCCAACAACAGCACAGTCAGCAGCAAGCAAATTACGAAAGGAATCATGGCGGAAAACACCTCTTGAGGAAATGCGTCTGGAAGATTAGCAAAGAAAGTAATTAAATAATCATCAAAAAGTGAAGATATACACGAATGTAAATTCAAAAAATTTGTGTAGCTCGACACAAGCTCGAGGATAGCGCAGCCAAAATGATTTGTTGAGCAGCAAATTTTCAGCACGTTTTTTCGTCGAAGCCATGGCACCAGTTTTTTTTCTGTGAAGAAAGCTAAGAGTAGTTGAAAGACTTCTAACGACTATGCATGGCGTCGTAACATTATCGATAAATGAAGAGCAGAGGTCGCGTCTAGACGGTTCCAAACAGAGGTCACTCCAAGATACACATAACGCTTTAAATTTATGTTTACTATCTACGGGAAGCCATTTGTTGCTTTTATGCCTGTATATGATGTATGTTATTTAAGATTTATTAGTCAGACAAAGGATGATCAAAGTGGTGCAAATGCACAAAATTGCTTTTCAGAAACTTGTTCTTAGTCGCAGAAAATATGGTGTCTCCTTCTATCGTGCAAATCAACACAAAAATGATTATACTTGTGATGGCATCGCTAGATGAAGTAGGTATCTGTCCACTACCTTCACCGCACTCGTCGTCATCCTCGTTACAGCCGTCCGGAGGTTTGCTGCACTCAGCTGAAGAAACAAGTAACCAACTCACTGTAAGGCCACAACAATCACTGAGTTGCACCAACTTTTCAAGCTGGCATTTTGTTTAGCAGTTCAAGAATAACACTAGAAACGAACGTCACCGCAGCGTAGGGTTGTTTGAAGTTGAGACAGAGACAGACAAACAAAACAGTGAGACGGTCGCCAGTGCCCTGCAACAACTTTTATCGGTCAAAATATGAGAGACAAATTGCATAAGAGCATATCAAGGATCACAAGATATCGCATCAAGCTCGTATCTGACGTATCACATTGCCCTTACGAAAGATACTGTTGCGATCGGAGGGCCCGGCGCAATGTTTCATACTATGACAGCAAGGAACAATCGAGATAACCCTCTATGCTATGATCACGCAGAGGTCCCCAACCTGGGGTACATTTGCCTATCTGAAGGGGTACATTGAGGGTTAGCAGTAGAAGGAAACAATATATTTTTACAGTATTTCCAAATATTTATACATATATCAGTGAATAATATTTTCAAAATTAATTATATGCTTATTCTTAAATATATCTGATTAGCCACGATAAAATATTTTGACATAAGTAATTTAAGGGTTACACTCTTGTTTGTCGAGATGCTGAAGGGGTACAAGGTCAAAGAAAGGTTGGAATCCCTATTTCAGAATTATTACCACTCAATCAAATCGATTAGTAATTTGCAATGGAAACGACAAAAAATTCAAAGATTTTGCAGCGTACCGTCAAAGCGCAATTTGTTAACTTGGGTTTTATAACGTTAAAAATGTCTGTTAGGAATATTCTCTTTAGAGTCGTATTGAACAAGTCACTATTCCACAATCGGCAAAGCACGATTACTCACTTCTTGAGCAATACTTGGTAGCACTGATAGTTGGGTTTTCACAGCAGTCTGAAAGAAAAGAGAGTTAATCAATTGGACTCCTTCACTCAATCAAAAATAATAAACATTGCGTCAAGCACTGCGTGAAACCACTGGGAAAAACATAAATACTGCTTACCAGGTGTTTCAGCTTCAGTGACAGTTTCTTGAGCATCGGTATTTTCTTTATACAACGGTTCGCTCATGATCATCCAGCGATATGTTTCACCAGGAACAACATAAGAATTACACCATTGCAAATCAAACTGAGAAACAAAATTCGCATAAATTGCACGAAGTAATGATTTGCAGATTAATTTTTAAATAACTTAAGCTAATACACATGCGTAGATTGTTACTGCAGAACGTAATATAAAATATTCTGCGGTGCATATTTCTGCTCATAAAGTAATTAGGCAAAAATGCCAGTGTTGTAAACTCTGGGTTGGCACGGCGTTGAATGCGCAATTTATCACGAAGGGATGTGCGCTAAGAATAGCACCCACATGGAAGAAGTGCGGACAAGCAATAATGGAGTAGTGCTTGTGATCTATTGTTGCTTGCTGCCACAGTGTGAAGCTTTGCGCGCTTCCCGCTTAGGTTCTCCGATGAAACACCTGACTTCAGTCATGCAACAGATACTAAAAACTGTGACGAAAGTTGAGTTTCAAGTCACTTTACAAAAAATGCGACTAGTACCCAACCATTACATTATCTTCACCATACATTACACTTGACACAAACCAAGTCAATATAACTTCACCTGGATCTTGCAATTACAAAACACCACAAATGAGTGCTGTGTGTTGCAGTAAAAATTATCTGCATTTGGAACCCAACAAATTTCATTGATTTCAAATGCACTTATGAATTTAAGACTGTAATTTATGTACATAGTACTGTAGTAAGCAGTTGCCCGAACTCCGTGATTTATAACTAACGTTGGGCAGAAGATTGTATCTATTCAGTGAGAAATTCATTGTGAAAGTAATTATCCACTATCAGTAGTCTGAATTGAACATATATTAGGTAGAGTAATACCAACTGTTCCTTGGCCCATAAAGGAATGAAAAACACTGGCCTGACTAATACACTGGTATCGAAAATATAAATTAAGTGTGAACAGTAAATGTTAATATGTTCCTGGTTCTTTTGTGGAGCAGTGACACAGTAATGGTTTATTTTGATAGTTACTACACATTAACATGGAATGCAATAAACTGGTGAAGCAGATGTTCAATTAGCGAATAAAGTTTTGCAAGTGTTTGAAGAACTTTTGACTGAGTCATATGGCTTGGTTAAGCTATATGTTTTGTTTTGCAAGTTGATTTGATGCTTGCAAATATATAAAGCTTGACAGTGAATGACACTGGAAAAGCAACTATCGCAGTCAGGTACAAAAAATCTTTTGAACATGTAAATAAACAAAACAAGGATACACGTGCAACAACTCGTTTCATACTGAAAAAAATCAAACAAATACCTGAAAAAGCTAAATTGTGTTAAACTTCTGGTAAATAAATAAATGCGGTTTGACATTTGCCTGCTTGTATTGCAGATATGGCTGAAACCATCTCTTACTCGTATGTAGTGTCATGGTTTGGTGGACATTTGAGTTATTGGAGATATAAAATTAACTGCAAGCTTCCAAGTTGTCTATCTTTATTTTATATCACCATCAAGATGTACTTACACTTATGTTCCATAACTTGTATTACATAGCACTGCATGCGCAGAGTGCACATGTTACAAACTATGACAAGACAAAATGAGTCCATGTGAATTAAAATAAGCATTGCTTTAAAACTATACAAATGTACAAAAATGACTTTAACACCTATGACTGGAACATTAATTTATTTTGTTAACAGTGTTGATTGCAACACATGCAACAATGAAAACAACATTAACATTTCTGAAATTCAGGAACTTGATTGTATTTATAATTAATTTTAAGAACATAGGCCTACTGTTAAACGTTACTACTATATATAAGTGCTTTATGTGATGTTTTTCAAATAAATTTTTAGACAAAAATAGAGCCCAATAGGGTATCTGCCCCCATCCAAAGCAGCTGCTCACTGCAACTCTCACCAAAAGTCAATGTAAATCAAGTCTGTTTATCATAATGGTTTCTTATTTTGATTTTTGAACTCTTGCATTGGGATTGGTCTTTCGCACTGACCAAATGTCGTACCTGGGCTCTGGGACGTTAAACACCTTTTTGGAGGATGTGAGCCAAGTATGGCAGTGTTTGTTAGCTGGTGCACTTAGAGATTTGTCCAAGTGATCATTCCAGGTTCTTGCTAGCTGCTCCAAGATGTCACACTGCCACATGGACTATTTTGGCTTTGATGTTCCACATGCTCTCAGGACCTAGCACTTTTCCATGTTTACTATTTTTTTTCAACAAGTTACCAGTACTCTGCATCTGTGCTTGATAGCATTTATGATTTTAACTGCAGCTGGTTGTTATACCAAATGCAATTCAAAATTTCATACAACCAAAATATTTTTTTAGTAAATTCATTCCCACCTTCCAGTATAACACTTTTGTACTACAAACTAGAATACAGACTTATTTTTGGCATAATGAAAGTAGGTATCCAAAGCAAAACCAACAACCAAAACCAGCATTTTGTAGGAGCTTAAAACTATGTAAAACATAAGCACTAAAAGCTATAGAGAACACCAAGATTTAAGATTACCTCAACAGTAGTTTCATTTATGAAAGCAGTATTTTCACATGGAGAACATTGCTTGCAAAGTAAAGAAACATGCAGCTTTCGCTCAAGCATTCCACTTCTTTTTACTATAACGATGAAGGATCTATCAGACAATCCAAATTGCACACCTGCAACATTAAATTTGTGACTTCATGAAACATATGTGTAGGCATGGCTCATGATGTGCTTGAGTGATGTTCTTCAAGAGATGAATTGAGTCACAAATACCATCAAGCAACTAAGTTAATGGTTTGTCAACTTGACTGTGATGGAATTAGTTGTTTTCATTCCTGTTTTGACTGCCAAGGAATTTTAAGTCAGGCTACAACATGACTTTGAGGCATGCAATAAAACAGTAACTAGAGTTGAACTACAAGTCATTTTGCAAAAATGTGGCTCATACCAGATAATCACATTACCTTCACCAAACATTACTTAAGACAAACCAAGTTAATATAACTTCACTTGGACCGTGCAAATATAGGCAATGGCAATAAACAAAGGTAAATAAGTTGCACAAAAATAGCCATTAAATGTTTTAACGTAACTTCAACTTCATGCCAAGCAGTGCAGTACATAGGCTACCTGAAACAATTTCTCTCTATCTGGAACACGCACAAAGATATGGTGTAATGGGGCATAATAGTTAATTGTTGTATTCTATGTGATAGTTGAAAAAAGTACTAGATTTGACTGAAAGAGTACTAGATTGGATTTTTGCTTAGAGTTCATGGTGCAACACTTTGCAATAAAGCTGTAAAACTCGTAAAGCCCTGAATCTCCAGCCATATCTCTGAACAGAGAACACTCAGCTACATGTTCACAATGTCCCAGGAAAGATTGACGAGGCAGGTTCTGCCAGCTTCACCAGTGAGAAAACGGCCACGGGTTGTCCAAGGACAAGGTAGCATGACTACATCTACGCTCTTGCTTGGTCTGGTCTTGATGTGGAGGCAGCAGAACTACTGAAGATCGCTGAATACTGCGAAGTATTTCGGGTTATCCTAGGTAGGGAGCATTTCAAAATCGTGTTGTTTCAGATCAATTGCGCCCAATGAATTGTATGTGAGGCTAGACTAAGCAAAAACACATGCAGAAGAGAGTTTGATTCTGGTGATGATTATAGGGTCCACATCGACTTTGAAAATTTCGATTTTTTCGTTTTTTATTTTATTTTTTATATTTTTCGTGCGTCACTTTCATGTTATCTAATGACCAGTAGTAATTAATTCAGGCTTTTCATGCTCGTTTTTATCATCTTTGCCTATCTTTGAGCCTTTGTTGTATAACTTACTCCACATTCATAGAAATGTTTGGTTTTTGCTGCAGAAACATCTATTTTGCGCTAGAGAGCCTGTGATGAAGCATGTCCATATTTGGTAATGACTATGATGATATCCATATTTCGTAATTCTCTACAATTACAATAATCACCATATTTGGTGAATGCTTTGCAATGAATGAGTGATGAATACGTTTGGTATGAGTAGACATAATGCGTTGATTTGAATTGCGTCGTGTAATATCTCATTATTAAATCATTTCCATTCATCTCGGGCTGATCTAATTTCAGTTGTCAGTCCTAAAATGTCTTCAAAGATCCCAATTTATGGATTGGTTCCTCCCATAACGCAGAACGATGATCATATTAGAGGAAGTCATTTGCCATATCTGTGAGCAACTGCTGCGGTGCTGTTTGTTCAACTGCTAAAATCCAACATCGCCCAATCAGAAATGTAAGAGAACTATTACCGTTTTCTGGAAAATCAAACATACCAACCATCACAAAAAAGAAAGTTTAAGAAAAAATTTTGTCTCTTGCCACACAAAATGCAAAGTTACAAGCCGGTCCAATAGGAAACAGAAATCCGGAATCATCGAGGAGAAAATCATTGGATGAAGAGAAACGTCTCATGACTACGTTTGCAAAACAGCCATGCTTTTTCTCAACTCTATGAAAACGGATCGACAGATGGTTATGGGATACTACAATAATAAGATAAAGGAAAAAGTGAATAGAAAAACTGAAAATGAGAGAGCACTAATTCTGAGAAAAGAGAAGGAAGTAACGTGATAGTCAAGAAAGGCAAAAATAGACGGAACTGCAGTAATGCTAAAAATGACTACGGGATCCTATATAACAGGGATGGCCAAACCTGCTTTATGTATGAGCCGCATATCTTAAAAACTAAGCTACAAAGAGCCGCAACATAAAAGTCTAAAAACACGAATTCATTTGCAATCTACGCTTCGGTGACATCATAATTCTTTTTGGAACGACTTACAAAAGTAATGTACAGCACGCTAGCTAGTAGCTACCACAATAGCATTTTACAATATTTCTACACTTTGCAATAGAAATAAAAAACAAATGTACAATTTTTCGGAAAGCTCAAAGAGCCGCATGAAAATGTATAATTTTTCGAAAAGCTCAAAGAGCCGCAGTTTAGCCACCCCTGCTATATGACAATAAACTTGGGAAAAAAGTGAATAGATGCTGAAAGAGAGAGAGCGTAAATTCTGCAAAAAGAGAAGGAAGTAAGGCGAAAAGAAAAGGAACTACAGTGATGCGAAAAATGACTATGGGATCATAAAACAATCAGCTTAGGAAAAAAGCTAATAGAAAAGCTGAAAGAGAGAGAGCACAAGGTCTAAGAGAAGGATGTAATGCAAAAATCGAGAAGGAAGTAAGGCCAAAAGAGAAGGATCTAAAGAATTTCGAAAAATGACTATGGGATCCTACGACAATAAGCTTAGGACAAAAGTGAATAGAACAGCTAAAAGAGAGACAGCGTAAATTCTAAGAAAAGGGAAGTAACGGGAAAATAAAAAGAACCCAAGGCCATTCATATTGATTTAGAAAGCGACCAAAGCGATGAGACAATTCCGCAAGATGATGAAGAAGAGTCACACACAGTGCCAGAAAAATGTAAATATCCCAGGAATCTAACTTTGATTTCCCGCGAGCTGTGGTGGAGTTTTCTCGATTTACTTTCCACTATTGTGTGCGTTTTGCATGAGCTGCAGCTTTGAAGTTGCTGTTTTTTTAAAGAAGACTTATTAACATTTGAGACTTGATACATCAGCTGCCATAAAGCTCTTATCCACCTCCCTTGTTTTTCATTTCAAGCGCCGACGTCTGAAACGCCCTGTGATCTATTGCGGTTACACGCAAAGGGCAAGGAGTGATCAAGACAACCAACTCCTGTGACACACAGAACGCAATAGCAGGCAACAGAAATTGAATCAAATAGAGTACATGTCATGGCAGCATTAACGAGTACAGACCTGTCACGCAATGAGTTTACGAACTATGCGTCACGGTGCCGCAATCTCCGCAAAAAAGAGCTAGTTTATGGGCCGAACGTTATTTTACCAAATGTTACTTTGGTGTTAAAGCACTAACATTACATTTTGAAGGACAAGAAACGTATACGTCAACTAGTTTCGTATTCGCAGGCAAGCAATCGCTTGTCACTGCGCTTCTTTACTGTAGACTGAACTTACATCCTATCCACGTAAAATCAACTTTACGCCAGTGACGTGACAGGTTGTTCACGAACGCAAAAATACAGTGTTCTGGAATATTCATTTCAGAGGCGACTCCAGGTCAAACACGTCACTCGGGCTCGTCACGCCATTTATACCAAGGCCACTGTTGGAATGCAACCGTTCAAGGCTTGCATCGATGAAATTTCCATTTGCTTTTATTCTGGCTAGCACTATCGTTGCTATGTGACGTAAGTTACGTAATAATGAATTAGATGTTATCATGAGAACTCGACGATTGTTTCGTAACGTGTGTTCCAGAGCAACGATAATGCCAGTTAGTTCTCTGCATACCAGGCTCATTCATATTAGCCCGAGTTACTGAGCTATTATTTTGTTCGTTTCAAATAATTCTCGAATTGGGTTTGTCTGTGCAAATTCATTGCTTTTAAAAAACATTCAATCTGATATGAATCATAATTAAAAAAGGCTTAATTTTAGAGGGCAGCTCGGGCTCTAACGGATGAGCCCAAGTAAACGTCTGCGTACTTTGCTCATCTGTATTCCCGAATTACTGGACAACTATTCGTTTGAAATTATTTTCGAATGCGAACTGTTCATTGAACTGTAATTCACATTCATGCGGTTTTCAATCTGCGGGTCGCGACTCCCAGAGGCAATGTTCCCTCTAAGGTGCGCAAATGCCCAGTGCCAACAGACCACTTGTGCAGTGAAAACTCGTTCTCGCGCACTAGCAACAGTCCCGATCTAATATCGTATATATACCGCATAACCTTTGTGACGTTTGAAATGCTTCGATCAGTGAGTTAACTTCAGTAGCCTAATATTATGACTTGTTAGTTTCTTGTAAATTTTGTTTTACTATGATATAATCGTTGGAGGTTGTTGGTGCAGCAATTTATCTGTTAAATTTTTACTCTGGATCGTTTATGTGCCCGGTTACAGCGTGGATTACTCAGGGCTGAGGAGCCGTCATAAAGATGACACAGCTCCGACTCTGGAGCTATTGGTTTTCATGGGTGTGGCTCTGGCTCCGGAGCTTTCTTTTTTCATGGCTCCGGATTATGGTCCTTTTCACACATTAATATTTTGTTGACTTGGTGTGCTTCAAGTTGAATAGAAAATGAATTAAATCAAGTGCACAAAATTAAGAGAATAAACCAAACCATTTTGAATAATTTAACCTGGTAGTTTTTTACAAGCAGCGCTGTTACCATGAGGAAATCAGCGAAAAACAACAATCACAGATTCAAACGATTCAGAGAACAGTCACTAGCAGAAACGTAACCCAAGATAACGGTAACATAAACAATTTCTGGAAAGGCAATCGCTGGTTTTGCCGTCAATGCCTGAGGACGTTTTCTTATTTCTTACGACCAGAATAAAAAAATCGCTGTTTGAACAACTACATTTATGTCAGAGCATTTACGCAGACCAGTCCCAATTAACCAAGTGTTTTGCACTCGTTGCATGCTTTGCCTATTGCAGCCTTGGCGATTCCAGGCAACAGCGCTGCCCAGGCAAACCATGTAAAGAGCGCAAAAGTCGACTCTCATGTGTTCTTTCAAACACGCACACCTTTGCATTAACACAAATGCGAAGATGTGTTTAAAAGCCCTTTGTTCGAAGAAATAGTATAAGAAATTCACATTTTATATTTTACAAATAGCTGAAAACTTCTGACTTCTTATCTTTTGCACTACAGATAAGCAGTGATTAATCGCAAGTAAAGCACAATTTAACACACGAAGCTTAGGAGAAAATAAGATTCATGGTTACCGTGCTGAAAACAGATTTTTTCCACAGATGAAAACTTCAAGAAAAGTCCACATTTGTGTACAATGTTTTTTCATACCCTCCTGATAATTGTACTGCTATGCAAAGCAATGCTAGTTTGCTGCCAATCATTTATAACTTTCATGTTACGCTACTGCTTGTAAACGTAATGTTTCCCAGTGAACTTTGCCAATAATCCGGGAAACCTTATTGCTAGTAAGGCCAACGGTTTCTAATAAAAATTTTTACTTTACAATGGCGCGTCGTGCATTTTACGCTTAAATCTGCAATGGTATTATATCTTGACCATACTCTCTGCTAATAGCATGACTACACAGCTACAAAAGCTTTGGATATTTTATTATATACCTAGTATTTATTATAGCTCAGTTCTTTTTAGATCGCTACACTACTACAGACCCGGTTTGATCATTCTGACTAGAAAGTAAGAGCGCTGTGGTAGTTGCGTCTTTTTTTACTTCTACAACAGTGGTTCACAACCATTTCGCTGAAGGAAGCCAAATCCAGCACTACAATTTTGTTAGAGGGCCGCACTAACAAAATTTTCCACAAGTCAATTGACACGTTTTGTTTCATTGCACTAACGAAGTCTGTTACACAAAATATTAGAGGTGTAACTGAAAGACACTGCCTAACGAAAGGAATCCTTTCCCAGCAAAGAATCAGACACCAAGC
>JGI24158J21664_10005171_pt1 | contig 16974 bp, 9 predicted proteins | sample Ectturendosymbi3_FD_21664 | JGI IMG/M metagenome (IMG submission 21664)
TATCATACAGATGAATAACTTGTTCTTTAAGAAGTTCATATTTGAAAACGCAGATTCACGCAGCAGGTAGACTCAAACATAATGAGCATTTGCACTGATAATTTGCAGAGTGGGAAAATTTTTTGAGATCCTTTTTTCACCAAAAGTTAATTCTCAGGTGCGCAGTCACAAAATATGTTTTACTGCTACGTTTTCCTGGAACTCAGTTATCTCCAGTGTTCTTTCTAAGAAAATTTGTTATGATCAAATATATTAGTTTTAGTGAGCATGAATATTTTAGCTGGCAGAATTTTACATGGATTACAAACTTTTTAAATTATTAGAAGGAGTATAAAATTTTATACAAATACGAACAAGGTAGTAAGGTACACTTTTAATTGAAAAGTTTTCCAATGTATTGGAATGTTGCAAGTGCGCGATAATGAGATTTCACTGTGCAAATGGTCTGGTGGGTACAGCGCAATTGCCCATCTGGTGTGACTATGTCAGCCAAAAATCCAACAGTTTCCAGCCACTCTATGAATTGCTAGAGCACGATATGTGTTAACAGCAATGCGCAAACGTTTCACTAAACCAGCAACTGCGAATTTCATTGTTGTTATTAACCTGGCTTCATGGCCATTTCCATGCCTTTAGTTTTTCTGTTTTTACCAGAATAGTCATTGTAATTACCAGCGATTATTAAATAATTGTGACGAAACAATTACTGTGAGCCAGAATTACAAGCACAACGTACGTGTGCTCCGTAATATAGCTAAACATCAGCTTGGTCGACAGTTATAGAGCTAATGAGAAGTTAATGCCTGAGAAGCACGGCTAAGAGCGGTAGATCTTGGGATAAAAAAACTTTTGTGAATAGGATACTCTTTTGAAAGCCTGATGAGGTCCGGCCTTCACCGTCCAAAGGTCCGGATTCGGACCGCGGTCCGCCATTTGAGTAGCCCTGGTTTAGTGCTTTATCAGCATATTTTAAATTGAAGATATTTTAAAAACAACGCTTGTGATTTTGTGGACAAAAGAAGTTTGCCCACGCGACGGGCTGTGTTTTAAAACTTGATATTTTACTCAACATCGAATATTAAGCTTGGGAACAGGCGTAAACTCACTAGAAGCTTAAACCTATCCGTCGTTTCGATGGTGATGCGTTGTAAAAGACAAAAGTCGACTTTGTGATCATGGGCGTCGCAATGGTAAACCCGCCATGTTCTTGGAATGAACTAACTGCAATTTTGTTGCTGCTTTCTTCGCATGTGACAAGAACAGCAAACTCCATATGTGACTAAAGAGTCGAAATTCGTATATAATTCCGAATATAAAAAAAGTATTGTTCTATCCAGGGGCGGCTCGTCTAGACGGGCTGCAGTCCTCCCCGAAACAAAAGATTCCGCCAAACGGCCAAACTCGCCTTAAGTTTGGATTTAGTTACGAAATTTTACAACACAATCATTTTCGGTACTTCCGACAACATTTTGACTCAGCGTTTCTTAGGAATCCAACAAAACCAGTGTTTCGCTCTTTTCTAACGCCGCCGCCTATGCGATGACGTTTTCAGCACACTTGCCGATGAATTTGGCGATTTCGGGGCTGTCTTCGGCACAGCCCTAAAGGAAAGAAGGGGTTGGCGTTCTAAGATGTACGGCAGTAGTTGGTGGATATCATTCTTGGACAACAAAAGATGTCACTGATTTAAAACATTGAAATGTGAAAATTTTGAAGCAGAAGAATCTGGCAAGCCTATAAGCATTCACGTAGATCTTTAATTTTTGGTAAGGTAAACATTGCAGCTGTAATTTATTCAGGATACAAACTTTTACTGGAAAAGCATAACAATCCAGCGGAAAAACACGTAAATTTGTGTAAAATCATAGACTGTTTGAAATTTAAACTTCATCTGAAAGAACATGATTAAAGTACCAGCTCAAAGAAAGTGCCTCTGGCCTAGGTCTGCTGCCATGACACGGTTTGAATAAAATACTAAGCTTTGTCTGGTTAACATTCGCGCCTTAGTAGTCGAGCGGAATGTTTCAAGTTCTACATACGAGTCGTGCTGGGTTCGACTCTCGCCTTTACAGCTTTGGTTGCAGTGTTTATGCGTCACACTTTTGATGGGACGGGCTTAATTCTTTTGTGTTCGTGTTTACGCTTTAGAATTTGGGTTTGGTTTCNTTATACTGAAGTGAATGTTTTCTNTGTATCGATAAGGACAACTGAAAGTTACGAGTTTGAAATGATTAGGACTGTTGGAGTGACTGGAAACGCCACTAATTATAAAAACAGCCAGAGCGACAATCATATATATTCAACCAGAGATGCAATTTCGCAGCCCTTCCGGCCATTTTCACCACGAGCCGCCACTGGTTTTATCCTCTTCCAACGGTAACTTCTTGTCACAATAGTCGACCAGACCGAATGCATATACCACGGTGGATGAAAGGTTCGCTTTTTTCTTGATCTCGCGGTGGGGGGAACCACCATATGACGTAAATTTCATTGATACCTGACACTCGTTGGATATTAGCCGTTTTCGAACCAATGGACTGCAGCGAGAAGATCACGTGCGCGTTGCCCGGAAATTTTAAACGCGCTTTTCGAATTTAAATGGACCGAGACGTTTCGCTCAACTCGACTGTGTTTGAATTTCAAGGGCCACAACACGAATGCGGATCAGGAAAAGAACAGCAATATGTATTGTGTAGCTAGCTAGCTAGCACTGACTGCTGTTTTATCAGCGCACCTGAAGTACTTACAGAAAAGCCCGGGAGCTGGAATGAAAAACAGCGCATCAGCAAGCTTCCACAGTAGAGTACAACAGTACTACTACTAGTAGTACAGCAGCAGATGCTTATTTGGTGTATTTATGATTCATGGAGTGTTTTGTTGATTAATGGTAAAGCTTACTGCGTATAATGAAAGTAACCAGATCTATTTCTCACAAAAATTTTTCAAATCATGTTGCATTCTCTAGACTCTGTGACTTCCAGTTTGAAGGACAGCATTTTCATTTTGACTGCATTTTCTTTCATCATGTTGGCACAGTACAGTATGCACTGTGGTAAATACACAGTAGCGTAAAATCTAGCCATACTGTGGAACAGAAAAAGCTTTGCAAACTCAAACTTAAGAGCTGTCTTCTCTTACTGTTGGTGTTCCACGACTTTGGATTAACAGCAAAGATTGCATGTTTGATCATGTTGTGATATCCATTCCATGTGCACCACCAGCAATGGTTGTACAGTATAGGTTTTCATCTTGAATGCAAGGTTTAACCAAACAAGAACTACTCAGGATAAGTTGAGAATATTGAGTAGAGCTGTGTTGCTAACCATGTTATTTTTAAACTATTTGTTCTAAAACAGTTCTGATTGTACAGACAAAATGTCAAGCAACTTGGAAAAAGCATGTGCATAAACACTGTATTCCATTCAATTTGGCATTCAAAGGTGACTGCCAAAGAAATATGGATGCCATTAGTTCTACCTAATTTTTCATATGAAGCAAAGTATTTTATTTTTAATAAAATCTTGTGCTTAGCTGTTATAATCTTGAAAAGTTTGCCAACATTTCAGCCAGCTAACAGTAGCTTTTCATCAGGGCAAATGGCATGAAACAGCAAAGCAATATTTGTCCTGATGAAAGCCTGCTGTCAGCTGGCCAAAACATCAATCTCATTTCTAAGTCAACAATAGTTGAACATAAGATTTTGTTATTGTTATCCTGCTGGTTCATTGTGCAATGCGTGTTTATGTTGTTGTCACAAAAATACATGTTTTTTGATAAAACAAAGGCCATTCATCACATTTGATAAGTCTAAAATTTCAGTGTCACTAGTTTTCATACCTGCATTTTCTCTTAATATGTTGTAGGGACAGTACCTAGGATGCCTCAAAATACCTCATCATGGCAGCCAATTTTGATAGTTTTGCAAGCTACATAGCAAAGTATGAACAACTGAGTTGGAGATGTAATCATGCCATTTGGTCCTTGGCCATCTTCTGAGGCATTTTCATGTGAGCACATCTGCCAGGATTCAACTTTCCAACCTTCAGTGAGCCATTATAGTCAGATGGTGAAACCATCAGAGCTAGTATCTCTCAATTTAAAGGAGAAAATGCTTGAGGTGCAGCACTGTCACTTGTACAACTGTGTAGTTTGTTATGCATAATTGCATAGTAACCTTTTCATAAAGATCCTATTTCTGCTGATTGTGCTTGCGATCACTCTTTTGGTCATTAGCAAGATTTATGACCATAGATGAAGATAGAAACAAATCAGTATCATGTAAAACTACAAGTTAAACTTGACTTGTTCAGCAAAACTTAAAAAATTTTATACTGATTGATTTTTTTCATCTGATATTTCTAATAACAAACACACTTCAAGTTAATTTTATTAAGGATACATTGTACTTGTTTTATACTTTCTAGCAATAATGGATATTAACACAAATACTATTTAAAAATAAATTTCCATTTCAGAGTCTTTTCTATTGATTCATGTGCACTTGTTAGATGTTCAAAATATTTGCCTTTTATCAGTTTTTTTTTAAGGAAAATGTTAGTTATGGATCTATAGGGACGTGATTTCTCTGATTCTAGGGACCCGATTTTCTCTGATTTTAGGGACCCGATCATAATTTTCTCTGATTCTAGGGACCCAATTTGAAATTCTAGAGACCTGAATCGGGTCCCTAAAATGCCTTAACACTTTGGCGTCCAGCTGCTTTCGAGGCTTTTCGGAAAAAAACCCGCCTAAACGCACATGGCTTTGCGCTGGAATTTCTCCGGTCCGGTATGCTCTATAGACCCAGTAAAAGTCTCAAAAGACGTGGCAAGTCTTCTAGTCTGCACTTGAAAAAAAATTTTTACTTGGGGTACGCGGGTTTTTTGTGAGTGGCATCATAAGTGAAGGACTTTTAGGCTACCTTGGCCCACTTTGCCTGGCCCTGGGTGCCAACTGTTAGGTGGTGATGTTTCGCTGAAGCTTTTACTGGATACTAGGCTACAATCCGAGTCTTTTGATGCTTTGGATGACCTGCTGGGGTTTCGGGTTCAAAAGTTATGATGTAAGTTAGTAAAAATATTAGATTAATTAGATAATTAAATTTGTTTATTTAAGATCATAACGTTTGAACCAGAAACACTAGAAAGTCGATCGAAGGCTCAAAAGACTCGACTTGAGGCTAGTTTCCAATGAAAACTTCAGGGAAACACTTTGGCTTAGCGGTTGGGCCCTAGGCCAGGCAACATGAGCCAAAATGATCCCAAATACCACTTCACTTATGATGTCATTCACAAAAAATCCGCACCCCCCAACCAAAAAATTTTTTTCAAGTGTAATCTACTAGACTGGCCGATCCGTTTGAGCCCTTGAACAGCTCTCTAGTGCAATCGGCAGAGGAACTAGGGCGTTGGTAAGGCAACCGAAAACTGCTGTTTTTTAGGCTGAAATCAAAGTACGAATATATTGTACGCCGGCTCTCAAAGTGTTAAAAAAACCCTGCTTTTATTATAATATAATCCTCTTCATTCACTTCTCTTTCAAAGCTTATTTACTTTAATAACAAGATAAATGATGTCTTGAAAAATACTTGATCAGTATATTACAAGATTGTTTTCTTTTAATTTCATGCATAAAATATTGGTTCATTTTGTTTTTTCCCATGCTACATGCGTATCACAATAAATTTTTGCTTATTTGTACATGTCAAGTAAACATTCTGCATGTTTCTTGAGAATTTATTAGATTTCAGCTTGTAACATGATAAATGAATTTATTAAATGAAACCTACAAAATATAGCAGAGCTTGTTCATCTGAGTAAATCTAACATGTTTGTTGGTTTTATCTTATAATGTTTTGGACTCAGTGACTTTATCTTGTTTCATAAGGGATGAATTGATCAAAGTTTAATATGTTCAACAGATTAGGAATATTAAAGATGAACTGGATAATTAGGTGATATTTATATATTGAAACAAGCATTTTTGCAAGAAGATGGATTTTGATGAACCTGGGCTTGAAGAGTTGATTGAAAGCAACCTTCATTCTGAAATGAAGAAAATTTTAGATGAATCAGATTCAGAAAACATCATTGCACAAAGCTCAGTTCCTTCTGAAGTAGTAACTCTTTCATCTGAAACAGGTAAAATGTTAGCATGTGGTGCAGGCCATTCTGTTTTTTTTTATTATTGTTTTTGTTAAGAGGACTAGAATTAATTTTTTTATGAATGTTGCCACTTACTGGTATGGAGTTATTACAATGATCTAACATCCTGGCAATTTTAGCATGTTCCTTCAGAGGATTTGTAGATAACTTATGGTTATTTGAAAACAACAAGCATCTATTCAGTGGTTGTACACATAAACTAATAAAGGTTATTAGTGGCTCATACTGAAACATCACAAGCAATCCCACAGAAGCAATAAGCTAAGGCAAGCTACTCAAGCACACCTAATATTTATTGAATGTCATCTTTTTGTTTTCACTGCTATTGAAATTAAGGAACAAGTGATGTGAAAGAATGCAAAAGCAGAAATAATGAACACTACGTAAGTTAACAAATACAAAGTGTTTGAGCATGTACAAGTCCAGTAAGATTTTCTCTTAGAACAACTCTGATAACACAAACTTAAGAGTTCATGAAATGTGGTTGACTAGGCAAAATCAAAATTTCTAATCTCAACAAAAAGCTTTTATGGCCGCAGCAAGGCAAAACTATCTAAGGGGTGGACTGCAGTGGTGAGTATATGCGTGATGTTGATGATATTTTTTAAATGTTATTTCAGTATAAACACGCTGATGTCTGAGACAACCATGAATCACAAATTTGTAGCAATCGCTACATCAAACTTGCTTCGATGCTGTGCAGTCAGTAGTAGAAAACTAATGTGCAATATTATAAATAAAAATGGATGCCTGCACTATTCCAGAAAACACCTCATACTGTAAGTAGTCTGCTGCAATTGTGAGCAAATGATTTGGGTAGATAAGATTTTTTTCTACATACTTTATTGAAGTGTACATCTGTTCCTTTGTTTAGATTTGGTGAGTTGAGTATGTGGTGGATCAAACAACCAATGTCTCTTTAAGACTATTTGTGGATCACCGTGTGTTTTAAAATTTAACACTGATCTAATCTTCTTTTGGTTCAGACTTGAATGTTTCTCAAGGTTAGCATGAAGCTAAATATCAGTTTCATGATAAACTGATCCTTGGACATTTTACATTATAGCTGGATTAAATAGGCTGTTGGGAACTAGCTATCACTAACATTTAAACCTTAGTTCAACTTCTCACTGTGAGATGAAACACAAATTAGAGGATGGAAAACAAAAACATATTTTTGAATTGTTTTTGAATGAATGGCTAAGAGCTACAAGTGCTCCTTCAAAATTCGTGATTATATACTTGAAACATTACAAATGATTTTCTGCCTCATATACATTCAAGCATCAAATTCATGCCACTGTATTGTACTGAAATTAGTAATGAAGTTGCTTAGGCACATGGACAAAATGTATTGAAGAGACAAATGCTTTGGATAAACAGCAAGTCATCTACTCTTTTTGCTTTAAATCATGCACTTACATTCATTTCGATTTTTGAATCAAACTAGCTTACACATTAAGTTGTGATTTTCACATGCATGCTTAAAGCAATACGCAGTATTTTTACTAACACATGGCACAGATCACATTTGCATTCACACAATCACATGTACTTATAGCAGGTGGATATACTGGTACTGTACCTTAATTGTTAAACACATCATAGATGTAAACTTAATGCTCTCATTTGTTTTATTTTTTTTTGAGCAAACTATATTTATGACCTGCATTCATGGGTTTCGGAAGGGGGGAGCAGGGGGGCTGCCCCCCTAGATTTTGAAATTTTTAGCAAGAAAAGGTTGTTTTTAGTTTTGAATGGGAAAAAACAAATTTTCCCACTTTTGCCCCTCCCTGGAAAAATTTTGGAAAAATTCCCTAGTCCTCCCCTGGAAAAATCCTTCCAACACCCATGCCTGCATTATACTGTCAACTTTGATTGAGGTAATCATTAGACTACTACGCAGAGGTTCAGCCGTGGTGACAGTTGAGCTTGCTTGGCAGGTTCGCTGTCAATCACAGGCTCTCCCCCTTCGTGGCAGCGGTATCCACGCTGCTGATCACCAGCTTGATGTTTTCAATGTGTCGGTAATTGACCCCTGACCCATCGTATGACGTCGCGTTTTGCGGTGAAGACTCAGTTCAATCCTGTGAGATCGGTGCATCAACTCTCGTCGATACCTTTGAAATCAACAGCAAAATTTCCTCATTTCAAAGCATTTATACTACAGCTCCCCCAAAAAACTAGAAATGAGCAAACATGCCAACGCTTTTCTCAGTCAGAAAGTCCCGATGTTTACGCAACAACAGTACTAAAACGATAGCAGTTGTTTTACTTTTTATCTTAGATGTTTTAACATAAATGAGTCTTAGTTGAATTTCGTTCAATCGTGTTTTATTTTTACGTGAAAGAAACTGTGAAGCACACTAATATGCCAAAACACGTGAACTTTGTTTGTCTGCCGTAAGTACTTTTTTTCTTTTTCTTCTATTTTACCTATATGAAACCGAACATCAAAAACGTCATCTGTTTTTTATCCAGTATTTTCCAAACTACTTCAACGTTGACCCCCTACTCGTATACAATACGTTCAGGGCTTCAGGTGCAAACTACCTCAGTTACTCACAAGAGGCACCGCTTCAGGTGGGCCACGGTTGTTTGGGGAGCCAATTGCATCAATTTTCTCCCCTCATAGGTTTCACAAATTTCTGGTACCCCACCTGGCAACGAGATAGCTTCAGTTTCTTGCGTAGCTTCTTTAGCCGTTGCTGTGGCTTAAAAGTAAATACAATTTCGAATTATTTTCTGTTTTGGTTGTCACTTCATTGCCCGAAGTAGTCAGACAAAGGTATATTTAAAGCCAGATCAGTGGAGTTGGTGGCAGACTATTTTGAAGGCTGCCTGGAAAGGCACGAGGACTTCGATTTGTTAAAATGCTTCTTCGTGAAGGCTGTGTATATTTCGAACTTCAGCTCAGTGAAGGCCTCGTGGATCTTGCACACAAAAATTTTTGCTTAACGCTGAATGATGTCAGGCTGTTTCTTCGAAACGTTCAAGAGCAATAATCAAAAATTTTGTTCAAAACTCGGAAAAATAAAATTTTTTAGTATTTCTTTAAACTTTGTTTGTTTGCGACTGAAGAAAACTTTATCTACATGTCGTAATGTCAAACAGTGTACCGGAAGTTACTGAGGTGCACTTAACTCATATTACAAAAATACGGTGATAGAAATCACTAGTGCTTAATTTGGAGCAGGGTCAAACAAATTTTTGTGCTGTAAACTGGAGATTTTTGTGGCAATCTATTTCAAGCACAACGTGATCGCCATTTCATGTAGTCTACGATTTAACTAACAGTTTCACCGTGGGGGAATAACCAAAATCAGTTTTGCCACCGTTCCATTCCTACCACACGCTGGCAAAATGAAACGTCGACAATCATAAGCGTACCGTTGGGCGTTTTGCAGAGGAGGTGAGGGGTCTGTCAGTGACATTATCCTGGAATCGTTTTTTTCACTTTGAAAGCAAACGGAAGTTGTTCCTGATTAACCTGTACTGACCTGATGAAAACCTGCGGCAAATTTTATGGGTGCTGTGTTTTGAATCTCTTAATTAGATAAACTGTAGTTAAGTATTTTCAGCAACGTAGGACATAGTTATATGCGGCCTACAACTTTGCCAAACTTAACTGACCTCAATAAATGTCACTGAATCCAATCACTTCTGTTTTTGAGACAACACATGTAAAAGGTAAAACATTACCTTTGTATTGATTGAATGAAGTAGTAGCTAGAAACATCAGTTCAAACTGTTTTTTCAAGCTGCTTATAAACAACGGTGAACTGCCTACTGGTTGATGAAAGACTATTTTGCGTTCTGGTGCTGCTTAAATTGAGTGTTGTTGTTACCTATTTGATTGAACATCTTTTGACAGTTGGAACACATTTTTGCAGGGAGTCATTTTTCCAAAAACAAATCTGAAAAAATCAACAATGGCGCAGCAGCCACACCAGAACCACGTGTTGAAGGCATTTCATCGAATACAGATGAAAATGACCACAAGGTGGCGGAAATGTTCCTTCAAGCAAACCCTGATCAACAGCAGGAATGCCATGCTGGATTTAGGTAAAGCTACATTTGACATAAATATGTTAATAAATCCGCAATGTTTTGCACCAAATGGAAAGTGAATGTTTCTCCCCCTGAACTGAAAAGAAAAAACATTCGTGTAGCAAAAGCTGTCGCTGTCTAGTTTTTGCGATTCCCAATTCAAGTCTTTGTGGGTGGTAAAAATATGACAGAGTTTAGAATTCGAAATGGTTGTTGGTAAAAATGCTACTTTTCGATATCGTGCGATGAACTCAGTGCGCTGCTCGTTTCCATGTGATGCCGATTATCTTGTTACGTCAGAAAGGGCTACTGAAAAATGACGCTTGTGATTTAGTGAGATTGAGATCGATCACATGCAGTCACGGCCAGTGTACTAAGCACAGCTTCTTCGTAAGCTGTCGTGAACGGATTTGTTTGAGGGATTTGGGTCTTAACAATTTTAGCGGCTAAGCGGGAAAATGCATTATGCAGAATGTTTAAAATTTGAACTGTTAAAATATTTTACTGCATCCAAACATAGGTTTGCTATTAATTCAAAAATATTTTATTGCAATGTATGATGTTGAATACAAGCAATATGGGTTAAACTAGTGCCTTTTCAGTAAGAACATGTGTATACGCGATGTGAATGGCACTGGCTTCCGTATAATGGCCACGCATCTATAGTGTTTATGTTTGTAAATGGAATTTTATTTTCTTCAACTTTTTCTCTTACGCGCAAGCGAAATATACAATAATGTGGCGTAGCAGACTTAAATAACATATTCATTTCCGCAATATTAGAGATAACCTTACCAAGGAGTTTCGCAAACAGATTACTGCAGTCCAGAACATTCGCAATCTTTGACAGTGAGTGAAAACGCCCACCTGAAGGACTGTTTTTAGCTGCCCTGACATTCTTTAAAGCTGTATTTGAAACCTATGCAATGTTTTTCCGCATCAAGTCGTGCAAAAAGCGTTAAGCGCGTGTCTAATGGCCACACTTGGTTTGCTTCCGTGTTCCTTTAGTCATCATTTGAGGCTTTCGACGTGTTTTGTTCCAGTGGCCACTTTTCCGTCGAAAGGTTTCCCGCTTGCCCCACAGACGACCACCTCATTGCAGAGTCACTCGTTCAGAAAACGGAGCAGAGCGATCTGTCCAACCTGGAATGGTTGACAACCGTCGACGTCCAGGTTTGTTTTCTGTTTGTTTTGCTGTAGTTGTTCCGCGTTCAAACTCCTAATCATCAACACCACGGACTGTCGACAAAGATACTTTGTGCCGGACTGTAAAACAAGGTATTAGAACTCTCGCCAAAATTTTGCGGAAATGCTAGTTGCATGCGCGCTGCACATTTGCTCTGTGTTTGTTTGTGTTGTATTTCATATCTACGAATTTTTTTGTAATTTGTTAGTCTAAAGCAGCTATGTCCGACCCAAATGGCTTACTGGGCCAAAAATCATGTCGCTATCTTAACCAGGGCCGCACATTTGATGACTTATCAATGAGGGCCGCGTATTGAATGACTTAGATCTGAGCAAACCAAATTTCACTGAAGCTAATACACTGAAAGCGTTCGGATCCTAATTGCAATGTTTACAGACGTGATAACATGGCACTGAGGAGACACCTGTATCAAAAATGTCAAATTCAAGGTTATCAAAATAAGGAAAGGCTGTCAGTATGTAGGATACTTTTACTACAGCGAAAACCTAAACTGGGCCGCACAAAACCTTCGCTTGGGCCGCATGCGGCCCGAGGACCGCGGGTTGGACATAGCTGGTCTAAAGGTTCTGGAACGGTTTACACTTAATAATTAAGAAAACAAGTAAGCATTTGAAATAATGAGCTACATATAGGCTTTGTTTCACATTTTTTTGGAATGTTTCAAATTCTATTTTATGCATTTAAAAAAAAACGGACTACAACACAATCTAGGAGTTCAGAAAGACCCTTTTACTAAGTGTGATGGAAAGCCAAAAGTTTCATAGCGTAGAGAAACTACACGTCACTGCAGGCTGTCGCATACATTGCCACAGGAAAGTGAAGTTATATCACGTGTCACACGTGGCACAGTTTCATAATCCCAAAGCAGAGTAAATTGTAGAACGATATTAAACAATTGCAAGAGCGCAAAGAAGTTGTCTTCATCAAACTCAAACAATTTCCCGTCAACGTATATCTCAAGCACTTGCAACTGTTTCTTTCGATCGTTTGCATCGTCATCTACGTTTGGCAATCATACGTGTGCGCATGCGCAACTTGGACGATCAGTCCCTAAGTATATGCTGATGCAAAACTAGGAACATTAAAGTGCAGCTTTTTTCAAATAAGTACGAATTAACCTTTTCACCTACGACAGCTGCCGAGCATCGTCAATCCGAAATTAGAGCAATCTCTTTTAGGTAAAAATTGAAACATATGGCAATTCTTAAATGGATGCGATAATCGTGATGTCTCAGGCTAATTTGTCAGCGTGTAAGTGATGGTGTGGAAACGTTGGTGTTAAGCGACTAATGCGAAACAGGCATCACTGCTTCTGGCAAGTTTTAATGTTGAAGCAAAACTGCTGTTTCGACAAAACCGTTTTTCTTCTGTTACGAATCTTCCGCGGGTGGATTTTTTATGTGCTGTCAAAAAGATTGCAGTTGCTGCACTACTTCGCACTGTTGACTTTGCTCAAAATCCACTGCTTTTTTCGTTTAGAGAGAGCTGCGTGCGGACCCTGCATTTCCAATGTCATGTGGAGGCAGTTTCCATCCAACACAATCTCAGCCTCTTCCCGCTGCCGGAGGTACGGACGTGAGCAGCGATTGCATCCGCCAATGCTGTGGAAAAAAAGCTCAGCTCATTACGAATTATATATAGATTTCTCAAAGCGCTAAAACCTGATGTAAACGGACTGGAGTCACTGGAATATTTTATACAAAAGTTGTTTAAGTCATTTCCAGTATAGTTGAGCGCAATTGCTTTCTGAAAAGTTCACTACATCGTGGATTCATTCACTGGCGCGTTGATTTTACTCAAAAAGACATCAGCATTTTTTTGCAAAACAGAAACAGTAATCGATCTCATTTGCTCGATCCGAAACGCAAGAATCTTTAAATCATAAAATCCACAACAGCATAAAACACTCCCGGTCGCCAAACCGATTTTACCAAAACATCCTGCTGTGCCTCAACTTGCATAGTGTTATTGATCCGACCTTCAACGCGCGGTTCAACCACAGCTTCGAACATTTCAGGCTTGCTGACCTCGTCAGGGAACGGGAAGCCTTTCCCGGTGTTGGCGTCCGGTCAGGGTCCTGTCGTGTCCAGTCTTGCCCTGAAACCTGACAACAGATCACAATCGAGGTTCACGCCTATTCAGCCTCATCCAGTATCGGAAGGTTGGTTGGTTATTAATGATTTTTCTTGCGCCAGCGTTTAAGCCCGTGATATTTCGCGTCATAAATGTTTACATATTAAAGCTGTCATAGATAATGGAATGCACAAATATGCTGCTTTACAAATATGTGTTTTAATGAAGCTGTTGTCTTGAATGCGAAAATCTTTGCCTGAAATGACCTTGGCAACAAAAACACATGCCATAGTTTCTATACGTAGTGTTGGAGGTTAGTTAAAACGTTTAAAAAGATGCTGCTGATGTGTGTTTAAATTGAAAAGTCGTTTGTAACTGGGATAAAAAACAGCATTTCTCCAGCAACACTGCGCTTTAATTAATAGGAAAAACTATTGAATCAATGGGCAAGTGTCATCTGTCTCTTCTTTGGCGTTGTAAAAGTATAGGTGAATAAGTCGTTTCTTTCAGACAATTTTCAAATAAACAGGAGATCTCGAGTTTCCTTTGTAAGTAGCACTTCCGCTCTTGCCTTTTTTCTTAGTGGTAACTTTAGCTGGTGTTAACTGAAATCAGATATTGACTGAGGGAGATATTTTATGTTTCTCTCTTACTTTTCTGGTAAATTGCTAAGAATTTTCAATCACGTTTTTACAGTTTCTCAACATCACCGCTACGCACCTCACGGGTGTCACCAACGCACACTTCTGCCTTTGAGCGATCGACTCGGCCCACATAGATACGGCAACCCGCGCAGCTTTCACCAGGGATACCATCCTTACCCACCACCCCCATACGGACCATCACCCTCCGGCTACGGACGTGAAACTTACCCCCACACCCACCACCGTCACACGCACAATCAGAAGGTCTATCCAAAGCCAGTTTATTCGTACAGGTAAGTGTCCAAAGTTATCAAAACGGTTCTGCTTTCCTGCAAAAAAAATCTAAGCAAAACTGCAGCATTTTCTACATATTATTATGTCACCACGAGATAAATTCGACTGATTGAGGTGACTTTCGTATGTCGACCCCCATAGGATGTACGTTTCCTTTTTACAGCAACACCACAGGTTTCCAGCTTGGCCAGTTTGCGGACAAAGTTGGCCGTATTTCAGGCCGTTTGGCCGTACAATTTTTGGGTTAGCCGTTTGGCATTTTTGGCCGTTTTCACTTGAGTGCTCCGCTTTTTTTAGCAATTTTGTTAACATTTTCCTGAAGTTATGGCTTTTTCTCAAAGAGAATCCGGCAATCCTACAACAGTTGTTTTCTGATTCATTGTGACTAGTCAAGCAAGCAATAGAAATAAATTGCTGGCACTGCACGGTGGATTTTGAAGAACAATTCTGCTCAGTTTTCTCCAAATAAATAACTTGGGTGGCATTGCATTTTTGTACAGTTTCGTTCCAGAAGCACATGTCTCAGAAAATTAAATTCCTGTAAAGCGGATATCTGCGGAAGTACCAGACACTGTTCTGCTTTGATCTCAAACCCTTCGCTAAGTCGTAAAATCTGAAGCAAGAGCGCTATCTGGCGGATGTTACTTTGCTGTTGTGCTTTTGCAAATTGTGGTGCAAAATATAGGACAGCGTGTAAGCATTTTATTAATCCCAGTGTGTGCTATGCTATAATCTGAGTATATTCGAAGAATCGGAGCTGGAGACAGTTATTTTTCAGGGATCCTTCGCAAATGTGGGACTTTAACAATGTTTTTACGTTTTCAGTTCTTAGTATTCATGAAAAGTTCACGAAAGCAAAGCTTTGTCAGTTGCCGACAAATTTGCTCACGATCTTAGCGTTATGCGCACGAGTCGTTCGCAATTGTCTCAACTATCTTCCATCACAAAACAAAAAAAAACGATTATCACATCACCACGTAGTCATAATCGCAGATTACATGATCACGTGGTCATAATCGCACGTTACATGATCACGTGGTCATAATCGCACGTTACATGATCACGTAGTCATAATCGCACGTTACATGATCACGTAGTCATAATCGCACATTACATCATCATGTAGTCGTAATCGCTCGTTTCAAAAGTACGTTGAAGTAAGTCAAGGCAGACACATTCTTAACAGATTGTGATCAGAACCGCAACTCTTTTCTTGTTATTCGAGTTTTTGATTCAACTGTGTGTCCGAAGCCACACTTGCAACCATTTTCTTCACAGAGCTTTTTCTTTTTATTCGCAGCTGTCTGATCGCAATGTCGCTGCAAAAAAGTAAAAACGGTTGCCTCCCTGTGTCGGACATCTACAGCTTCATGATGGAAAACTTCCCGTATTTCAAAACTGCACCGGACGGGTGGAAGAACTCGGTGCGACACAATCTTTCCCTCAACAAATGCTTTGAAAAGGTGGGTCTACGACGTGNTTTTCAATCAATGCTACTTTCCAACGGNGCGATTTTTCAGTTCTCAGCGCTCGTAAGNTGTTCATGACGTCACGAGCTGATTACGCAAGAGGTGCGTTACAGGGTAAACTTTACTGCGGTGGAGATTTCTTGTGAAAAGCAAAGGAAGTTGGATGGATGTAGCAGAATCCAGTGGCGAAGCCAGCCCAAAATTTTGGGGCGGCCAAAATGTTTGATTTTAGGCGAATAACACTATTTTCTTTGGGATACCGCTTCTCAAAGCACAAAATGACTATACATGCTAAAAATTTCGGGGGGGCATGGTCCCGTAGCCCCCCACTGGCTACACCTATGGCAGAATCACAAAACTTGTCCAACAATGAAATTTCTAACGGAAGCTTTATCTTTCTCTCACGAGTTGTTTCCTGTTGCTGATATATCTTGATAAAGGTTTTAGTTTTTCTTGGCCACGAACGTCCATTGTTGGTCCCTTAGACCTGTCCAGCTATTCCAGATTTGGTAAAACAAGTTCTGTTAAGTGAGACGCCACTCTCATTTTTACGTTTCCTGGTCATTGCCTTTCAAAAGATGCCATAGTTCTCGCACTAGTTCCTTGTTTCGCTGCATCCGCACCGTTCCTTCTGCTCTTGATCCAGGTTGAAAAACCAAACGGAACTCAGCGCAAAGGCTGCCTCTGGGCGCTCAACCCGGCGAAGATCAGCAAAATGGAGGAGGAGGTCCAGAAGTGGAAACGGAAGGACCCGGATGCTATTCGACGCAGCATGTCAAACCCAGGTACAGAAGTTGCCACTGACTAGTTTGCCATTCTCTGTTTATTGCTCTTGCGAGGAAGGTCTTGAATGATGTAAGCAACCTACTTAACGTTAAATCGACGAGGAGATCTCTTGGCAACGAGTAGCTGCAGCATTCTGTTCATGAACCAAGGGCGTACGCAAGGGGGGGGGGTTGGGGTTAAAACCCCCCCTTGAGCTTGATATTTTACAAAAACTTTATTACCTGCGCAAAGGAGCTTAATTGTTTTCGCATACTTTTTGCTTGTTAATTTGTCGACTTAATGCAAAT
>JGI24158J21664_10005172_pt1 | contig 16974 bp, 12 predicted proteins | sample Ectturendosymbi3_FD_21664 | JGI IMG/M metagenome (IMG submission 21664)
AGAAATGCGATTGGATGACGAATGAAAACAGGTTTTGATTGAAAACTCCGAAATATTTTTGTAATACCTGCCGTTCCTGTTCCACCGGCAACTGACAAACACAGCAAGTGGTGAGTGGTACCGGCAAGAAATAGTTGATTACTCGATCGCCAATCTAGTTTATCTGCAGATGACGACGAGGAGTGATTCATGGGGTCAAAGAAATATGCAGGACTAGCTTGGTTTGGTTTCCGCTTTACCAGACCTACTGTATAAGTTCAAGCCTGGTCAGACTGGCATTGCACAATAGTCACAAATATTTTCACCGTGATCCGAACGCTTAACAGGACTTATGTTAGCTGGGATTATATGCAGTTAAGATCTCAACAACTCCGAATTCAAACAGCGGTTTAGATGCGCCACCGCAGAAGTTGTTACTGGGGGGGGGTCGCAGCGCGCGGGCGCACTAAGTGCGTCACAACCAATCTCATTTCAAAACTATTTCACATTCACGCTGTTCACGAAACTCGAGGCCGGATTTTACTTGGATTTCACCAACAGAGCACTGATTGCTGGATTGTAAAGCTGCTTTCTTCCTGTTGTTGAGGTTGAAGAACAACGTGGCACTTAAATATTGGCTGCATCCACGCACTTCAGCAAAGCACATCGCCGACATCTACGGACGACGACCAAGTCATGTTGGTGTGGTTTTGTGCGTGGTTGTGTTTCGACGAATCTCCTACATGAGCAAGATTCGTCAGAAGAGCAAGTTCATGTTCCGCCGGTTGACACTGGTTACCAGCTCAGCTGTTGACGCACGCAACGTAAGTTCTGCGTGACTACGTCAACAAGAACACGCAGTGACGTATGTTGGTTCGCGCATCCGACCGGAGACGCTCATGAAGTTTTATTGAAGGCGAAGCAGAGTGACGAAAATTAATCTCGTCCTCGTCAAATTCAAACGAAGTAGGGGGACCAAGAGGCAGGGGAGGGGGGCATGAATGGCGCCCTGTCTGACCCCAAGCAGCGATGGCCCGTCTGCGCAAAGATAGATCACCTGTGTTCCGCCAGCATTGATTTCAACCGCAAAGAACATACTGTATAGCTGGCAGAAGACTTGGCACGTTGATACGCGTGTTGGACGTAGACGCAGATAGTTTGTCCAGAATGTTTTTGCAAATCCGGCGTGTCTGCTTGCTTGGCGGGCGCAGTGATTGTTCGGTCATAAAACGAGGGACGTGGTGGTCGAGTTAGGTTCTGAACGATCTCATCGCAGTGACGAATGGATACGAGCGGCGTTGACACCTTGACAGGATCAGCAACGAGATGGAAGGCTCGCACCAGCGCAAAGTCTATTGGAACATCTAATCTTGGAGTCTGACAGTTCTGTCAAAACTTCACTGCTTCCTATCTGTGCTTTCTTTGCAAAAGCTTGATCTGAGGCAATCTCGAAATCGCTGACTCGACATTTTTCCACGAAAATTGAACTCATAGAAACCTGTTGCCGGATTACTTCGGGGGGAGGGGGGGACAGGAGGGAAACACTTGGTTTGGCAGAGACAAGCAAGGAGTATTTTTCAAAGCGTCTTTCAATGATTGCAAACGACACAGACAATTTGTGAGGTTTGGAGTGCAAGCCGTGGCGTTTAAAAGTTGGTTCTTGTCAATAGCAGAATGTCAAAGTGCACTGTACGATCTCAAGCGAAACTGACAGGAGTGCTCAGGAATATTCAGCAATCAACATCAACCTTACGCAACACCTCACAACACGGCAGTTGTAGCAATGCAGTGCGGCATGTACATCTACAGAGGAAATCATTGGCAATGGCTTCTTCCCTCATTTAGAACATGAAATCGACACTAGCGACAGAGAACGCAGGACGAATGTGTGCAGCGCTCATCAAAAAAGTGTGATGTGTGCACGCGCGCAACAAAAAGCAGAGCAAAGATGAAGAGGTTTTCATTTCTCCTCAGTCCCCCACACTATCTGTCCTTGATACGTTTCGATGTTTATCAAAACAAGGGGCCAAGGGGGTCATTACCCCTAAAAAACTTCCTAGCGTATCTTGTCGTTTTGTGTTTCGAGAGGCGGCGTCCCACACCAATGGCTGTTGCTCGCTTTGAATTAAAAATATTTGTCTCCTAAAATCTGCGCCTGGCTACGCAACTGGGACCAGGACCAGGCAGTAAGCTGCACCCCGTAGACGTTTCACAGTGCACCCCTGACAGGCATAACGCAAATGCCATGCTGGTTGGTTGGCGCATCTAAAATCGAAAGTATGGGTTGCGAAGTCAGCGCACCAATCAAGCAGAACACTGTCATAATGCAGCTAAGCACGTCATAATGCAGCTAAAAATATCGAAACGCCGTAACCATAACACAGGAGATCACTTACGATTTGGGAGTTTTCAATCCTGACTGTGGATGAGGTTGAAGGTAGAAAGACAACTTTACCAACGGAGCTGGGATCTGTTTCTGTCAGAGAAAGGTATTTTATTGGAATAAGACATTAGAAGCATGCCACTGATACGAGAGGTGGAAAGCAATATCACTGACATTACCGCTCAGCTAATATTCACGAAAAGAATAAAGTGAAAAGTTTAGTCTGTAGCGTTCGTGAAAATCGTTTTAAATGACGCAGCTTCAAGCACGGTCTGCTCCACCGCAAGCGCCCATCCATAACATTTACAAAGGCAGTGACCAAGCAATTTACGTGTTCACGGCCTTCATTGACAGCGAGACTTGATTTCGGCAGAAACAAGAAGATCGGCTCAAAATCGTAACCGACAATAACCTTAAAAACATGTTTTTCTGATCAAATGCGCAGATGCCTGGTAACCGTAAGTTCTCCGCAAGTGGTCTGCGGTTCACGCAACCGCAGCTTCGGCGTGAAGCGAAAGCAGCGATTAAATCTTCGCCATCACTGCTGCAAGCGCCGCAACTGCACCCGGGTCGGCACCGACACATACCTCGAGCAAATGTTTATGTCTCGCCGCAGGACTGGCAACAAACAGAGGTCAGACTTTGCAGCAAGCTTGATTTAAGCTGTAGCTGCGATCGGCTCAGGTTTAATGTGAAGTCCGACTGTTGCTAAAACGAGGCCTGCGAGGAATCCAGCAGAACCTCTTTGTGACGACACAGCGCGAGATCGCTTCACGGAAGCAATTACTTCGCTTTCAGCCGCAAGTTAAGAATTTCGCAGCGAAAGTGGGTTCTGCGCACGATCTACGCACATCAGTGTTTGAGGGGAACACAAGGGAGGCAGGTGCGTGGCGGTGAGACAGACCGCGGGATGCGTCGGCCCGGCGTTGGTATGCAGGGCACAGAGACAACACTGCCAGCCCTTAGCCTTGCAAACTTTCTCGCTTACCTCCACCACTGTCCGCATGACCCACTGGGGTACAGACTCCCGCAACAAAACTCCTTCGGTCCCAACTCCGGCGTCATCGCATATGAACCTGAGTGGGGGGGGGACAGAGAAATTCCAAGTTAGTCAAAAGCACCAACATTGCTGGGGCGTCACAACAACATACCGTGCGATCAGTCCAACACGATTTATGCAAAAGGTTCTGCTTTAAGCAACAACCGTACACTTAAGCCAACGTGCAGAAGGTGTTTTAATTTAAAAACGCTTTTCGACTGAAGCAGCTCCATGGTTTGGATTCAGTGAAAAAGCATTTCCGCAACGATGTCCACACAAAGTAGCGGATGTTGGATTATCCGGATGCATCAGCTTCTGATATGACGTTGATCGATGAGCGCGTACATCCCCCCCAAGTTCAACCATGGCTGCTTGCGGTGCGATCACGGTTCAGTGATGTAACAAAGGCAGAAACAATTAAAACACGCGAGCGGGTCAAAAATAACTCTCGGTTGATTTTCCGCGTGATCGCTCATCAAAAACTCCACCACGAGCGGGAGGTCCGATAATCAGAAGGCTTTCTCTCGTAACATAACATTGAGCTGCGAGAAAGCAAACTTGAACGACAAGTATTAATACGAAGGACAACTTGTTAATGGCTGTGACATCACAACACGTTGCGTCAACAACAGTGAATGTTCCAATCAACAGCTCTACAGCACCACCGAGCGGACAAGCGACAGCCCAGAATTTGCAGAAGACGAAGCTCAGCCTTAGATACAATAAGACTGGTCTATGTTGCAGACAGAGATAATGAAGTGCAGTAGATGTGCAACAGGCTGTCCTGTAGAACTTTGCTCCGCATGCAGCTTTGCTCGCTGGAATAAGATAATATACCTGTATAAAGTCCTTCCTGCAACTTCACTGAAGATGACAGGAGTGTGGGGGGGAATTTTATAATATTGGTTCCCTCCTGGGCCAGTCTTCCTGGGGACAGGGGCCGGCATGACAACTTCCTGGTGCGTACCATCTTCCACTTCGTCTGAAACACACGATGTTTGGTCTATGAAAGGAACTGCTACAATGTTAGCTAAAAACCTGCAAGAAAATTATTCACATCTGCCAACCCTCGGTTTCCACCAAAAGTATACTCGACATGCGAATCTAGACCGCGCAGGAGCGACTCTACAGTAGTTTCAACCCTTTAACATGGGAGCAGGTTCAGCTGCTGTGACGTGAACGATCTCGTCTCAGACCCGGGTTGTTACTCCGGTGTCCGTCAATGTGATGCAAAGGATTAATAGGCGTTTGCAGACATTTCAATCACTACTACGACGATTAAGACCTATTCATATGTTCAGAGACACGGTGAAGGTTTCATCAAAGCTCGAAGTTGTGCAGGACTGATTGCGGTTGCACACTGCACGTGCAGGGGGGGGTAGACGACGCTGAGACCCGATGTCTAGAAACCGTAGAAAAACAGGCGCGATCAAAATGGCAGGGTCCAACAGTCATGCTCGGTAGTCGCGTATACCAGGCTTCAAGAAGCAGACCGATAGTCTCAAGCATTTAAAATGCCGGGAGATGGAAGTGAGACAGAACAACAGGGTGGAAAACACGTCGGAAGTGACGTGAACAGAGCAAGCATTGTCCAGGGGTGGGGCGAAGAAAGAACAAATGGAGCATGACAGCGTCACAATCCGGAAGCCATGGTGATTTCAGTTAATATATAACTAATTAATCCCTAGGGGATTACTTATACAATTTGTTGTTTTTAGACCATAACATCCAAACCACATGCGAATTTTCGCCTAGTTTTTTTAAAAAGAAACAAGGATTGCCGTTAGGGTTGGGGCCTACGGCCCGATGACAACAGCCAAAAAAGTCTAAAGCTATCCCTATTATGACGTCGCCCACAAAAAAGTTCAAATCCAAAATGTCCCGTTTAAAAAAAATGGAAACTATAACACTTCCCACATTATAGAGGGTTTGAACAGCTCTCTAGCTCGGCAAGTTATAACTGAACAAAGTCACTGGCACTAGAGTGGTTTTGCGGTCTTTAAAGGGTTGGGATTTCCCTTTGGCCACCAAAGTTTCAGTGAATGGACCGAGCAACAATACCTCGAACGTTCTGGTTCACTGAACACAGGACCCCATTCAGAGACAGAACAATGCTTCACACGTTGCTCTGCTGCTTCGTAACGTCTGCACGTCACTCGTCCATTTGAAGCTTCTGAACAACCCTGACTGCGTGGGAGGGTCGACGACACGACAGTCTGGCAGCGATGTGAGTCTGAATCGCTGTTGGGTTTGATTTCAGACACACACCAGGCGTCAAGATGATGTGTGTGTGACTACCCGGCCTCATGGGACGGGGCTCAGCATAGGATAGTTAAGTTGAAAGATAAGTTGAATAAATAATTCTGAACACATAAAATGGGAAGAATTGTTGGTACTAAAGATAATAAACAAGGTCTTGGTGAACAAAAAAAAATAAAAAAATTGGGGGTTGGTGAAGCAGAAAAACATAGGGTTTGAAGCAGACAAAGATGGGGCTAGGTGCATAATTAAACTACTAGCATTGTTTATTTGCGAAAAACTTGAACTTTGAGCATTAAGTGATGTTTAACCACCAACAAGACAACACTGGCGTGGATGGGGTTTTCCCGTGATGATGGAAAACATTTTGCTGCCGGAAAAAAACGTTTTCATTTATTTATGACGTCAGAACCCAAGCAACAGTTTGGTTTATAAACCTTCGTTGGTTGCTTTACCCACAACCACGAAAGCATCTCTGTTCGATTTCCAAGAAATATGATAATTCCTCACACAACCTTCAGACCAAACCCCAGCCACACGAACATTTCTCACAGAAACAAAACAATCAGTTTTTGTTTGGGGTCTACAGCGTTGTGGGTATGAAACTATGCTGGCCGGGATCCAGTTCGTGGAGTCCTGAATGTTACGCAACAATACAAGAATTCCGTGTTGGCAAACGTCACTTACCTCCTTCGGTCGTCCTCTCCTCAGCAGCGCCACCGTGCGTCTCCGGCCAGTACTCGAGAAGAGCAGAGAGCAGCAAACCACCGTAGTTGACTGGAAGTGACAGAGAAGCAATGCGTTACAAAAATTATTTTGCTGCAAAGCAAAAACGGTGGAGAAAAACTACTTGTTTTCGTTTTCATCAAGTTGTCATGCCACGTTTGTGCTGCAGAGAAAGGAAATCACCTCGGAATCCGATATAACTTTCAAGCTTGCGCTCGTCACATTGCAGCTGCAACAATGCTATTTGTGATTCGACAAACGACAAACACTCAGAGTCAAATACCAGCACTGACTGTGTTATTTAACATTAACACAACGCGCTGCAAGATGGCAAATTTGGGGAAGTGGTCGCTAAGTAAACAGGTGGATTTCACTGAAGGTATATTTGCTTATTAGCGGTCTTCGGCACTGGGTAGTTTTGAACCTCAATCTAACCCAGGGGTTTGCAATGGGGCTACGAGAAGGATCTACGTGGGTGCAAACTTTTGTGCCAGATAATAAATTTGAATTGCCGGTGTAAAAATGTTAATTTGCACGGTCAGTGTGCAATTGTAAACAGTAAGTTTTGCGTCGACAACGATTCATGCAAATGTGCTTCGAATTTCCGTTTCTGACGATGGAAAGTAACTTTGTTCGGTTCTTCCCTTTGATTTGGAAAAAAATTGTACGGAAAGAAATACTTGCAACGTGGCGATAGCACATCAGAGCATAAAATATTTTTACAGACTGCGAAACACATTGATAAGCCGTGGTCAGAGTGTCTTTTAAATCAACGAAACACCCTACTCAGTCAAATGAAGGCTGAACGTGTTTGCTCCTTGCCAGCGAACACAGGGGATGGTTCATCCCAAGTGTGTTGGTGAGGTGGTATCTGTGTTGCCAAGTGTGTTGGTGAGGTGGTATCTGTGTTGCCAAGACATGGATCCCAAGAAGCCTTCGACGTGTTTTACACTGCACGTTGGAAGCGAATTGCGGGCGTTTGGCGTGTAAAGGCGTTCAAGTAAATGCATGGCTTGAAAGCGAAAACCAGGAACCACTTCCTGTGTAAATAAAACCAGTGCCTTTGTGGTAAGTTCGCCAACAAGCCCGAATCATAAAAAGGCAACACAAACAAACAGCTTTGATCACATGTTTTTTTATCCTTACACCAAATAAAGCAACAAATGTGTACCCGGCTCCGGTTTATTTCGCCAAGATGCGTAATACAATTTTCAACTCAACATTAAAAAGACTTACAATGCACGCATTAAGCTGATTCTTTTATGCGCTCTGTTCAGTAATCCTAACGACATCTGCATAAGGTTTGTATTTTTCGAGTAAGGGTAGGATTACTGCCAAGACAGCAGTGCATGCCTGGCTGGCGTGTGCAAACAAAGGAGATAGGCTATATCACAGAAAAGACAAACAATCACTAACGCAAGAGGAAGAACGATACATCAACGTTTTCAAAGTGACGGAAATGATTTTTCTTCAGTTCAGGTGTCACTTGGTCGAGAGGGTACGACAAACCCTGGGAGGTCAAAAGGAAGCCAATGCTTTTTGAAACTGTATGGAAAAGTATTGGAACAGCCGCCATAAATTTAAACGATAAAACAACACTGCAAATTATTCCTTTTTTGCTTCATGGTAATGCAGCTGCGATGTACTTTGTTTTCAGCTTTTACCGCTTGTACACCTTTAAAAAAATTCGCTTTTCTTCTCATCCCTACCACGGAAAAATTTCTACTGGTGCCTCTTTGTCTCGGGGGGTGACGAGAATGCAAAGATTACAAATGATCAACGTTCTCTCTAGTACTGTAAAACCCCTGTAGGGACGTACAGGAAGATTCTGAAGACAACGACGAAATGAGCCGGGCTGGTTACGTAGCTGACCGATGACGCACCCATGGATCGCCACGTGATAGAAGAGTCACAATCGACAAACGGGTGTTGGTTTACTTTTACTCGCCATTTGCAACAATCTTTCGACACGAACCTAAGAGACGCGTCACATTGCATGGTCATCATAAGCATGCGACAACTCAGGATATTTTAATCGATGAGCGAACTGCGCTGATGTGGTGCTGCCGCAGCTGGACGCGGCCAGTCATGACTGCATCGTTCACAGCAGCAACACATTTGCAGCACAGCAACACATTTGCATACAGCAACACATTTGCAGCACATCTCAGAACTCAATGATTCATTAAATGTCTCAAATATTATTCAAATATAATACCCAAATACTAGAGTGTCTGCTATAAGCAGGACATTGCATCTGAATAGAACTAACGCGACGAGAACCAATGCTTACCCACATATGGTGGATAAAACTTTAAGTTGAAGTGACTGAGAATGTGTTCGTTAGTCGTGGCTCTAGTTTTTGTATAAAAGGCAACCAGTCACCTTTGTCATTAGGGTCGTCGCCTTCCAATCCAGCAACGTTGTTGGCCAAGTTCCAAGCCGAGAAGCATTCCCGCTCTTCCAGGTGGATAGTCAGCATCTGTGACGTAACAAGATCAGTCATAAGGACGAAACAAACCAAAAAGGAGACTAAAGCGATGACAAGTAGAAAATTCCACTGCTTAACATTTACATGATTTTAACATCGCAACCGACTGGAACGGCTTTTAGACGAACAACAGAATTAAGTTATTACCTAGATCGCATTATCCCCAGTACTTTCAATGCCAAAGTTATCAAAACTTTTCTTTGGACAAAAAACAAAAATATCTGCAACTTCAGTTGCTTAGATGTGATTCATTGAAAATTACCTACTTGCTGAGAAGCTTTACTACGGTGGGAAACTATGTCAGCATGCACTCACCGTTAACATTAATCACTTGTGCTTTTGCTGACAGTGAGGCAGCGGAAATCCCCTGGCACAAAATGCTGACTCACCGTGACATGGAAATGTTTTACTATCTCTCGGGAGGCAGACTGTTTCACGTGTTTATTACCTCATCAAACTGGGGAGGCATTATGCGCAGTCATCATCGGCTAAACATGATACAAGCGCTTTGCAAGTCCTTACGAAATAGCGTTGGGATTCACTGTCTCATGGATCGTTGTAAACAACGCATTGTTATCGAACTGAGGCTGTTACTTTGACAAACCAGGCCAGAGGTTGGTACTTCAGTGAACCGGTATCGTATCCAGTTACAATGCACAACAATAAACTGCAGATAAGTTGTTGCAATTTATCCAATTGTTGTTTACAGTACCGGTGCATCAGCTGACAACATCGGTACCATGGTAAGTGCGGTCCAACCTTTAAGACCACACAAGTACGTTTTAAACTACACAGCAAACCATAAGCGTTGTTTGGCTGATGAGTACTTGAACACATGAAACGATGCTTTCTTTCATAAAAACTTCGCCGGAATTTGTCCAACGCATTAAATTTGAAAATTTTGATTTCAAAAAATGTTGACGAGTTGAGTATTTTATGGACGAGGCCTTCAGGTGCACTAATCTACAAGGTCAAAGGTAAGATCATGCAAACGTCATGAAAACAACGTTTCTTAAAATCATGACGTAATTGCAAATTAACGCCTCAGATTGGACGGACGAGTTTCCTGAACAAACAAGAAGTTTTCAAATAAAAGCTTCCTAATAATCTGGATGTCCTCAACTCCTCTCTTGCTTCGCACAAGTGTGAAATTGGTTGTTGTGGTTCGTGGACCAAAGACATGGCTCCCTCCAGTGGGCGCCACATCTGATGACACGCTGTTCCGAGCGGATGATTCTGACGTCTATGCTCAGGTCGGCCCGTAAAGCTATGAAGTGGTTCGTAGTTCGAGCTCACCACCACCACCATCATCTCTAACGCAAAACATCACTGACTCACCCCAAGCTTGAGGTCAACAGTGAACCAGTTTGGAATGAAAATCATTTCTTCACGTTCTTTCACAGCAACGTCGAAGTCGACATGACCAAGGTCTTTGACCTTTTTAGCCTGAAAATAATTTGAAGTAAAGTTTCAATAGTCCTGCGCAGAAGATATCTTACAATTTGAATCAACAAGCGAAGAACTTTGCAAGTGTTCACCCAAAAAATCATTCACATTCAACTTCGGAGAGGGAACAACCACACAACGTTCCTGTGACAATTATAAGGGTTCGAAATTTTAGGGCAGGATAAAAACATGGCGAAAGCTACCTCAGTGCGGTACAGTTGCCTCAAACGTATATAATATCGCTTATCTTTATTTCTAGCATCTCGCTGCAGCCACCGAGCAACACTAACTGACACTTGGCCTGAGCCCGGCGTTACATCGCCTTAACATTAGCATGAAATCTGAGTGTAAACACAGGACGCCTTCAACAAATGACTGTCAAAATGCTGGAAGCAAATCTGTGATGACCAATGGATGAATGGCCAGCCAATCGATGTCAAACAAAACTTTGGATCAAGTATCTGTTACCATATAAGCGATGCAGTGCTATGTGCTGCGTGTTACAACCAAACTCGCTGGACAGGGTGTTGTTTCAACACAGCTGACTGGTCAGGATGTTTTTCCAACGCAGCTGACCGGTCAAAGTGTTGTTTCAACACAGTTGACCGGTCAGGGTGTTTTTTCAACACAGCTGAGCGGTGACCACCCCGACACTCCCAGTGCGAAATTGAGGCGTCTCCCAGGTTAGCTTCACCAATTAGATCCAACCTCAATTTTGACGCAAGTGTATAATTGTAGTATTTAAATCAGGGGTCTCCAACTAAAATCGCTCCGAGGGCCAAATGAGGACTTATAAAGTAACTTGAAGGCCGCATTATGACGCTGACGCAACAATATCGGTACCTGAACCTTACTAGAAACAGCTTTTACATCTTATTTCTTGTGAAAGATGTCGTGAGTTATACGCAAATTGTTTCTAGCAGTCTCTACGTTCGTTTAAAAGGAACTTGTTCACTCGTTGGTCGAGCACTTTGGAACACCGGTGAATAAACTAAATAATTTGGATGTTTATGTGAAAATTCCCAAAATGTTCGAGACCCCTGATTCAAAGCAACAGCAACATTTCGCATCGTTGAGTTTAGGCATCCCACAGCGGTAATAACCGCAACAGCTTTTGCCCAACACTGAGTAGCAACACCAACCCGTAGCTGGGACCTGGTGGATCAACAGCGAGCAGTAATAGGGTCAACGCTGTACAACCACTAGTACAGTGTTACCAACGCTGTGTATTCGTAGCATTAAGATTTCGTGAATCGACCGACTGAGCAATCCCTAACTCTCACACTGACGTTAAGAGCACGGAGTTGGCGGCATTGACTTGTTGGTCGCCAGTTTTTAAAACAAACACAATGATTTTAAAGAATCGAAGGCAGCATCCTGAGATGTACTGCATTTGCTTTGGGGGTATCGGTGACGAGGGGGACGCCCGGCGCGACGAGGCGAAATTGAGGTTTGTTAACAAGCATGCTAAACAAACAAATACAAATCCGTGCAAGGATGGGGTGGCCGGACGTGTTTGAACGCTCTCGTGACGTTGAATAAAGAGAAGTGCAGTGTGTTGTTGGGGCACGAAAGGTTAAATCTTGATTTATCTTTTCACTGCTGTGACAATATTTACGACCTCGAAATTATTCGGCCGATAAACATTTTGCCGGGCAATCCAAGCTGACCTGACTGGCCAGGCTAACCTCGATCTCGTCAACCTTTCTGTTTGCATCTGTGTTCAATCATTCAAACATTTACAGAGCAGACGATTGGTGATGGACCCCTTACCATGAGTACGTCCCACATTGCAACGTTCTTGTCGGTGTCTTCGGTTAAAACGTGTCTTTTGTTCGGTAATATCTTGTACTGTCTGATTGCCGATCCTCCTACAGATAGAAAAAGTAGGGCGGAAGTCGCCAGAGTGTTACAATATAAGAAAAGGGGGAGGACTGAAAAGCATTCAGCCACTTGACAAATCACTCAGAGCAATTAAGTGGCATATATAATTCAGTCTTCAAAATATCGGCAGAACAACAGGATACTCGAAGGCAAACAGTGCTGATGACTGAATAAAATGATTTTAACGCAGAAAGCTGATAACGAGAACTTAAAAAATCGCAAAAACAACGCGTTTTCCGGTTCAGAAGCAATTGCAAATTTTTGTGAACGGGGCAGGATTGATATGATGCAGAGCCAGGTGGAGTCATCTGATGTATCAACTTCGACAATGCTGATGAAGAACTCGCCTTCATAACAATCGAACACAAGTACGCCCAAGATATGCGCTCCAACACGTGGAAGAATAAAAAACAGAGTGAAGTTGTCAGAACCCATGAATCGTTGCAATGCTGCTTGTACTTGAACTTCACGTCAATGTAAAGGCACTTTGCCGCAACATGAAGCCGCTATCAACATTTTCAAAGCAAATATTTTTTGAGCTACTCATGTATATTTAAAATAAAAAAACAAAGATTTATTAAAAATGAAACTATATAGAAACACGCCATGCTCGCACACCTGGCAAGGTTGAAGTTGGTTTATCAGAAAAAACTTTTTCGCATTCGTAGAAGTCCGAATGATCCATGTCTCCGGCCCCGGATTCCTGGTCATAATCCGTTTCCATCCCGGATTTCAAGGGCCATCTATTGACGCCAGAGTTGCTGGTGGCGCAGTAGATGGACTGCGGCGTTTCCTTTCCGTCAAGTTGCAACTAAAGAAACGACAAATACATACGTGAAACGTGTGACAGTCCATCCTTGAAAGCCTGCAGGAATTTCAAAGCAGTGCCGCTTAAACTTTAAACTTGCTGAGTCGCTGCAGCTTGCCTTTCTCCGCCACTGATTGGTTGAGCGCAACTTTGCGCTCGTTCTCAGCAAACAACATCTCCGCTGCATTGCCATCAAAACACTCAAGCAGGGTTAACAATACTGGTTTACTGCGTTGAAATTCCTGCGCAGGAAAATAAACAAAGCAACTTGGAAACTGGAAAATGTAGAGTTGTTAGAACGTGATGTTGTCAGAAATCCTCGTGTTGCAGACAAGTGAATGAAAAAACGACAGTATGTCTGTTCTCAACGATTCTTTCAAAGTTTTCAGCTTCCTTTGTGAACGCAACACTCGACTTGACTACACACACAACACGGCTTGCGCTAGCGGGGGTTGTCACGTGACTTCCGGTCACGAGGGACATTAAGTGACGTCAGGTTTGCCAGACATATGAGTTGACAGATTGCGGCAAAAGCTTAATCGAAAATGATTTGCTCCTAGTGAACTGAAGCTTACAAGCGAATACTGACGCCTCGTGTAGAAGCTTGGACTGTTTTTACATCGGGGGAGGGGGGGACGGATATTGCAACTAATGGGAGGAAGCCTTGCTGGAACGAGCCGTAACCATCACTTCCACTATCACCGGCGTACGGGAAACGTATTAGATAGCAGGTACACACGCTCCTAAAATTGAGTGCATGATTAAACGACCTCGGCAAACACCACAAACAGTCGTTCTTTTAATGAAAAACTAACAAAGGAGAAGAGTGCACGCTCTTCAAACGATGACTCACCCTCAAAACAGGAGCAGACTCACGACAGACAACATAATGTTCAAACGCCGGCTCATGGAGGTTTGTGCAGACAACGCGGGCGTCTCTTCCTGAGGAGTAGACACGCCCGAAGCAGGAGGGGGAGTCGTGCTTCGTGGCAAGGGTCCACACCCCCTCGTTGTGGATCCGGATGGTTCCAATACACCGTTGCTGTCCAAGTGACCACAGTTTGATTGTTCCGTCTGAACTTCCGGAAAGAATCTGACAAAATTCACATACCGACGTTTCAGCCGCTGATTCTGCACCAGAGCGTTCACCATCGGTCAACACAGCGGTTTGTGACAAACTCACACGAATGTGCATGAACTGTCGGTCACTGCCAATTACTTCATAGCTTTTACAGGTTTCACGACCACCGTGCCATGGAAAGACTGACATAAGTCGACCCACGGTGAAGTTTAACCATCAAGGCTCCTCAGCAGTACAACGTGTCACAGGAAGTATAGAAAGGAAGTGTTGCATGAGTTCTTATTAACGAGGTAAAGACCCAGTAGTACTCAAATACCGCCCGGCATTGCAAAGTACAGATTGTAGATTACGATGTTCGTTAATCCATTCGAAAACCATTACAACATCTTGAACCTTAATCAGCGAATGATCGAATGCAATTTTTTACCAGTTCGATCAATCAGTATGCCATAAGATGAGCATGCAAAGTGCAGCAGGCCAGCTCAAGAAACATTACGGATAGACAGGATAGGACGTTATATAAGATTGAAACGGCGTTTGTTTGCTATAAATTTTCAAAAGATCGCAAACATTCGAAATGAAGCAAATGCGCAAGATGACGCCACTCGTTGCACCTGCGTCCCTTCCTGGTTGATGAGGAGGGCTTTGACGTTGTCAGTGTGACCTTTCAACTTCATGCGCTTGTCGCACGTGCGCGGATCCCATACTCGAATAACCCGCTCCGTCGACCCGGCCGCGAGTACAGTGCCCGAGTCGTTCATCGCCACACTGTAGATCGAGTTCTTGCATCCGTTCACATTCGAAGCTGATGGATGACGTACATTGCGGTGAGACATCAATCATTGATAACAATCCCACATACAAGGGAGGAAAGGTTGCTCCCAAACACACGCCTTCATGCGATACGGCGAAGAATTAATAGTTACAGGGTGACGCTATACACTGCACTGCATGGCATCTCCAATGTTATGTTTTACAATCATTGAATGCGTAAGCGAGCAGGATTTGATGAAAACTTGCCCGGACTGTCGTTCACAACTCCATTAGAAAATAGTTTGGACACGTGCCAAACAAATAAACCAGGTCTGTCTGCACAACATACGACTGGCATTGATGTCAGATGATCTGAAAACATTTTACGGCTCAAAACAATGTGCGAACCTATTGCTGACGTGGACAGTAATTATAATGTTTGTTTGTACGCCTCACGCGAATAGCAACAATACAATCAACTGTTGTGTCTTCAGGCGATGCATATCAGTGTTGGTTTTCACCTTAACTGCGCAACTTCACCCTTCGTTAATTACTGTCGCAATTGATGATGCAACATTTAACCTTACCACTATTACGCCATTACTGGCTGTCTGTAGTTGCCGCATGTCGTTTATCATGCTATACAGCCGCTCCTGTTACTGTGCGTGTTGAGTGATAGTAGTTATATTCATGAAGACCCACCGCAATGTCTAAAAACAAAGAAAGATTGTGAGGGCCAAGTGTCGAATCCAGCACGGGCAAGCAAATACTTTTTTTGCCGTCTCAAACTCAAAATTACTGCGCCTTGGTTGTCTGCGATTTCGTTTCCAAAAGGGTATAACAATCTAAGGCAGTGCTTTCCAAGCTTGTTTCGTAACGACACGCTAATCAATTCTGGATTTGGCCGCGGCACACCTGCTTTATGAAGGTGGAAACATCCTGTAATATGGACCAAACGTTCTACAGTCAAACCTCGGGTAATCTGGATTCGGTTAATCCGGATCTTCGCCAAAACCGGCTAAAGCTGGTGGTACGAATGATTTCTAACTTTTTCCTTTATAAAAATCTTCGGTTTATTCGGATGTTTTAATCCGGATCTTCGCCAATACCAGATAAAAAATGCAATGTCAATACCGGATAAAAAATGCAATGTCCTGCTTATAGCAGACACTCACTCTAGTAATTGGGTATTATACTTAAATAATATTTGAGACATTTAATGAATCATTATAAAGTTTTGGCGAATTTAGACGCGCCATACTTTATGAAGGTGAAAACATCCTGCAACATGGACCATACATTCTACAGTAAACCTCGGGTAATCTGGATTCGGTTAATCCGGATCTTCGCCAACACCGGCTAAAGCTGGTGGTACGAATGATTTCTAACGTTTTCCTTTATAAAAATTTTCGGTTTATTCGGATTTTTTAATCCGGATCTTCGCCAATACCGGATAAAATCTGCTCTTTTCGCATCTCGTAATCCGGATTTTTGTCTCTAGGAACGATTCGGCAGCTTTCAGATGCAACACAAGCGTGCTCACGATCACCAACGAGCGTACAGAATTATCATAACAACGGCCGCAACTGCGCGCAAGATTCGACTAATCGTAGAGACGATTATTGCGTCACACACCACGGGCATGACTTACGTTGAACGTTCATAACCCTGAAGGCACGCCACCGCACCACGGTTTCAGTCTGTTGATCAGTGTTGAGTGTGCTTGTGTACAGTGGCGTACGCAGAAAATTTCCGAGGGGGGACAAAGTTTCGTCACAATCGTGTGACGTCACAAATCAACTTTAGGGGAAGTGCCGAAGGCACGACCATTCTAAGGGGGTCCGGGGTCATGCCCCCGGGAAGATTTTGCAAAATTACACCTAAAAATACGCATTTTTGTGCATTCCGGAAGCAAGTTTTAGTATAACGCTTTTACGAGACAGTATTAGCCGGTGAGACAGAAAACTGAACTTTTGTTGTTTGAGGCTCATGAAATAAACCTATATGCGTGCTTGTATGTTACAAGTTTTAGCCATGTATCGCCTGTCGAAGACGCTTATTGAAGTTTGTGGGCTCAAATCTCACGCCAGCCGAAGCTTTTTTCTGGTGTTCATTGTTACCTGTG
>JGI24158J21664_10005175_pt1 | contig 16970 bp, 9 predicted proteins | sample Ectturendosymbi3_FD_21664 | JGI IMG/M metagenome (IMG submission 21664)
CGGCACCCGGGGAATTATGCCCTCCTTGCCCACCTCGTTACGCCCCTGACAGTAATATTGCAAAAAAGATGAAAACCAGAGCAGGAGTCAGGGGCGTAGCGACCATGAAGGCAAGCCATGCATTTAAATCAAATTCCAATCAGATAGGAGAACAAATTTTTAAAAATAACTTCTGGTAAATCTGAGTTGTTAAGTGTTTCTTACAATAGTTCATTCTCATTAGAGAACCCTTCGGTCAAGTTTGTTTTTGTTATTGATTTAAGCAATAAAAAATGGGGAAACACGCATGTGGAATGGGAAACATTCTGAATTTGCGATTGCATGCGAGTTTCCGAACAATTTTTTTGTATTTAATTAAGATTTTGGTGAATATGGATAAAACGAATAAAGCTGATAAGCCTTTTTTGCTTGTGTGTTGTAGCGTCAAATTTATTCTATTCAAAAGTGTCAGATTGTCATTTGTCAATGAAATTTCTTGTGTTTCGATAACTTTACATTTCGTACACCTCTCTCAGAATTGCTATGGGAATCAAGCCATGTAATTTCCAATTTTGCTTTCGTTTCGCGTGACGCCATCGACCTGGACACTTCAGTCTAGTCGCATAACTTGCAGTAGCTCTTGGTCAAAATGATCGGAGTTACTTTGTTTACTCCTGCTCGAGCTCCTGTTCGGAAAAAAGTGACTCCAGCTCTTGTTCCGAAGACTACTGAATATTTACACTCCGACTGTTGTTTACACTTCGAAAACTTGAAACCACGAAAGCCAATTTTCGTTCAATTCTCTCACCAGAGTACGTTCGGTACGATCACAATGAAAGAACTACTACTATAAAGTCACTTATTAACCTGCACACGTCAACCCCAATTGGAAACACTTCATACCACCTTATTCACACAATTAAATATCCTCTCTTATGCAGTAAAGTTGCAAGATATAATGACATGTTTAGGAATACCCTGAAGTAAATTGAATTTCTGCTGGCTTGGCTGAAACCACATTGCTGTTGCTCAATTTTAAAGATACATGCACTGTTATCTCGTGCATTTCACTAAAAATAACAAACTGTGAATACTGCTTGCACAACAAGATAAGTGACAACGCAAGAAGTATACTTCCAGTAACCCAAGCAACTACCAAGTTTTTCCTAATGTGACAGACACACGCATTGGAACTAAAAGTGCCATATTACTTCCACTCTCCCTCATCTCAACAGCCTGCATTGAATTGTCCACAATCCAATACAAAGAAGATAAACGAGCCATGACATCAATCTAACAATTTGCCTGTCAGAGCAATTTTATTTTTAAAAATATTATCCAGCTCCGGTAAAAACTGAAAATTTCACTCCTGATCCTGCTCCCGGTCCGGTATTTATTCATAATTCCAATTCCGGTTCTTCCAACTCCATCAAAAAATATCGTTTAATTTAGAAAGACACAGTTCGAACAGCACACCTGCAAGCAAAACATTTATCGTGTTTTCACATCATGCCGTGCCAAATTGTGACGACAGACGATGTTCGGTTTTGCATCAAATAGCAAGTGCTTTATGACCTTCCTCTGGCCGATTAGTCCGTGGAGTATAGAGCGGTTTGTAAATTTTTTGCACGATGTTACATGCCAATTTAGGAGTTCTCCATGTCGTCAAATCTGGAACTTTTTTTTGATTGCGTTTGTACTTATAGCTAACAATATGCACTATGGTCAGAGCTGAAAGTGTAAGAAGTAAGGCATCATGTTTGAAACATAGTTGATTGGCAGCTTTTGCACTGGTGGTAGCAAATACACAATTTTCCTTAACACCACGAAAGACATCACTTTTCATTGGCCTTGAGCCGTTGAAATGCACTGTTGCCTTCATGTTTGCGTGGAGAGCAATTGTAATCCCAATCAAGTCCTTGAGGCATCTGAAACACTGAAGGATTGCAAACGGTCTGGAACGACTAACAGTGTCGCGTGAGGTCGATAAAAAAGACGAATCATGGGCCTTGTTGTTCCATGTTTGTTGTAGAGCGACTGGGGTGAAAACCGTCTTGGCCTTCATGAATGCTCTGCTTGGTGATGGCCTGGAGTCTAAAATGGAGGACCCGTGAAAGGATCTCACCAGCAAATGATAGCCTCCCCCTAGATTGTGAAATTTGATATTTTCCCATCAAAGTTTTAGCAAAACAAGGTTGTTTTCTTAGTTTCGAGTGGTTGAAACGAAATTTTTCCAATTTTGGCCCCCCTGCAAAAATGTTTTTGGCTACTCCTGGAAAATCCACTTTTGGCCCCTCCCTGGAAAAAATCCTTCCGACGCCCATGCCTGTAACATGAACGCTAAAGGCCAGACATGAAACGAAAATATATGAACAGTGACAAGGGCCAATGAAAATACCGCGAGTTAATAACCTTAATCAGTGAAGTGGATGGTGGCACAAACATACAAAGCCAGCTCACTTTCTACAATACAAATCGTAATCGAAGACTCGGGCTAGGTCCGAGTGCCAGAGTCTCCACTGATCACGAGTGGTCAGCAGCGCCGTGGGCCACGCGGTTGCTTTTTCAAGGTTTGCCGCATTGATGACGAGTCGCAGTGGCAGCACCACGCGTGGACCGTTTCCTTGCAGTCACGCATCAATGCCGAGCACAAGGCTGGACAGGCCGCAAGCAGGCCTACCGTTTTTCGAATCTTTGGTATGATCCAACCGGGAAGCGAACCATGCGTACCACGTGTGGGGGCGAGCATTCAACGAACTCTAGCAATAAGCCGGACTACTCGTGACCAGTGTTTTTAACTGCATAATCTTCAGTACATGTACGTGAACTTCATCAAAGAAATAAACGTGAAGTACTTGATTGCTTCGGCAGCGTTATTGTGTTTATGACGTAACGAAGATTTGAATGCTTTTCAATGCTGGTTTACTGGAGCCTTATTATGTCGTGAAGACTTCTAGCCATGCCTACTTGAATTTTTGTCAAAGAAAAATGAACTCTTGAATTTACCAGTTCATAAATTTATCCTCTGTGTTTGGAATAACTCAGTTGCACTAGTTCTTTTGTACAGTTGGTACTCTAAAAGTGGATCATGTTCCAGTGGGGCTCCGGCTCTATGGATTCAGGCATCTAAAGTTCTTTGCTTCAGCTCCGGCACCGGCTCCAAAATGGTTTGATCCATTGAAAACTGAAAACCATTTTATCAGCCAGCCCAAAAATTTTGGGGGAGCAAACTGTTTGATTTTAGCCGAATAACACTATTTTGTTTGGAAAAACGCCTCTCAAAGCACAAAATGACTGTTTTCCAAAAATTATGGGGAGCCATGGCCCCTTTGCCCCCCCCTGGCTACGCCTATGTTCACAATCCTTCGGGCTTGCGACCACTGGTTGAAACCACTGGTGTAATATATACACGCATAAGCCTGTTTTTCAATCGACCAGGTAACAACTCTCTACTGCAATCCACACCCCTCGTAGGATGCAGTGACTCTTACACAGCCCAAATTGTTGATTTCTTTACTAGTATGGATATTGGATAGTGCGTAAAGTACGACTTTTTACGGAAGTTCTTTGATGCGATTTAACTTTCGATATACTGAAATTGCTATTATATAGTAGAAGATAGAGATAGTTTTTCCGACCTCTGGGCCTAAGCCCTAAATGTTCATAGAAAAAATTACGATAAGCTGATCGATTCGATTTCACTATCATTGTCAAAAACTTTTCTATTTCAGATATCTTGCCAGTCATGCCCATTAAAAAGATTATTTTCGTTGTGCATTATTATTTTTGCGTATACATCACAAATACTTTAACTTTGGGCGTTTTGTGGTAAAAAAGGCCAAAAACACGGTCCACGCTGTCCCGTTAAGGAACGCAACAGCGCAAAACATAGCCGCTCTCTTTCAGGAGTAGCGAATGCCGCAGGACTCCGCTTGCAGTANATTNAATCCAAGGCCTCTCCTGCACAAATGTGCCTACATGAAATCGATTACCTAGATAAACACTTTGCGATTTGATTTAACTGCGTCCCCCTTGTGCAGACTTGTTGCTGAAATGTGGATATGCGCAAGTATGAAGCATTGCAAAGTCATGAGAGCAGACCACGGCACGTGGATTCCACGAAAGCTTACAGCAAACATAGAGCCTTCAAGTCTCGACGTCACTGAGAGGAAATTCTTGCTAACTCGGCTCTCAAGAAGTACTTGAAGTGTGCTGAGGCACAAAACAAGCTTTTAAAACTGATTGAGCAAGAGAAACGCTTAAAAAGTAAAATAGGCTACATTATTCACAACCCAGTAGCGGTGGTCAGCAGTTCATAGCTGAGCAGGCCACATGCGCAGAAGCATTGTTGAGTTGAATCACTGCCGCGTTGACACTAACCGTTCCGTAATGGGCGTCAGTTGTGTTTTTTTTGGCTTCAGTGAGACCAGTGCCGGATTAACAACAGCAGAAAATGTAGCAATTGCTGCGGGCTCCGCGCTTTGGGGGACTCCGCGCTCCTTGGTGCTAAATCCTTTTTTGCTNCATGGAAGGGTAGATGTTAGCATTTAGATGCCCGAGGCAAACTCTCAGAAAGTAAGGGAACTGTATATTGTGCACAACATGTTATAAGAGAAAATTTATTCGCTGAAGGCAAGTGAATTTTTTCATTTTGTCTGGGATTTTGCATTTGCATGAAAGTCGATTTCACATTGTAAATTGTTTGGAGTCATTTGATTTTAAATTGTTCTTTGTCTACACATTAAAATTTCTGTGGGACCCTTTTGGCACATTTCCACATACTTTTTGCTTTTTTTGATAAATATATGAATTGCCTCAGAGCTTATTAAATATGACCCCAGAGTGGTTAATAAGTTTTTTAACAAAACAATGTAAAAATTTAAGTGAGAAACTCTCAAAAAGGGGGCCCGAGGCGACCGCCTCTCCTAATATCCTCCGCTGATTATATGTATAGAATTTTTTGAGTCCAAGAAATCACTATTTTGACAAATTTGCCACAAGCACTTAAGCGAAGGTTTTCAATTGAATGCTTTTACATTAGACTACTGTAATAAAAATTAAACTATTTTAAAGTTACTGTATTTGCAACATTATTGGACCACTCAAACAACGAAACCTAATTGCAGCAATTTCAAGATATTGTTTGATTGTATTGTTGCGAATAGCACTAGAATATATTATCACATCAAACTGACATGTACCATAAGTTGTCTTACCTTTCGGTCTACTTTCAAAATGATTTGGCCAATGATGCCAAACCTGGAGTTTTGCCACCAGATCTGGGGTTTTCAATGCCTTTCTGGGCTTTTCTTCAGAAGATTTGGGGTTTTTAGGATTTAACTGCGTAGCAGTGAATCAAGATAAAGTATGATTTGTTGTACTTCTTATTTCTAGTCTCATCGTTGATTATCGACTTCGACACTTGTACTGAGACGGAGACTACAGTGTCTAGATTTAGCAACGATCAATTTTTTGGTGGGTCTGGAAGGACTGTCTCTGTATTGTATTTGTGGGCTGTATCGTAACGTGTTCCTTCTTGGTAAAAAATGCCTATATACGTTTTCAGTAAAAAAAGATATGTAGCTCAAGATGTCCACCAGTTGTTATTTAGGACCAGGTTTTTTGTACTTACGAAATTCAGTGTATTTGTTGGGTAGTCGCATGGATGTACACAGAATTTATGATAACAGTTGTTGCCATTTGTTCAAAGGGTATTTTTAACTTAGGGTCCCGCACTGATGCTATAGGCCTCGCTCTACCTTAATGCTGCACTTGGTGAGACCCGCATTATGGTCATAGCATTTGTTTGAAACTACAGTTCGTGTGTTTTCTCCTACTCTTGCTTTAGTTTTTCATGATTTAATCCGTAAGCTTTTGCTTGCAATTTACAGGATTGAAGATGCGTAAACCCCGTGAAATTGATTTCCTAGTAAAACACTTTGCGATATGATTCAACTGCACCCCGCTTGTGGAAATTTGTTGCTAAAACGTGGATACGTGCAAGTATGAACCATCACAAAGTTATGAGAGCAGAGAACGGCAGGCAGATTCCTTGAAAGCTCACAGCAAAACCAGAGCCGTCAAATTCTCAATTGTTTAGCTTTTTCTATTTTTTATGCTGGCCTCTCTGGAAAATTGAACTTATGCTTGACTTCTACGCAAAGGTGTACGCAATGATGAAACAAATCATCATACTTTCTATTATTCAAAAATCACAGCTGTGTCATTCATGGTCTGAAGTTTTTACAGCCCATCATGTTGTGATTTCGGCCCAGCGATTTAAAAAATCCCCTGGGACAAAAAAAATAATTATGGCCCAGCTTACGTAGACCTCTAGTTCTGTAAATTGCCAGTTTGATCTGTCTAATATCTAGTTCATACTTGGTGTAGTCGCTAAAATAGACCATGATTATGCACTTGATTCTATACAGCAGCTAGCCCCATCGTATTTTGGCTTATTGGGACAAAGGTTGCCTTGCATAATAAGTGAGATGAACTATATTTGGCACTGCCACATAGAATTTCAAATCGTGAATCATTCAAACGCAACATTCCTACTTTTGTGTGGACAATGCATCCAACATTTTAGTCGTGGTACATACGCTGTTGCGACATCACGGATCTTTTTCTAAAAATCTACGTTGACCAACACGTGGGACTCGACAAATTTTTTAACATACAGTGTATGAGCTGACGCTTTGATGATTTAGCGTTTTGTCATCGGCATTGTGGGCGATGAGAAAACATGGCTTTTCTTGCATGACACGCTTGAAAGAGCCAAGAAATATTTGGATTTTATGCTTTCTGCATTGTTGTGTAATGTACTTTGTAGCTGAACGTTGTCGTGTATCTGAATTTCAACAAGGGCACCGAAGTTGTCGTTGATCTGTAATAATGAACTACAAGTAAATGTTTAGGTCAACTTTCTTGTTTTAAGCCCAGTCAAAACGAGCCAATAAAATTCCTCAAATAAAACCAAGCGTACTATTCCGTGTAAAATATGCTTTTCACAAATGTGCTGCTCTAACTTGCACAAATTTTGTCATTAAAACCTGACTTACAATTTAATAGCCCTTTTTCATCTGACTTTATGCTAAGCATCGATGGGTTACTATTTGACGTAGTTTCGGATGTTTACCGTTTCGTGTACATGTCGGGTTGCAATGATGAGTGATGAAATTCGGTAAAAGACACGATGAAATATGACTAAGCAGGCCAGTAAAGCACATAGGTCTCAGACGTACAGAACCAGGTCAGGCTGAGTTTTCAGCTTGTGGTGAATGTACTCTTCCTCAAGTGTTTGTTTTGCTTGTGCAACATGAGATGTCCAGCTGATGATGGTTGATCTTTTCGCGTAGTAGACAGTTGTTTTCTGCTCTAAACGCGAAATCAGTTGGAGAGTTTACGTAGGTGTTTTAGTTGTTGCAACTTCACCACCAACATATTGCAAGTAAACTTTCTGAAAGCTGTTAGAAAAACAGAATGCGATTATCTTTGTTTTTTATGTCAAGTTGTGTCTGGAAGAAAAAGTACACGGGTGCAGCGAAAATTTAAAAGCAAAAGTCCCGTTGATGTTACTACATTCAGTATTTTCGTTGTTTGACGATTTCTGCAGTGAACAGCGACAACTTATTTCATAGCGTCTTCTGAGGAATAGTTGGTGGTATTCACAACCTGAAAGTTTAACTCACTTTTCCAGCAAAAATGTGTTTTAATTCATCGGAAAAGCATTCTTTTCCGTATTCGTGCTTTTCCAAATTTGTCTGAAAAGCATCGAATTTTGTTTTGCGTTTTCCGCGACGGTCTTTATAGGTCCATGCCATCATGCAGGTCTAAGCTTTGCTGCTAACAACTTAAAATATTAGGTAGTTGTTGGGCTAAGCTAAACCTTAAATAAAATAAACATAGCTCACGCACCAAATGACCAAGAAATAGTTTGTACAGATTTTTAAGTTAGAAGCTTCGTCGTCTCTTTCGTGCAGTGTTTAGCAGTTCGATTAACCCGAAGTGGAATCCGTCACTTTCGTTACACTTAAAACGATCAGATATTCTTGTTCTTTCACGAATGCTTACGTTTTGCCCAACTTTGTTAAATTAATAGATTTCGGTCGCCCCCAGACATGAATCATTAAAAATAAATCTTGAAAAATCTTCAGAAGAAAATGTCATTTTTATTCACCACAGTATTGCATCAAGCACCGGTAGCAAAGGTACAAATAAAACCAATATTCCTGCAAAACTGTTTAAGATAACGGACAAATTCAAAAACATTTTGTTTCACATCCTGATTTTCAAATATAAAACATAACTTTTCGGGTCACGTCAAAACGTGACATTTCTCCTTAAAATCCGAAAACTCTACAAAGCAGAATACAAGGAAGCTACACCAATAACTTGTGTTACTCAGCGACGCCTGGTTTGTTGCCGGAACAAATGTTGCCATTTTTGCCTTTCTTGTTAATTACTTGAAAACGCCATGTTTTCTTCAAATCCTAACTTATCGGATATTATTTTTGCAAATGAGGTTTACTCAAAAATCTAATTTCTTTTCAATCGTTTTGCACGGCAAATGAACGACAGTTGTGAGTAGGTTTGCGAAAAAAACGGCGTTTACAATTGTTTCAAGAGCGAACTTGTAACATTTTGAACGGAAGTTGTCGATGTGTTGCTGCGATGAGCTGTAAGACAGTGCTTGTCAAACTCTATTTGCGATGACCCAAACGTTAAGCGCAAAGCAGTGTGAGAAGCTTCGGCGACCCAATTTATCAAATCAAAAAAATCACAACCAGGGTTGCCTACCAGGTTGTCACGCGAAATACCTGATTTAGAGACGCTCCCCTCTATTGCGTTGCACAATCAAATACAACATGCAGTTTATCAAGTTTTCGTCGTTGACAACACCATGATGCGGTATACAACATACCCGGATGTCTGTTTCTACCTCACTTTCTGGAACTTTTTCTGCGTGGCCCTTATCTATTGTCGCCAGCATTTACTCAACGTATTTTTATCGAGTCTGAGGATGATTCATCAAAAGGCGCTTCAAGCTGACTATTGAAACGCCGTTTAATGAAAAATCCTCAGATTCGGCAAAAATATGTTGAGTAAATGCAGGTGGCAATAGATATGTCTAGATATTATTGGCTAGTACGTGGCAATCGTGTCTCCACATCAGTGGCAGTTGATTACGCCCGTTAACAAATTCTACTCGTTGCTTCAGTAAAACAACATGCGTCTGTCTTCTCTCGACAGAGACGAGATGCCACTTCTCATACAGTCATCGTCCGAATCACGATCAACAGCACATAGCGTTGCTTTCGTCGCATGAAAACATTGCCTGGGCAGACTATTGTTTCTTGCATACCAACGTCTGCAACAAAACAGAGGTTTACATCACCTTCGACACCAATTGTCGAGTCAAATCCTGTTGTAAGTAATGACCAACCCAGGGGAGTTAGGACAGCGTCAGGACAACAACCTTCACCTCCACGCACCGCTTCCACGCGCGATGCTTCAGGAAAATTTGCCCCGGTCATTAAAGCCACAGTAGCGCCATCCATGTCATGGAGGTCAACATCTTGAAGGTAAGGGTGATTTTCAGCAATTCTACTGTAGAGCTGGCATGTTTTACTTGTTAGATTTCACGAGAGTCATATCAAACGCTATCACTTCATCCAATTCAATAGGGTCCCCCCCTTGAACGCTCTCCACTGACAGTGTCAACAAGTCCCAGTCAAGGTGTTTTATGCTTATGCGTTTCAGCAAACCGAAATTTATCCTTAAATTCAAAATCCGAAAATAAACAAGTCCGAAATTTAACCTTTATTAGTTGCGGTTCAACGGACTGATTTTCAATATTTGGTTTACGCCAATCGAGAGCTTCAGCACGTGAATCGAGTTTCAGCCGGCAGCTGTTCGACCCAATGCGCGACACGTCGGTCAAACGTTTCTTTCCATCACTACAGTCTTTTTTTCTTGGGGAGAGTTCCGGGTAGCTCGTCACTATCTTGCATCGGTTCGCAAAGCTCCATAAAGGATTCATAGTCGTCATTTATCACACGGGTTTGGTCGTTGTCTTTGTCAAGGCTTTGTTCCGATCCACAAGCTCGTCAGTCTGCCCATAACCACGGCGCAGCACCTTTCGAGCTTCGGTAGTATCCTCTTGTTCGTTCTCAATCAATAACGGAAGGCAATGTTAATTAGAAGAGTAATTCCAATGTATTGCTACAGATGAATGGAGAGCTTCCTTGTTCGAAACAAACTTGTTGTGAATGCGTAAAGAGCGAATTAAACGAAAACGCAAACAATTAAATTGCCTTGTTTTTCCGGCAGAGAATTGTCAAGACAAACTATATTTCTGCCCAAGCAAGAGATGTAGTCGTTTAAGACGATCGCAGTCAATTCACCGCTTACTGTGCATGCTCTAAAGAACTATATCACTGTGACAAAAATAAAACACAGTTTCATATTCGAGATCCAGGTACAGCTTACATCTCAACACGCTGCTAATCTGATGCTGAGGCCACGATGTTGGACGATAAAATTTCACTATAATTTGTTCTGTAATTAGCGTGAAACACAAGAAACGAAACACAAGGACAAACAGACCTGCAAGAGGCGGGAAATATTCTACAAAAACGCTTTAGCATTCTTTCTGGGAACTCCCAGATTTTTTACCCGGAACCCCGTCAAGAACCATTGCTTTAGTCACTAGGATGCAAGCAAAAGTTTTGTGGAGGTTCATGTGACATATCACGTGGCAGCAATAGTTCAGCTTTTGTTACATGTATGGATGAATTTTGTCTGGAATTGACGCTAACGACGCAATAATTTGACCATCAGTTTCACATCCCAGCTGCAAACATGTTTCCCACGTTTTAAGAGCAAAAGCGCTTACACCGTACTTTTTGAACACATTTTGCAGGCACAGATCTAGACCACACAGGGATAGTAGAAAGACAAAGCGTTGAACCGAGGCATTGTGCTACATATGAACGGAACACGAGTTTCGATGCAATGTATCATTAGTAATGATTCATTACTAATGGTGCAACCAGATGCTAAGTGGAACAACTACCATTATTGACGAAATTTCAGTTTCGAGGAAGATAAATATCAGTAAAGCACTCTTTCAGTGGCGCGTTTGTGTTGCTGGAAGTGCGTAAATGGTAGTGAGATGCAGCTCAGGAAGATACTATATATACCGGATGTAGCTTAGTTAAAAGCTATGGAACAAACATAGATAAAGGTATTAGATGTTGAAACTTTAAGGTGATCGCAGAACTGGCCTCTTTCAATGATCATTCATCGAGCTTCTATCGTAGGAGTCCCGTGGCTTACAGCAGGCTTAAAATGCTTCCATGAGTTTTGTTTCAACACTTGTTATGGTTGTAAACATGTTGGAGGCTTACTAAAAATTAGCGTGCTTTCTAGCATAAAACACCTTCGCTGACGGTAGTATCGGGTAATATCCCAGTTTCTAGCGTTTCTCAGCAATTCCATAACTTGCCAGCCGATTATGCTAGAGAACTGTTCAAACCCTCAAAAGACTCGGGGAGTCTTCGAGTCTGCCCTGAAAAAAATTGTTGGTTTTGGGTTTCTATTTTTTGTGAGTGACATCATAAGTGGGTAAGTTTTTGGCCATTTTAGTATGGACATGTTTTGAAGAGGATAAAGGTGCTGCCCAAAGAAAGGCGCTTAGTTTCTATGTGGAGGGTCAGAGAAAATGAGGACTACCACGGAAGACCAGGAGGAGGCAAGTAGAAGAGGAGATTATTAGAGGGATTGGGTTGCGGAAGCAAGACGCTCTTAATCGACTACCATAAGGAAGATGGAGAAATAAAGCAACGTTGATCATGTTCGATATGGTAAATCCGGCCTCCCCGGTTTACCGCGACAGATCCGGATTAAAGCAGGACTACCACTACTACCTAAAACAGTAAGAAATCCTTAAAACGCCACACCTGATTTAAACATCAAAAACGTTGAGGTGGTCTGGAAATAAAAAATTATGGCGAGCATTATCTATATAAGACTGCTTTCGTACAATCCCTCATAGTGGCTGTTACGGTATGTCTTCTAGAAAAGAATTTGGGTGCATCAGATTACGAATTTGAAAGTGTAGACCACAAAAACAATCTCGAGCAGAATACCGCGCGCTTGTATTTTTGCACTTGAGAATTATATGCTGACACCTATCGATTTTCACAAAAAAACACTGGAGGAATATAAACGTTTTGGCTGACAGTTCTAGTCCTTGCGAACACACGCTGATAGTAAGTTGTTTTTTTCCTGCAGAATCACATCAAAAGCTTGAAACCTTTAGTGCCAACAGTTTTATTCACAGTAAAGCTAGCTGCTTTTATATCTGCATTGCTACAGCTTTGGGGAATGACATCATCATCAAACTTTTTGTAATATTAGATTCAGGTTATGACTGGAGTCATATTATTTGTGATAGTTGGTTGCTAACATAATTTCGCAGTTTTCTACGTGCATCGCATTAAATAAAGTATTTTCAGGTCGATCATTTCTACATTATTCCTACGTCGTACATGCCAATTAAAGATGTTTAGACTTGGTCACGACGAGCAGTCCATATTAACAAAGACCAAGCCTGGTGTCTTGCCACTCAAAGACTAGTCTACTGCATTTTTACTACAGAGCAGAAGCATTTTACGGAATAACATTAATCTCACAGAGGATTATGTGCAATACCCTGGCAACGGAGTAATTCTCAGTTTCATGCGAAAGACCACAGTAAAATTTCTCAACGAATGTAATTTGCGAGCCAGTTGCAAAGGCAGACTGCGGGCATGTACAAAATTTCCAAACACATGAACAAAACACATTGATTGAATGCTCGAAGGTTTTTGTGCAAGTTGCGTCAATGTGTATTTCAAGTGTGTTGAGGCAGTATCTAAGTTTGCTATTTTTAAGAAATGCGTTGCTCATCCTAAAAAGAACTTGCGGCTCTGATATACAAAAACAAAACTGACGGAGTCATTGCAGTCCCAAGTCAGATCCAGCTGCAATCTGGCCTTGAACTACTGAACGTATATGTACCCATTAAATTCTTTGTAACATACCCTTAATTTCCAGTAATAACTTTAAATATTTCCACCTTGCGTTTTTAACAGGTTGAGTATTTACAAATGTCCTGGCATTCAAACAAACAAAATATTGAACTCCGATTTATGGCTGGGATGTCAGATATCTTCGAGAACCGATTTGCAGTAATTTGCGTGGTTCGACTTAAGGCGGTTCCACGTAGAATCCGGTTACGGCTTGCGAACCTGCTTATGGCCAACGGCAGTCTTCACACATGCAGCAAGAAAACTATACCGACAACCACGGCAATCCGGCTTATTTAAACCAATTTTAAGTAAGCCGTAAGCCGTTCGAAACCGAGAAAATTCAGCCGGAAACGGCCAGTGGAGCATGTGTGAAGACTGCCGTTGACCATAAGCCGGTTCGTAAGCAGTAACCGGATTCTGTGTGAAGCCGCCTTTATGCAGTTTGAAAATGTTGCTGATCGAAGCAAAACGTTGCATGCTATGCACATAAAAAACGAACATGAAATCAATCACAATTACGTGCGATACGTCAGCTTGATATCACTCGAAAAATATTCCATTTCGCAGTTTCTCTTGTCCGTTGACATTTGCGCCGATCGTTCCGGATATCAAGTTTCCGCTTGCTCGCTCTCCGCTCCGCAAGTGAATGAAAACTGAACATTCTACACTTAATCGAAAATTGTCGAAATGCATTTCGCAGTGACTGCATATTTACAAACTGTCATCGCTCAGATCATATTACAAACGGTTAACACGATTATATACCATGAAAACTGAGGCGAAAAGTAAACGACGCAGCACTGCATAGGGTGAACAGGAAAGGTGTTGCAACAAAACAGATCAAAAAGGATAATTTCAAACTACATTGAAAAACTACTGTTGCATGCTCCATCACCTCATGAAGCAACTCGGAGCAGAAGTTGACAAAATGCTCCATCAATTAATGTGAAATCTACTTCTAGATCAGTGGTTTTTAACGGGGGTCGCGCCTCCCCAGGGGGGTTTCAAGAAATTTCCAGGGGGTCGCGAGCCCTCAAGCGCCCTAAAACATGGAAAGTTTGATCAATAAAATTATCAATAGATACATGTTTTTACAACTTATTCAAAGTCAGATGGGCTTGAAACAAAGGACAATTACGTAGGGAGGCTTGGTAGAGAAAAGGTTAAGAACAACTGTTCTAGACGCTACAACCTGATCATTACGCAGTAAAAATATCAGTTGTCTTGAAAGATACACTGCGCATACTGCAAATAGGCAAACGCAGTAATGAAAGTTTGTGGAACCACTGATCGTTCAGATCGAAAGTTTCTACTAAATATAACGTAGAGCACTCTGCTGAAACGAAACGGGCGATGGACGCTGCTGCCCACGGCAATTTGCCACGTTTTTATGACTCTGCATAACAAAATCAGTACGACGATGTATAAGCCATTAGTGGGCTGCAAGCAATATACAAGTGATGTAAGAGACGTTTAACGTAGGTTGACTCCTCGCAAATAGCAGTACGTTCGATTTTGTCATTCGGATATTACCAGCTGTGATTGACAGCAGTTTAAGAGCAAAAGGCTTTATTTTTTACATATAGGCGAACGATAAACTGCCATCTTAGTGGAGACAAAAAAGTGCAACATACTTTAAAAGAGATCAAGTGACACTGTATAAATGAGGAGAGTCTTTTTGGTCCCTGCCTTAAATTCGCGGGTACGAAGAGAAGTTGCAATGAAATGCAGAACTCGAAATTTGTGAGTTTTGATTTGAGAGAGTTGGAATGTATCAAAACTAATCAACAACGTTTTTATTGAAACACTAGCATCTACAACGTAAATCTTTAATCCCTCACACCAACAAGTTCACGTTCTCCAAATCTGTACAATCTCAGCACTGTTACAATAAAGATAGTTAATAGCTAGAAATATAGCCAAGTATAGAATCCAATTATTACTCTAGATCAGCTACGTCCAACTGAAATTCCATACTGAGCCAAAAATTATGTCACTATCTGAATGAGGACCGCACATTAACTAACTTACTTTGATCTTAGCAAACTGAAATTTGGTTTAAGCTACTGTACTGAAAGTGTTCGAATCCTAACTGCAATGGCATTGGTAACGACTGTTTGGCACCTTTAACCACTTCGCAAGTGTGATGTCACAGGCACGTTAAGTGTCAATGGAACAAGAGTAGAAACCAGAAAGAAAACTGGCATTACGTTTTGCACCAAGCAGTCGCGTAGCAAGCCCACAATTTTGGGGGAGGAATCTTTTGACTATAAGCGAGCAACAATATTTCGTTTGGGAGATCGCCTCTCAAAGCACAAAATGACAAGATATCCCCCTTGGCCTCCCATGGCACCTTGGCCTCCTCCTGGATACGCCTATGGCACCAGGGTGTCAGTGGACACCTGGAAATTTCCCAGTACGAAGTACAGATGTGATAAAGTGGCACTGACACTGAGTACCACTGCATCAAAAATGTCAAATTTAAGATTAATTATCAAATTAAGGACAGGCTGTCAGTATACTGCAGCGAAAACCTCAAAGGGGACACACGAAACTTTTGAGTGGGCTGCAAGCGGCCGCAGGCCACGGGTTTGACACACCTGCACTAGATGCTTGGAGTTAGCTGCAAACATGCAAGCTAGAAAAGAAAAATCATTAGACTTGCTAAAAATATCAAACTGTTCACAAACAGAAAAAACGTAGATCATTAATTTTCTTCCCAATTCCTTCTGGACTAAATTCAGGGATGCCGGTGCAACGGTAGGGCACTGGGGCTTTAAGAATTGAGGGCAGTAGAAACTTGTAACAAATAGAAGAATCGTTACCAGTTTTATGCTTTTTTCTGTTCACCAACAATGTTGACCTCAAAAGTAGTAAAATAAATTATAGAAAACCATTCCGAATTCTCTTGGTACGCGAATAACTGCAATAAATTTGATTCACGTCCATCTTGATAAACCATAAAATTACGTATGATACTGTTGTGAAAAGGCATCTCCGCCCCAGTTGCCCTCCTTTTGAAAGAAAAAGGGTGCAATGTCCCGCTCTGCGGCATCCTTGGCTAAATTGTTTCCCAGGAAGTAAAAATTCCTCCCTTAGTGAAAGTTGAAAACCACTGATTTAAAGCATTGTGGTTACAAAGCACAGCTTTATCAAAAATAAACTTTGTTATCTTTTCAGTAGTAGTTTAATTGTAAATTGAAACCGCTATTGCGTGTGTTTGCAGTACGCTTCTACAGGAAATAAAGCAGCTTTGTCAAAAAACGCTTTCATTTCTGTTTCGTCGTTTTGCTGAAGAGTCATGGTGTTAATCATTTTTTTTCGAAATGATGGACACTAACTCGTAACCGAGCTGAAAACAGCCTCCTTCGATTAGGCATTTGTATGCCTAACAATCCTCTGAAATTATTGTTTGAATGTACTGGAAAAAATTTTTGTCCTCGAATGAACCTGGCGGTGGTGATTTCTGGTAACAAACAACTACCATACAGTTTTTTTGTTGCAAGGTTGTGGTTGGCAGTCGCTGGAGTTTCGCTATATTAAAGCGGAAATGGATATACCACTGACAAAAACTGTGACGTAAACGTTACACCACCGCTGGTAATAGCACCAGCCGGTAAACTTCCCCGAGGTTCCCTACTGGTGTTTCCTCTCACAAATTCCCCTTTTAAATGCTATCGTTCCAGTCTCTGGTCAGAATAGCTTTTAGCAGACGTGCAAATACAACTAAACAACAAAGGGAATAAAAGTTGTATCTTTATACTGTGTACCTCGGCACTTGGTACAGAAGCAGGTTGCGCAAATATCATTGTGAGGGCAGTCTGTAGTTATTTTCAAACGAAAACATAAAAGTTAGTGCAACGTTTTTGTCTAAATCGTTTTCACTGCGTTTGCGTTCGCGCTGTTTATAAAATG
>JGI24158J21664_10005177_pt1 | contig 16968 bp, 12 predicted proteins | sample Ectturendosymbi3_FD_21664 | JGI IMG/M metagenome (IMG submission 21664)
GCCTGGGTTCAGCTCAACCGCCTGAGGACTGGTGTTGGCCGATTTGCGGCCAACATGAAATTAATGGGCCTGTGCGGCTCAGATTTGTGTGAATGTGGCAAAGTGCAGACTGCACACCCCATCTTGCATGATTGCACCAAATTCAAACCTCCGTGCCACATCAATGAGGTAGACAACCCTGCTGTTTTTTAATATCTTGCTAAATCAAAGTTCTGACCACCATGTACTCATGTCTATATATGATAAAGAGGATTTACTCCTATGGTAACATTTAGAGTCGGGATGAAGTCACAGTACATGTTGTGCATTGAAATCTGGCAGCAAAAGAGATTCAAGAAGACCTGGCCATACTTTCCAAAGAGGATGTAGACTATCTGTTGTCCATTATGTCTAATCTTGGCCCTTATGCACTTGTTTATTTGGTGCTTTGCGTGACGAGCTGGTGTCAAAACACAGTAGGCCATTGTTTCATTTGAACATTCGTTGGCTGTTATGAGGAAGAATGTTGAAGGGGAGTCCCCTACGCAGTGAAACCGGTGCTTTATCAGAAGAACAGCAACATAACTTTGCCGAACGGTCCAAAGACAGTACGTGGATTACCAAATTGCTATTCTTAGCTGATTTCTGTACGTTTAAAGCAGCTAAATACCTCTATGCAGGAAAAGATACCGTATTTATTCGATGGCGAGCAGCGGCTTCGAAAGCTTTTTTTCATCATTTCGTGCGGCTTACAATCAAGATCGGGCTGCAATCAAGGGCGGCTTATATTATTTTATTTCTTTACGTTGTCGAAAGCTATAGACAACGCTCATTCTTTCCTTGGCTATATTTTTTTCAATCAAAATCTCTTTTCACTTTCTGTTCCCTTCAGCATCATGTGCACATCCGTCACAGAAGGGATTATGATGAACAGAAGGCAGTTCGCAGTGGCGAAGCATCATTACCCGGGTTGCCAATTAAACACCAAACGTGCTAATACACGAATGTATCTCAGAGGCCTAGCTAATCTATGTTCAAGTGCGACTTACATTGATTTATTAATACCATTTCGCGCGGCCTACAATCGAGTAAATACGGTAAAATATTTTAGATGTGTCGTAAGACATGATCACATTTAAAGGCAAACAAAGTTGCAGATCTATCGAATGGGATGTGGAAAAATAGTTGTTTTTCTTACGTTAAACGCATTTGCAGAAGAGGTAGAAATTCATTTGCGTTGCATGCGTCAAATCTTTCTTCAGCGCCTTATTACATTCCTCACCGAGTTGCTTAGATGCCTCCTGCTCACAGTTACATCAAAACATTTTACTGGGTGCAAGGTTTTTTTTGAAGTACCAGAGCTACGGGTTCATTGTGAAATGGATTTCATTGCGCAACAACTGATAGAGCTGCAAAGTCGACGACTGCGGGGTCTCTGGCTCGATTTTGGGTGAATGTCCATTTCATGGAACCAAATCTCTCTGATCTGTATGGGCAGGCGACAAAAGCTCTTGCTTGTTCCAACTACATACCTTTTTGAAGGTGTTTTCTCAACAATAGCTATCTTTAAAGCCAAGTACTGAAACCAAATTCAACCAGAAGACATCAGGTGTGCGTGGACGACTACAGGCCCTTATTTTGAAAAACCTGTGAAACAAACTCAGATACAATTCTTGCTCTCTACTTTGTGAATGTGGCCAGTAAAACGAATTTACTATAAACTGGTGTTTGTATTATATTCGTAGTCTACCTGAGTCCGCGAAGATTTGTACCGATCCGAGCAAAGTCCGTGCCTCGACAAGGTTTGGAAACACTGGTTTAAAACAATACACGTAGTTGCATGCAGAATGTCCGGACGAAGACGTGTTCGTCACTGTTCAAATACACGTGCACTGGATGCACTGTTTGCAGGAATACAAAGCAAGCATTTGGCTACTTTGGCAAGACCTGGAAAATCTGATGCTTTTTTCTCAAAGTATAAGCAGATCTATTCCATCAAGCACCAATATTGTTGCAGCTTGTTCTGCCGTATATTCATCATGAAATCGTACATTTCAATACTTTTGCGCGTCATCCATTGGTGTAAAGGGTCAGGGCCATCGACATAATGATCTTCAAACTGTGAAAAATCACACGTGAACTTACTTTTTATGTTTGTAATCCCTTTCCATTATATGTATGATCGTCACTTGAATTGGCTCGAGAAATTTCAGATGTCTTATATACATCTTGCAGCAGATGTCAAACAGTCTCTTTTTTTTCAGCACAGCTTAAGAAGTTCAAACTCTTAAACTTAGGGCATGGAATGTAGCCATTATTACTGCGACGCTAACTAGCGGGATTTGGATAACCGCTCGTCACAATAAATAGAAAATAATAATGATCTCGCTTTTTGGACTACACGCTTGAGTGTTTCGAAATATAAGCGTGACGCACTAAAATCAGACTTCCTGATTCACTAGGCTTTAATCAACTAATGCCTGAGTCAGGCTAACAAAAGAAACACTGCGAACGCTGCATACAAGCGACCGGTATGAGATAGAAATGAGGAACGAAACGCATCAAGGCACGGCAGTCGCGAACACAACAAGAATGCAATTCCGTAATCACGAACGCGGCCAATTAAAAGAAGCAGCTGTGCCGATTATAATTACCACAATAAGGGAATCAAGTGTAACAACAACAACGAATCTGAAATACGGAATTGATACTTTTTCTGACTGACAAATTCAGCAATTCGGTCGCAGTCGACCACAAAAGTTACCGAACAATTTAACTTAATGCACGTACCGCGCTTTACCAGCAAAATGCCGCGATCGATTGGTCCACACACTACAAGCCATTTTGTGAAACAATGTAAAGGGTAGCTTTGCATCCAAATATGACAGTGCTGTATTCTTAAGTTCAACAATCATTTCATTGTTGTTTGATACATCTTGAAGATATAGTTTAATCTTTTTCTAAACAGAAGTACTCCTCGAAATGCAATGTATGAATCCCCCTCTAATATGTCACTTACCATTTTAAAAGGCTCAGAAGATGGCAATATAGTTCAACAAAATTAATTTGTATTGTCAATCCTGGAAAGTTCACCTTTTAGTTGAAAATAATTTTTATCCGTTTTTTTCCTTTAAGATGCGCTGAAGTACTAACAGCTTTGAATTCCATTAGACTTCAATATCTTGTTTTAATGAACTCATTCCTGTTATTTCAACAACACGTTTAAACGTAAGCAACAAGTTCTTTGGTTAAAGTAACCAAATCCTTTAAAGTGATTTCATCCTTACTGAGCACCTCTTCATTCTGAACCTCACTATCAGTGTTTGCCTCATGCTCGTCGAGGAGCAATATTCATCTAAAATTGCATATTCTGTCAAGCGTTTGAACGTGTTTGAGAGAATGGTATTCAAAATGTGAGAAGTGCAAGGGAACCAGTTGAGATGTCTCAATACACTTTTCATGTTTGCTCTTAAACCAGCGACAAAAATTAATTTTTTACATATATCAGAATGCTAAATCCCGAATTGTCTTAAAAAACTTATTATTTTCTTTTTTTTATTACTAAACTTATAACTAATATTTCCTTAATATTTTTGCCGTTTTTTATCTGATTTGAATTTGTGGCACCCCAAAGCACAATTTGCCAGCTCCCTATTGTAGGAAATACTGTATAACGACACGTCAAACTTAAATAGCTTTTCCGTCTATAATTGTATGTCCACAAACCTGCGATAAATGCAACATACATTGACTGCTTAAGATGTATCTTAATTTCAGATATGACATCTTTCAAAACTGCATCGGAGGTTATCTTTTATGTGCTTCGAAATTGTTGTCGTCCTTGTAGGCAACAATTTTTCTTTGGCTACATTGCCATGCTTCGTTCCAATTTCTACCAAAATCTTGGAATTCTGCAGAATTCCAGAGCCCTAAAAATGCAGTGAGGTGCCAAATCCTCCACACAAGCACCAACACATGCATTCTGAAGTTTTTTCACATCTTCAGGTCTTAAATTCTTCTTTGAACAGCATTCCAACATTTTTGTTTGTCTTTCATGAAGACATTTCTGAAAAACCAGCAGATTTCGAACAACCGGAGGTGCGCCGCAATAGAGATGAAGTTCCAGCACTCCCATGTTTGTAAGTGAAAAGTGCTCCACAAGTTTTGCAGGAGGCAAAGTCTTGATATGCCTGCTTTGTGCCATCAACTATTTCCGAAAACAGTTGCCAAACAGAAGTCTTGCCCCTATAAGGTTTTGCCTGATATTCACCAGAATGATGTATCCTTGCCGCATCACTTTTTTCCTTACATGTAGAACTTGCCATTTTGTATACGACAAGCTAAACAACCAGTCTATATTGTACTCTCAATGATTAAGTTTCGAGAACCTAGCATCATAAACCCATGACCTGTCTTGCGCACACTACGCTGCAAACGAACACTACCACTCTACACCGCCACAGAGCGTTCAGTCCACAGCACACAACACATGCGCAGCATACATACACTATGTTTTGTTCGCTCACCAAGCTCAGAAAAACACCTAAGGTCTGACACAAATTCCACCAGAAGGCGATGCTAACGGCAATTAAATCATTGAAAAAACTTTCCTTAACATCCATGTAAGTGCTTCAAAAAAGTGAACAGACTGTAGCAGTACCCAAGAAAAAATAAACGTGCTTGGGCGCTTAACTGGCCCATTAAAACCTGCTGATAGACGCCACATTAGCGGCCCATGTCGTCACACCATCCATAATGCTATTTTTACGAATCTATCCTCGTTGCTACATTGCTCACGCACAAGGAAACTTTATTTAATGTGTCGATTCGGTTTTCGCTTGAAATGCATTGCATTTTGATAGTTTGCAAAAACTATGTCAAGGATTTTCACCTGTACTAAAAACTCGCAAATACGCTTTTGCCGGAAACAACACTTCTTCGTTTTCAGTAGCACATTTTTGCCGCAGCAGAAAGGTATGCGTGTATCGATACCTCCACACACCCTACCCCGCAACGCACGAAGTAGCAGTTGTTTGAAAGACGCCATATTTTCTGCAGCCTCTGCTCGATATTGTTATTTACATCTATCGCCTGACTGGAGCGATCGGAGCGCAGGGACCTGCCATCATGATCGCCTATCTCGCTGCATCGGGCGTTGTCCTAAACAGGTTAGTAGGCAGCTTGTTTTAAGGTGGTATGTTGCGTCGATAACGCTGGTAAATAACTAGACGGTTTTTGCTCATTCGAGCTACGGTTCACGGCTAACTGGTGGAGTTGGTTGAGCACGCGCCACAAAGCTGATTATCTGGGTTCGAACCCCGGTTCGGTCATACCGAAGACCTCAAGAACGGTACTTGCGGTCTGTCCAGCCTCGTGGTCTGTGTTGATGGGTGGTTGCAAGGAAACAGCTCACGCTCGGCGCTGCCACTGACTCGCCACCAGTGCAAAAACGATTTATTATTACACACTTGGTGTATGAACGCACTTCAGCGAAATACAGCATTCACTGCGAAAGCTGCCACGGCGCAAGCAAGCAGAGATGGTCGCCGCAGACCGCTCGTGGCACTCAGAAAGGAGTAAAAAAGTTAGTACTATAATGAAATTGAGCTGAGCTACAGTTTGCTGCTTTTGTGAGCGCTGAATGCCTGTATTAACGGCCACGTGAGAAGTAATTCTATTACTTGACAACATGAACTTGTACGTGACGTTATTTGATTGCTATCCCAAGTAGCAAAAAGCGAAGTAAAGCTTGCAGCTCATGTGAGCTTTACTACCAGGTCATTGATCCGAGCTCTCGTTTCCTGAATTTGCTTCAGGTGCTTGGTTTTTTGTTTCTTTTCGATTGAAATGTGCAACAAACGACTGACGTGAATTTGCGGCTTAACAAAATTATTTTTCATAATCAGACTGAGAAGACCTATCGGGAAGCTGACAGTGACTGAGCAGCAGTTTGAGGGGGAATACCGTTACGTCAATTCCCGCTTGATCACCAACAGTGAAGAAATCGCATTCTACAACGGTATCCTTAAACGTTTTGAATATTTGCTTTCTATGCGAAAGACGTTTCTCCAGAATACTTTCGTCCAGGCTGAGATTTTTATTTGTGAGAATGCCATGGTGATAAGACTTTATGAGAATTCCATGGCGATGAGAGATTTTTTGTTGCTAGGAAATGCCGACACATCTTCTGTGAATGAATTCGTATGTTTTGTATGATCCGCCTTGCATGTGTCTGTGAAATCGCAGCTGTGTTCCGTATCTATGTCATCTGTCGCAATGGAGGGTTGCCTGAACTCATCCAACCTTCTTCCACAACGTCATCATTCATTGAACATACGTTACAGGCAACCAGCGCGAGAAGCTGACCGTGGTCGACACGTTCGAGCGATTGTTTCGTCACCTGCAGAGGTTTATCCAGTTCCGCTTCAACATGGGCATCATCGATGACATCATAGCCAAATGTGAGTTCGTCACCCGCAGCGCTGATGACCTCCACATCATTTGCGCAAATGAGTTTCCTGTGACTTTGCTCGGACGCGACTTCCAACACCAGATCCGGTCGTAAACCTTGTTGCGCAAACTGTGCGGCGGTGTCTTTGAGAACGACATGAAAATGTCTATTTCTATATGAAAAGTAGATTGGTGACACTGATGTGCAAGTATATCGCTGAGCTTGTACCCATGCTTTTATTCAAATTTGTTCCTTTGCCATGACAACGATGCGAAGAAGCATTTAAACAAATGTCTTGGGTAATTTTCACACGCTTGGATGAAATTGTTAACGATTGTAGCTTGTACGAATTTCGATGCTGACTTTTTTCCGGACTAGTTAGTAAGTGCAATATTTTCTTGCACAGATACCGCAACGACGTTCGGATACCTTATTGTCAGTCGACCCTTCATGGATCTCACCTTCCCGAAGTTTATGAACGCTTCGCATTCTGAGCTTGTTGAGGTGTGACGCAGCATCTTGTTCTTTTTACCCGTTTTATTTATTTCGTTGGCAGATATTGCGTTGTCTCGAAACATGGTTATTTTTGAGGTGACTATAGGTTAAAGGTTATTTCTTACGTGTCTAAAGATTAAAGTTCATATTTGTTGAGCAATACCAGTGATCAGGTAGCGTTAATAATCAACCACTTATCCCTTTGCTCAGTGACGTTTTCTTCACTAACCTCCTTCACCGCCACTAGGCCAGGTTACCGATTGAATCTGCGTCGGTTCTGTTTTACTTTCCGGAGGGTCGTCGAGTCGGTGCGAAGTAAATTATTAACTTTCCAAAACCAAGTTCCCGCGAAAGGAGAAAGGACGTTAGCGACGAATGAAGTTTTCGTTACTATTTAAATAAATGGCAGGTTACGCTGTGACTCGGCTACAAGCGACTGTAAATCATGATTTGCGAAAAACTCCGTGTTGCCCCCCCTCAACCCCTACACGACGAGCTAGTCGTTCGCAGAAGTGAAATGTTTGCACCCTTAGGACTGGCGAACAGTGCATCTCCTTAGTGACCATCTTTACGTTGTCCGAATACCTTCGATTGAGGCAAAGTTCGATTTGAATGCATCCATGCCGATGTGAAACCAGACAGTTTTTACTTAATGGCCAAGTTACGGCTGTAACTCCACACTCTGGAGGAACCCAAGCGTAGCAGTCGAATGGCATTGGTTGCTATGCCATGTAAACAGAACTAGTTGCTATGCAATAGTGGAAGCAACGATCTCAAGCGGTCACATGCGCGACGGCTTCGAAAGTGATTTCTTTTGAGTTTTGCCGGAAGTGACGTAGCTGATGAGTTCACAGCTCTGTGTGACGTCATTTAACTGTTTCCAAAGCAAACGATAGCAAAAGCATTCACAAAACGTGACGAACTGGGGTTCGGCGAACCCATGTCCGACCCAGTCTGCCCCTGGTGATGGAAAAATAACTAAACCTTAGATTCCACTCTTCGCGGGCAGTTGGGCGACCTCGTGTGGAAAAGCGTTTGATTTTGATTTGTTGCAAACTTGCTCATTGTTTTCTGTCTTTGACAGGATTACTACCGGAGCGGACGGATGCTGGTGCGGTTGTCCCAGGCCATTGGGAGGATTGTTCTGGCCGGAAGAGAAATGTCGAGATTATCTGGGTAAGCGTTTTATTTTCACACGTTTTGTGTAACAACTTTGTTATGTACGCGACCAAGGTTTTTTTTTAGTTTAATCTTAGAGACCGCTAAGATATTTTAAGAGACCACAAGTATTTTATCTTAATACCGAGATTGTCATAAAGCGAGGTTTTGAGTATTTGGTGTTCGTAATACTGATAAAGCGGGGATCAACTACTGTACATATTTTTCGGAATGGGACCGTTCGGCGCCGCCGTTTCTGCAATGAAATGTGAAATGTATTTTCCTTCGGAATGTCACCAAAGTGCAAAGTCCGCACTGTCGTCATCTGGGAAGCGTGTAAGTGCAAGAGTCAGTCTAGCGCTTGTCCCAGATCTTTCCAATTATGCTCTGTTTATTGCGATTCATGTTGCATACCATGGGTTTGGAAGTGCCATTACTGCATATTCGTACACTGATGCGCAAGCGATGGCAAGAAAGTACGATATGTTCTTAGATTAGCTGTGAAATGCAATCAAAATGATAACTTGGTGAAAAATCAAGCAATAGATGCTGTCCAGGCTTAACTTTTGTGTAAACTCACTAACGCCTCATGCCAGCCAAAATAAACGTCACAAGCCACATTTCTCTACACACGTGGTCACGGTCTCACTAAGTTCTTCCAAAATCCTGACGGACGGGAAACTACACTGGCCGCTGGCCATCAGGATGACAACAAAAACACTCATGAAGCAAACATCCTTTGTAGTCTAACAATCGAAGTATTTCAAAAACACAATTTTTTCGCATGAAACATTTGCGACCACCATCGCCGAAACGTCAGCGCCGAACTGTCCTAGACCGTATATTTTTTATGTTTTGCGCGACCGGTTCGGTCTCATTAAAAAAAAAACATTAAAATAAAACTGTGCACGACTGTAATTTGTTGGATTGCTGCGACGTCTAGGAGATTGCAAATTGATGATTACTGGCAGTCAAGAGTTTTGCTATACACAATGAACTGTGTTATAACGGCAACATTGATTAATGTGAGTTACACGCGCGTCGGGAGTTGTATGTTCGTTCATGGCGAGTTGCAGCCGTTTAGTCTACATACCAATGCAGCATTCAACGATAACGAATCATTTTTAATAGGCCTCGCGTGGGTCCAGTCTGGTTCCTTTTTTTGTGGCTTGTGCTCTCGTGTACAGCACCGTGTCGTATCGTGTGTTTTCGTGTACATCAGCGTGTCGTACCGTGNGCTCTCGTGCACAGCACCGTGTCGTACCGTGTGCTCTCGTGTACAACACCGTGTCGTACCGTGTGCTCTTGTGTACAGCACCGTGTCGTATCGCTGAGCCAGTGATCGTAGCACTGCTTCTTATTTTTCAAACATCGCTCTGGCAACTTTCCTCAGGTTCACTGCGCGAGTCACTGAACTGATCAAAGTAACCGACGAGCTGAACAAAGGAAAGTACCAGCGGACAATGGTTCACAGGTCAGCGACGCCATTTGTTGTCATTTCAGTGCAGGAGTGCAACTGCCGAACGTTTGACTAAAGTTTGTATGTTTTAAACATAACTGCCCATACCTTTAGTCAGCCAGTGCACAACCATATCGGTGGCTCGTCAATATGTGCATTGTTCTTTCTCTTGATGTGCATTCCTACTTTTTTATGTCGTTACTCTGACAGGTATACCTCCCCAGTCAAACTCGCCGCCTAACAGGGTCTTCAGAGTGTATCGCACGCCGACCGAAGCCGGCCGCGCTCCCTTTAGGGACGGCAAAAGACAATATATCGTCTTGGTCTATTTCAGCCACAACTCGCCGACCGATAGAGCTAGAGAGCTGTTCAGACCCTCTAACCATGCGGAATATCGTCTAGTTCCCATTTTTTTAAAGTTGGAAAGTTTTGTATTTGAGGTTTTCTGTGGGTTTACGTCATAACAGGTGCAGGTTTAGGTCTTTTTGACCCACTTCATCTGGTCCTGAGCCTCAGCCACAAGATGGAGCTTTGTGCTCCAGAGAGGGAGGTGATCTACCGGTTGCCGCCTTTAACGCATCGTCATAAACTCACAGAGAGTATCCCCTACTTCAAGAACAAATTAAACTCGCGAAGACAAGAGACAACAGTGGTTACGATAGACATTTACATAGAAAGTCATTGGGCACAGGACATCTACACGCACGTTGTCAAATAGGTTACTACCAGAAAATAGTAAGAGTTGAGTCTTTCAAATTTTAGTCTCTCAGATTCCACAGTTTATCGTTTCTGAGCTCCAACACCCATAGGTGGACGTTTAAAAATGTCTCCATATGTAGAATCCGTAGATGTAAGTTATCGCGCCAGTCACACTATAAAATTCAAGTTCCAGTACAAGTCCATCAGTTTTTACGAATGTTCGGATATACTGTCTCTCCAGTTAATTACAAAGGCTCCGTATTCAATTGCCGTTGCACCGCTGTGAGCTTGAACCGGTGTGAGCTTGAACCCATCTGGTTACATCTATTGTTTCATAACATTTCACTTTTCTGTCATATGAGTCCGTGATGTTCCAGTTATCTGCCACAACCGTTACGCCGACCGCCACTGTTGCCGTATTATCGTTATTGTTAATTGGGGCGTCGAATACCCGCCGTTGTGGGGATCACGTGTTTCTTTAGGACTTCCCAACCTATGTTCCTTGTTTTAATTGATATCAGATGTCTCAGTCTATTATGTCGAAGTGTTGAAAATGAATCCACGAACGAACGTGTAGATGTGTCCGAGACTCTCTGATCCTCCGCAACAGTCGCATAGCGGGTTCCCGTTTTGGTTTTCTCGTGTTGTTCTTAGCCTGTTGTGTAAGTACCCACCTCGGCAAGCAATCGTTCCAATGTAGTCCTTTCCACTAAGTAGCGACATGCCATTGATTACCCAGGCATGAGATCATTTTACTTCACCAGCAAGTTGAGGCCTTTACCATGTAGCCTTTTATATGAGCACGGCCAAGTCTTCGTTGCCTGTGATGGTTCTATTGTCCTTAACGTACGGAGTTTCACACTTCTTCCACATGTTTGATAGCGCGTTATATTCTATCAGTGTTCTGCTCCATTCTCCTCCATCCTCACAAAACTTTGTTTTTCTTTTTGATTCTAATAAATGCGTTCGACATTCTGTTTGCGGGATGCNCACTCCGCCTTTTCTCGGGTCTGCATCGAAATAGCCATTTGGAATATCCTCGTACACTTTTAGCCATGTTGTGCCTGCTGCCCTTATCCTTGCATATGATCTAGTTACTGCAGATCTTTTCTTCCAGTGCTCACAAAGATAAAAGGATACCATAAACTGGGAATTAAGTGTGTTCTTAAAGCATATATCCTTTCTTGCGGTTTCATTGGAGCTCTAGTCAAATAGGTCAATTTTATTTCCAATACATCATTTAAAAACTGTGAATTGACATACAGCCAAGTTTTATGCCTAGGTGTTTGTAGAACGATGCAACCGAGATAGCTCGAACCAATTCTCCACATTTTAAAAACATGCGCAGATCTACAGTACATTTCTTCGGTTTTGCGTCTGTCTTCAAACGGAATGTACTGCAAATAGCTGTCAAGGTTGAATTCTAATCCAGAAACTTTTAGCCGTGGTTACAAATTATCAATTTGATTTTGAAGCCCCAAATCAGTTTTAGTGAGAATAACAAGAACATCAGCGAACGCCAGATGATCGTTTCGTTACCAATCGTTGCCTAGATTCGCGTACGTTGATCCCTCCCGTAGCCCAGTCCATAATTGCAAGAAACAGGGGGGCCGAAAACGAGGCTCCCTGTCTGATTCCTGTTGACCATGATGGGGGAGGATAACTTTGATAATTGTAGAAAAATTATTGTATAGCGACTAAGAACATATTCGGGATCCCAACTCGCTTGCAGGCCATTTGAATCGAAGGTTGGTTAACAGAATCCAATGCTTTGCGTATGTCCAGAAAGGCTGTACACAACGGTTTCAGATTCTCGTGTGATTCTGTAATAAAACATGTACACTTGCCGAGTTTTGTGCGATTCCATACCCTTTGTTTGAAGGCGTTTTGTTGCTTATTAATAGGCCATAAGGCCATCAGTCTCTTGGCCAGGCTCCTATGAAAAAGTCTTAGAATAGTTGTTGTCATGGTTATAGGTCTAAATAATTCTATCGACGTTACTTCTCTCACCTCGGAGTCAGCACCGCCATCCCTTCTCTGTATCATCGCTGTGGAACACAAGTTAACAAATTCGGGACGGAATTTTTCGCAACTCATTGGTTGCTAAGCCATCTGGCCCAGGACCTGATTTCTTCTTTTGCGTTTTCTTCCCGACTTCATCTTCTTCCTTACTTGGCGTTTCTAAATCCCATATAGTTGCATTCTAAAGCCCAGGATTACGTGTGTCCATATCCGATCTTTTTTGAAATGTCTCTTTCCAGTGACATTCCTGTTCAGCTAGCCCAGGTCCCTTTTCCTTCAACCCCATTCACCGTCTAATATCTTATGGTGTTGGATCTGTTTTTACTGTACGTTTTTTGTTTGTAAGCATATTGCACCTTTCATTTTTGCTTCGAATTTTTCGCTTTGGTTTTCCTGTTTGGCCTTTTTACCGGACATGTTTTGCGAAGGTTTCAAGGTCTTCATCAATTCTGTACGTTAACATATTTGTCCAACAGGCACCATTTTCGTAATAAGTCCACGTTACCCTCCCCACCAACATTCTCTCCTCTACTGCTCTAGATTAATGGCAGGGAGTGTTTTGGAGTTAAACTTACCACCCCTCATGGTTTCGCACAATTAAGGTCGTGAAAAACGGCACCTCGGCCCAAAGAGCACAATAAACCTCTAATTAATCCAATCCACTGACCCCAAGGTACGTCGAAAAACCTCTCGCGAAACAAACCCCGCACTTATCAATTGCCAGGCGGGACGCATGCGCACAAGCAGGCAGAAAAATAATTTTAAACCAGTTAGATTTGGCGCTAAGCAATTATAACAGTTAGTCTGTAATCGGTAAGAAACTCTCTGTAAGTAATAATTAAAGTCTTCCTATCCACAATGTGTAGATTTTTGAAATGTCTCCAGGCGTAATATTCATATGAACTAACAGTAACTCCAAATAAACTGTAAAAGGAGGCGAGCAAGTGGAAATACTTGGAAATTTGTGGGAATCCCTGGTGACGCATCCATGCCAGGAAACAGCTAAGCCACGAAAGTTAACAGTTTTACACCCGGCTTAAGTTCATATCCATCGTTGAATATCATTGCAATGATACCTTGTGTACTTGGCATGCCCATTCTTCGGACCACTTACCACTAAACATCTTTGGCTCAACAACTATTGCGGTCTTTGCCCTTTCTTACGCCGGGCCGACGAATCCCTTCCAGTGTAGGAATCGCTCCCTCTTCCTGCCTATATGCAGTTTTTGGTCGTTTGGGGGGTAGCGCATCGGCAGCTATCGCCGGATTGGGAGCCGTCGCTCGCACAGAAAACTTGACAAGTCTCTTGGTCTTAACAATGGGGACTCTGAACTCCAACTGGGGGATGCCGAGTTCCCTTGATGGTAGCCTACATGATAGAACGGCTTTGCGGCATCCTTCGGTAACTTAGCCATCCTCTGCAGGCTGCCCTGATCCTCACATCAAGCAACCGCAGATAATTTTGTTGTAGGCAGAAATGTCAGAAGATCCGGTTTTTATTCCAATATTTCTTCGACGAAACCTGAATTCGACCTTGTTCCAACTTAAAGACGCAAAGAAATCGTTCGGGGTTGACCGTCAATTTTTATTTTTACGATCCATTTCAAGTCGAAATGTAGCACATTTGTTTGGATTGAATACCAATTCTGGTGCTTCGAACCTTGTCCCCAGTTTATCAAACTGGTCCTGCAATCCCATTGCTGTAGATGAAGTAATGATTAAATAGTGCGCAAAGGCCATGTGGTTAATTTTTTTATTTCCAATCGAGACCCCGACATGTATTTTAGGGACCAGTCCATGATTTATAAAAACAGGGGGGTAGAGAGGGTGTCTCCTGTCTAATCCCTCGCTTCATGCTGATTTTTGATGAGTGTAAAGTTCAAAGTTCAAAAGGTTGAAACCTAGCTAACTCTCTGTCGGCTGCTGTGACGTGCTAAAGCACGCAAACCACTCTCAGAGTGGCCCAGTCCGGTGTATTTGCACTAGAACTCAGTTCAAGCTATGATCCACCTACAGCAACCTAACAGGGTGAATGAAGGCTAATTGTGCACGCACGAGTTCTCGTGACGTGTTGTGTTTTACAAATTTTTACGACACCAGGAAGTTTGACGCTAAACCATGTGCGTGGGAGCAACGACAATGACAGTTATCCCTGGTAACAACTTAATTGCGGCCATAAATAACAACAAACTAAGCTTGAGCCAACACAAGCCAAGGCAGTACGCTGGCCAACTGAAGTCACCTCCACGTGGTAGACCAGGGGTTCCCAAACTTTTTGTTCATCGGTACCCTTTGGGCACTTCATAGGTTCGCATGCACCCCCAAAATTTTGCCAAATTTCTAGCTGTAAAGCTCAACTTGCCTGGATACTTTCTTTTGATTAGCAATCATGAAGGAAACTTCAGAAGATGCCTTCAGTGAAGCATTGGTATATTAAAGAAACATCCCATCTTTGTCCAAGCGTTGTTGGTTAAACACTGTTTCTCTGTGCATGAAAATGTCAAGTCTTTGAATTGCGGTAAGTTTTCTCCAGATGTCGAGTAAGAATGCTTGGTTTCATCGAATTATTTCCCAGTGCTTTTTGATAAAGTACACACACAGGTATATCCAAGCCATTGCTTACCGTAAATGCAAACCCGAACTTTGAACAGGTGTCTGAATATTTGCTATTTTTGCTACTCATTGTAAAGCATTCCGCCTGTCAGAAAGTCCGAACGATTGAGTTTTTAAGTAAAACAATACTCCTAGTAGTGTTCGAAGTCCACATTCTGAGGATAACTAGCAGCTAGTCTTGACTGTAAATCAGCATTGTTGCATCAACATTACCAAGCGCAAATAATGCCTATTATTGAAAACTGACAAGAAAGACTCTTGTAAAATCTTCTGAATAAGCAGCATTTAATGATGAATTAATTTTGATTTTCATGGAAGGACGTCTCGGTGCACCACTTTAGAATCACTGTATCAGTGTATTCCAACTTTGGTAAAACATTGCAAGCTAACGAGAATATCTGCAAAATATGCCACATCCAAACTTAATCAACTAATCTCACATCAAGCGAATTAGGTTTGAACATTCTCCCACATATAATGTACCCCTTAAAGTCAAAATGTACCCCTGGGGGTGCATGTACTCCAGTTTGGGAGCCCCTGTGGTGGACAGAGCACTTCAATTTCAACGACAACCGAACTCTAACACGGCGAACAATCAACTGAACATGACGTTGCGAGCAAGGGAGCAAAACTGCGATGCTCCGCTCCCAGCATTCAGGGAATGCGCTTCTTCAACTGATCAGGTGACGGGAGCGGAGCGGCGGTGTGGTTTTGTGCCCGCGCTTGGTTGAATTTCAGAAATGACGTTGCGTCAACAACTTACGCGCAACTAAACACCTCACCTCCTAAGCCAACTCAATTCAATGTTAAAAACAAGAGTAACTCAGTTCATTGTTAAAAACAAGGTTGGCCGGGCACAGTGAGGGCCAACTTGGCCCGCGTAGCCGTGGCTGTGCCTGGTTCGTCACTCGGGCTATTTTTTTGTGATAATCTGAAAAGGAAAGGCAGGATTCCGTTCATGACATTGTATTCTACGACCATAATGTTGTATATTTAAGTGTGTTATATAACATTACTCTACACTGATTGTTATGGATAGTTTGAAAACTCTTCCCTTCATCTAACAACAGGCCCTGTGTGTTGTTATTGCCAGGTCGGTCTCATCACAGAACATGGTCTCGGACCAGCAGCTGTCCCCCGGCAGTGGAAAGATTGTTATGAGGGACAAAATCATCAGGTTTGTACAAGACGCGTTACCATTGATGTATTGCTTTAGAGAACTGTCGACCGCTTCGCATGCACTCCCGTGAAACAGATGCGTGGGTTGATAAGAAAATTGAGAAATTTCTAAACAATGGTTTTGCTGCAGAGCTTATCGTAAAAAGTCACAGAAGCCCCTGAGTGTTGATGACGCAAGGCGGCTCGTTGCCTAGATACACTCACGTGTTTATAGTTTCGTTTGCATGAGTGTCGCTGAACCCGACATTAGGTATCTGAGGATACTGTCGCTACAATTGTGGGTTCTTCCCCTGAAGCGAATACCAAGCAACCGTGAAAAAAGACCGATACGTTCATTTCATTATTACGTCGACAATGACATAACACCCGAGCGAACAATGGTGTCGATTGATCAGATCGTCTGTCGAAGCAGGGTGTTGCTGTATGTTCAGGAAACTGTGTCCTAAACACGTAAATGAAATTTCCTCCTCGATGCTTCAACGTCATCAGGCTCACCTCAGCATCGTTATATTAAGTTGTTTATATTCAATTCCATTACACTCGTTCGCAGGTTTGAAGTGTCACGGGTGGTTTCCGGCGCACATTACTCCTTTACGCCAGAGACCGAAATTAAAACAACTTACGGTGAAAGCACTATTTGAATAGAACCAGGGATAGATTAGTTACAGTGCTTGTTTATTTTGCAGTGGTTACAGTTCCATGCAAAGGTTTATCAATCGAACCTCAAAGAACACTGGTCTTAGCCGCTGTACTGATCGTTACATTACATCAGTGGCTCCCAAAGTGGGCGGTACTGCACCCGTGAGAAACTCTAGAGGGGCGGTGAAGCAGAAATGGGCGGTTGGGGGGCGATAGGAGACCCAGTTAATAATTACATTTCTGTTGTCTTACTAACTTTGAGTGACCAAATGTC
>JGI24158J21664_10005180_pt1 | contig 16967 bp, 8 predicted proteins | sample Ectturendosymbi3_FD_21664 | JGI IMG/M metagenome (IMG submission 21664)
TTGACGTTACAGACGAAGCCGTTATAAACGAATTCAACTGTATAGAACAGATTTACAAGAGGTTTCAGGCCCCATTCGGATTAAACTAAAAAAGTTAGTTTCAGGGCAAATTGTTTAGTTTTAGGGCAGATTGTTATTGTCAGGGCAAATATTTTCCGCCCCCCAGTAAAATGCCTTCCCGTACGCCTATGACCGTAACACTGGATTCTTAAACTGGAGGGTGTGAAAGGTTAACAGCGACATATTGTTGAAATGCAGGGTAATGACAAATGAATTGCTGTTCTGTTTTTTTATATTTGCTGTTGAGTTAGGTGAGTCGCGAGTATCAATGACTAAAATGACTAACGCTATAGTGGGTGTAAACTAGTATTGTTCCCCAAGCCTCTAACGTGAAACGGGGCACGCCTGAAGAAGTTTAAGAGCCCCTAAGCCAGTGATTCCCAAACTGTGGTACGCCTAACAGTAGTGGTACGCGAAGGCCTTCAAGGTGGTACACGAATAGACCTACTCTATGTTTTTCTTCACAAAAAATACATTCACAGCTATTTTACCTGTCGAATTCTGTTAATAAATTCCTGAATTTTTGTGTAACCTACCCTTTAGTTGTTGGTTTCTAAAAATGGCCGTAATACTTTCTCACAGCCATTTTCTTCATGTTGCATTTGTGTCAATTCTGGTTTTGCGAAAGAATTATATTTGGCACACTGAGTTTTCCTGGAACAAGGTGGTACGTGTTGACAGTACGGGACCCACAAATGGTACGCGATCAGAAAAAGTTTGGGAACCACTGCTCTAAGCTAAACAAAATGTCACAGTTGAGAGCAGGTGCGGATCCAAAGCCAGTAAGGGTAGCGGGGGCGATTTCACTATATTTGGTAGTTAAGTCTCATTACGGGTTCACTACTGTAAGAGAGATGAAGTATGCTTCACAACACTGCTGTGACAAAACAATGGACGACAAAATGGCATTATATCGCGAATGCTGTTTTCCGAATTGTACAAAATCATGGTCAATAAACTTACTTTCTTAGGTTTCAGGGGGGGTAATCGCCCCAACCTGGCTCTGCCCCTGGTTGAGAGACTAGGGGAAGAGAACCTTAGGTAGTTCTCCAAACATCAGTTGTTAGTATCATTACCTTCTTCTTGGGTATGGGGGTTTCCCTCCTAGGCGCACAACCCTGACACATGAATCACTACAGACGAAGCATGGTGAAGTGAAGCGNTGGCATGCGAACACGATACAACAGCTTGCTCTCTTTACCGAAAAAGCTAACCGGCCAGCCAGTTTAGTTACCGAACCAGTTGAGCAAATATTAACTCATGAACGAAGAGGTTTGTTCATTTTGTTTAGACCTAGCTTCATATGTCAAGTGGTTTGGCTGTCGCACGTTCAAACGTGGTGTTGCTCTTCCACACTTAATTTTAATTTTATCGTACCATCCAAATAAAATGTGATTCACTTCAAAAGAAATTATTGTTGGCAGTTGCAAATACAACATATTGTGTGATTGTTTTGCAAGATTTGCAATTTGGTCAGCCAATACAGTTCATGAATTATATGGTAATGCTGTTATTTTAATGTTTGCATATTCTTTATAGTAAAAGTAAATAGTACATAAGTGCCTTATGGCCTTTATGGCTAATTTATGATTACATTTGCTGAAACGTCAAAAACATTATCTGTTTCAAAACATTTATTTGCTTCATGGTTTGTCTTTTGTCAAAATTGTGCCTATATCTAATATTTAAATTTTTAAAAAGAGCGCCCATCTAAACTTTGCCATGGCCGCCATTTTGCACAGATACGCCACTGACGGATGCATACAACAATCGGATGTATGCGATGGTTACAACTCGTGTGGTGACAACAGTGACGAGGAAATGTGCGATTGTCCTTCGAACAAGTTCGAATGTGATTGTTACCAATCTGATGATGGCTGTACATGGGGTTGGGGTGGATGCATAAAACAGTCGTGGGTATGCGATGGTTACAACCACTGTGGTGATGGATCGGATGAAAAGTTTTGTTTAAGCACAAAACTTTATTGCAGAAGTCATGAGTGCGTTGAAAGGTCGAAAGTAAATGATGGAAAAGTAGACATGACAGGTGGATATGACGAGTTTATATGTTGTGCAACCCATGGTCATAAATGTGGTTGCATGTTATGTAATAACAATTCCACCTCATGTGGAAAGTGCATTCCCAACATTTGGATCGGTGACGCAAGAGATGATTGCAACAAAAGCCACAGTGACGAACCGTGCAAAGCAATCAAAGTTCAGCGCGAAAATTGTGAGGTTATAATTAATCGATGTTCAACAAATGAAAGTAAAATGTTTTTTCTGCAAAATTCAAATAAAAACACCACAACTTGCCACATGAACAACCCATTCTTCCATCATCTAAACTTGTCAACTAAATGGATCTGCATTTCATCTCTGTGCCGAAAATATCTGGAAAATATCTTTCAATGTGAGAACGGACACGTCATCGACAATGATCATTATTGCGACACAAAAGTGCAGTGTGACGATGGGAGTGACGAACAACAGCTAAACTTTGGTTTCAGATGTTCAGGAAAGTCAAGAAAAAGCACCTGTGTTTTGCCGCAAAAAAATCTTTACGATTTGACGTCTCAGTGCGCAGATGGTTCAGATATATGTTTCGTCGATGGCGAGTTCCGATGCTTTTTATGCTTGGACGAAAAACTCATTATTTCAGCGAAACAGGTTTGTGACCGAAATATCGACTGTTTTGATGGTTCTGATGAACTTTTGTGTTCCAATGAAACAGTTGCGCAAATACTTGTTGGTGATGAGGGGTCAAGATGTTCCCCATGCCATATGCATTGCAACAGTTCCACTGAATGTGTGGCCATGGACAAGGTTCTGTGCAATTTTTCAGTTGAATGCAAAAACCAAGTCAACCAAAGGTTTTGTCGCCAAGAGCAGCGATCCAGTGGTTTCATGCAGTGTCGGGCCGTACATGCCACAAAGACCTACGATCTCATCACTGTACTCGCTACACGATGCGACAACAGACCAGAGTGCAGCAAGATGGAAGACGAATGCTGGTCACAATGTGATCCTCGACCATCGTTTTGTGATGATGAGTGTGGGAAGACGAGTTGTAGTTCGTTCAGAGGAAACCGCGTATGTGATGGATATATTAACAGGGTCATCCTTGGTTCAGACATATGCAGTAGGGAAGTGGAAGAAAACTGTTCGATGAGGTTTCCATGCAAAAGTAAAGAAATGATCAGCATCGACATGCGCTCCTATTGTGACGGCGTATTTGATTGTGACGATCATTCTGACGAGACAAGCACCGATTGTCTGAACAAACGATTCAACTGCACAGCAGCTGGAGACGCCATTTCCATCAGCAAAGAATTTGTTTGTGATGGAATTAAAGACTGTTACCAAGGTGAAGATGAAAGCCGTCAACGGTGCGGAGAGAAAAGGTTTTACTGCGAAAGTGGTAAACCAATATCAATTGATAATAAATTTGTTCAAAATGGTATAAAAGACTGCGATAAAGGTTCAGACGAATGCAAGACCCTATTTTCAGATAGATATGAAATGATCGCCAATTCTTTTCTTCGCTCATTGTTCTGGATCATGGGTTTTTTGGCGTTAATGGGAAATCTTGCGACAAATTTTTTGACAGGGAGAGAAATGTTTTTTCACTGTAAAAACAAATCCACTGCCAATCCAAACGCCAAATTTGTCAAACGAGCCAACAACTTCTTTATTTTCAACCTTGCAATTTTCGATTTTTTGATGGGCGTGTATTTGTTGGGAATTGTTGGCAAAGGTGTGAATTATTCTGGTATTTATTGTTTTGTTGATAAAGAATGGAGATCAAGCAATCTTTGTTCGATACTTGGCACATTTGCACTTTTATCATCAGAAGCATCTGCTTTCATCATGGCATCCATGTCCACCTTCCGACTGGTCTCAATCTACAAACCATTCCTGACCCGTACCACGAAATTCAGATGGATTGTTCTCGTTGGAGTTTTATGTTGGTTGTTTTCTTTACTTTTTGCTTTGCTTCCATGGATTCAATTAAAATCTGGTTATTTTGTGTCTGAAGTCTGGTTTCCTAACCATCTCCTAAAAACTGACACAGTTTCCAAGCACCATCTCATCACCATAGTCAATCAAGTTTCTGGCACAAATTCCACACTTCAATCTTGGTTCAAAGTCAAGGAAACCATTTCATACAAGTTCAGATACAATGAAATGAAAGCAGAGTTTGGGTTTTATTCTCAGACAAGTGTTTGCATGCCACGTTTCTATGCTTCTACGAGTGGAAGTGCTTGGGAATATTCCACTTTTCTCATCACACTCAACTTCATACTCTTCATCTACATGGTTGTCATCTACGTACTTGCATATAAGAAAGCCTCTGGCATGAGTATTTCTACATCAACCAAAAAAGATACAAATAAAGAAATGCAAAAGAGAATTTCTAGACTGCTGCTGACTGACTTTTTCTGTTGGATTCCAGTTTGTATTATGGCCTACTTGAGTGTTGCAGGGGTGTCTCTCCCCCCAGATGCTTACATTGTAAGCGCTGGATTTCTTCTTCCAATAAACAGCGCTATGAACCCATTGCTTTATTCCAAGCTTATTGGTCGGTATATGTCACGTGCACAAAAATGGATTGTGAACAACCTACTTTTGACTTGTCCACGTCATGTTGATGACGCTGCAGAGGTTGAAGGGACAGGAGAGCCTACCGACCTTGAAATATTCCATTCCAACAAATAGTGACTACCACTTATCAATGCAATTATGGGGATTGTTCGAATATTTTGATTTACTTTGATTGTGTTATCGTTCAACTGACACGATGTACACGGGATCCCTTTTTTCCTTGAAGGTCAAGCGTTCGTCATTTGTTTCAATTGTTATTCACATCTGAGAGGGTCGACCGGCAGGGAATTGTGAAAAACATTAAATGTATCCGTGCAGGCGTTTTCTGCGCTTTGAGTGTAAATGACGCTGCCTTGATTCGCCAGATTTTTTATGTTCACACTGCTTGAGATCAGTCGCCACCAATGCCTCGTATATTTAATGTCTGTGACTTCTACTACTCGTGCGATTGTTGTATTTATAAGGTTGCTGGCTTCCTTTTCTGCATTAAGTGATCTTGTCTACGTTTTACAAGACCCTAATTGTATCTCAGCCCGGTTGTGTGAGCTGCAGTATTTTGAAATGGGAGAGTTCTTCAAAGGATGCCGCAAGGAAGTGCGGTTTGAGAACTTATGACAGTTCGATGAATAGTGATTTTTCTCAACAACAGTGTATTATGTGTTGGTAAATTGTTGTATTTCTGACACCGACATCCAAATCAGGCGACGCGTGATGGAACGGATGGACTATTGTGACGTAGCAGCATATGAATAACGTTGGTTGCTCATCAACGTCTGCTTTCCTGTTGCCTCCACATTGGTGGGTTATGCAAAAATATATTGCATCGCTACTATTGACTTGAGTTCATTGAGATAACATGCAGTTTTTTGTAACGTGAAAAGGAACAAACGTGCTGTCCTCTATTTGATCTTATATCACTTGGATGTGTAATATTTTAATAAATACATGTTTTCACAGAGTTTTGATTTAAAAGGATCAATTTGCATTGTTTGCAGACGTAATACAGCATGAAACCCAATCCCTTGTACTCGTCAAGCATAAGCTGTTGTTTGATTGCAGCGTTACGTCGCATCCATCCTGTTGATGATGTTAACGCGTATTAGTTGCTTTGTTTCATTTTTGTCTGCATTAATATCTGTAGTTCATTTTATTTAAGTCTCCGTGTGTTGTATAAAATCCTTTCTTTTTCATAATTGAAGTAATGCGCAGTTCTTTTCCGGTTGTCTGTTAACGCTAACAAAGCTATATGCTGTGTTTATCATGTCAACGTCATCTTAGCTGTACTGCTAGTTTCTTTGTTCAATTCAAACGTGTATTCACCTTTCGTTCTCAATCTATCTTTGGTTATACCTTAATGTAATTATCGAAATGGATGATAAACCTGCTAACCAAAAAACAGTGTGAACCCATGAAAAAAACAGATGGAAAACTTCCTGTCTTTTCTTCTCTCTGCCATCGCCGACTTGCATAACATGGTTTTGCTCTACCCTTAAATTAGTCATAACGCTTGACTAACACCCACCCTTATGTGTTACGTTGCTATTTTTGACATTGCTCACCGTCGTCACCAACTATTGTGTTACACGGTGCTGCACCATATTTTGGTTGACCGTGTAGTAGATGGGCTTCAGTGTTTAGTGCGTTGCTAACAAGTGATTTCAGGTGTTTTCTTATCGTGACTCGATGCAACGTACTTATTGGAGAAATGCTTAACATTTAACATGACAGCTTGCTAACCTGTATCACTGCAGTTGGTCGCTGTTTCCGGCCGATTCTGTGAACGTTCAACGCAGCTGTTCGACGTTATTTTCTACTGAACTGTTTCACATTACGTTGCTCTGGCTTCACGTTCACGTGTATTGGTGAGTTTGCTTTATATTTGAATATAATCAAGGACAGCAATCAACCTTAGAGTTCTACGGAAAGTTATTAACGGAAACAGTGGGGAGCCTATATGCAGACTTGGTTTGGCTTGGCAACCTCAGGACGTCAGGTCGCTTAGTTGGGAGACTGACCAGCATTTCTGCAAGAGCTAGAGTAAGTTGACCCGTCAACTTTTAGAGCATCTCATTTGAATCACACACTGCAATGAGTTCCTCAAGCTCTTCCAGTCCTACACCAGTGGTTTTCAACCTTTTTGCTGCAGCGGAACCTTCCGCATATGTTTGCGTTTCTCTGGAACCCTACGCAATGATCCAAGTGTCCATATTGTTACAACCGCATAGAACTGTGGTTGCAAATTTCGTCCCAGGCAATTTCGATCTGTTTCAGCGGAACCCCTCGCAGTCACTTGCGCAAGTTCTGTGGAAACCCGGTTGAAAAGCACTGCCCTACCACTACAACTTCACAACCTTTTCATTGTTTCTGGCCGCATCGAAATTATTTTTATGAACTACGGCCGCCAGTGAGCTCAGCTTATTTTTTTAGCATTGCTTCTGTTCTGCTTCCACAGACTGAGCCTACACTGCTTTCACACGTCTGCTTGACCGTCTTTGTATTGTACTATGTATCCTCAAAAACGAGAGAAAGAGTTAATGTACGGCCACATAAATTTTTATTGAAGGTGGCAGGATGTGCACCCAAACAATAGTTTTATAAACTTGAGGAAGTTTTGTTTCAAAATGTGTCTTGAAATTTCAGTTTTGCTCAAGTAAAATTATGATTTATTCGAAAGTAACAACATCGTTCAACTTGATTCATTCACACTCCACATTTTTGAATTTCGCAAATATTACGGCTAGTGGGAGATGTTAGTGCCATCCATCCACTTCAAATGTTCCCTCTTTATGTTGAGCTTGGGATTTCCAAACATATTATTTCCTAGAAAAGCTGGTTTTCTCTTATGCACTTAGCGAATATCTGGAGACTCTTCAATGTAACGAATATATACTATATCGTTTGCAGTTAGCGAGTATATATGAATATGAAATATCTTCTCGAAGCAGATGGCGTTTGCAATTTTGCACAACCCGGTAACAGCCGTTGTTAGGTCGCAACAACCAGTAAAATGTGAAGTCATCCTTCCCGATGACGGAATGTGCATTAATTTAAACCCATTGCCATCTGCATTAGGCAAATATAGGAAAGCGCCCCAGAGGACGTCCGAAGGACCAGGTGGAGTGACTACATCTCCGACCATGGTTGGTCCCATCTTGTGGTATCAGAAGAATGATCTGAGATTGTTGTAAACTGTGAGATGTTTTGACTTTTGAGTCTTCATAGGGCTAATTTTCCCGTGAGAAAAAGCTAATATGCGAATTAAAGAAAACTGAAACGAAGAAGAACGAAGAATGTGAATGCTACAAATGATTCCAGGCATGGAACAATTTCTAAAGTACGCAACTTTCGCCTTTAAAAACTTGCGCAAATACACCAAGACCATGATTTAAGCAAAAATTTTTTTCACGTGATTTTAATTAGCAGAAATATGTGAAATATGTGGGTGAAGCTGGAGTCAAATTTTAGTTTGAATCCATTTACATCACTGTGAGAAAAATTGTTTATATAAACCTAAACGGACTTCCATTGCAGAGGGATGACCATAGTGATTTGGGGTTTGACCTCAATTTCTCCACAGTAGTTAAAAACTTATCAGAGATATAATTGTACCATCAACGATGAAATTATAAACAGCGGAGCAAAGAAAATTATACTGTTATTTCGTACTTGGAAAAATCTTTAAGCAAAACTTATCATTTTATTAACTTCACTTCTGAAAAATTGCCTTTCATAAAATTTGCATGACATAATGATGGCCAACTGCCGAACAAAGAAGAACTTTTGGATTCAGCTGATTTTAATTGAATGAACTTTTTGCCCAGGAATCTTGACATCAACATAATGGGTCGAGACCTATGGTCAAATTTTTACCATTCTGTTCAAAACAACATTTAGAATAACCACCTACAAGATCTCCTTTCCATGCCAACATTATTCTGTATTATCATCAGGTCACCGGAAGTTTGATAAACAATCTACTGTAAAATATGCGTATGACCTCTTCACGATTCCCGTTGCTGTTGCGTCACACATGGTTTAACAAGCATTTAAACCATGTTAAAGGTGAACAATGTTATGTGAAGCGTGGCCGACCTCTGTTGCAGCTAATTTCATGGAAAAAAAACAAACGTAGGAAAATGACGCAATGTTTCACTAGAAGCGTGAACGATGCTGGATTTTTTGTCTGCAGCAAAAATGACCTTTGCATTTGAACCAAGTATTTGCGCAGTTGCATTATTACTAGATTATAAACGTCAATCTACCTTTGACAAACGAAGTTCATCCTGTTTTCTTTTTTAAAAAAAAGAAGTGTGTTTCAACTGAGCGAAATTCTGAAATCTGTCTTATCGTAAGGGTCTATTATTGTTGCGCTGTAATTTAATTAATTCACGTCGTGCATCAGGTCGGTTTTGAAAGCTTGAAGTCCATTAACAAGCAACACGTTCGGGAGTTACAATTTTCTTCATCAGGAATACTATACTTAAGCAGCGTTCCAAACACCAACATTAATGCATTAAAACAGTGATGTTCACGCAAAGAAGCTTGAAGTTGTAGAAACAACTTGGATTAGCCAAAACTGGATGATGCTTGATATGGTACGCCCTTCTTAGGATGTTAATCACCAACAAGACACTTTTTCGATTTTCAAATTATAATAATGGTTGTATGACGTTTTCAGTGTAATCTTCTTCATAACTATGTTTTGGCATTGCTGTGTTCTACAATCCGAAACAAGATTATATAAAGTTGCGCTGGCATCATAACATCCAATCATCCACGTAGATACAGGATGCAAAAAGACATGTTTGTTTTGAATATGTTCATAATGGCATTAATTAATTATCTTTCTGATCCGTGTTTCAAGAAGTTCATCGATTACAGCATTTCAGACGCGATATGCAGGCGCATAAATGATCTTGTCACTGCAAGTAGCTGTCTTTTCACATCTTTTCGTTTCAGTTTTTCTTGAAAATCACGCGAAGTATCGCGACCCTGGACGCCGGAATCTATCAGCACCTTCTTGAAACCTGCAAGGGTTTGGGGCGAATCCTTACAATCTTCGGAAAAAATATAAAGCAACCTGCTGCAGCTGAAGGATTTTCCCAAGAGTGTCACCAAAGCATGAACCCCAGTGCACATTCAAAACAGAACGATGAACAATAAGCAAAAGAAGGATGCGCACTGTTTTTTGAAATATATTTTCATTTTCATTAACAAAGCATGAAATTATCAGTTATTTCGGTCAATTATTTGATACTGTTGGTATATATTGAAAGATATTTAGTTGTAGAAAATACTCCTGTTTGTTATCGCCAACTGATTGTTACTGATGTAAGCTAAGAATTATTAAACAGTGCGTTATGATATTTTACAGCAAGCAAAACAACGCAATACTTGTCTCTCAAAGAGAGCGACATGACTGTTGACGCTATCACGTGGCAAGAGGACCCGAAGACCTAAATTTCAGTTTGGCGTAGAGTGATATTTGAAAGTTTTGTAAAGTCGTATAAGAAAAATGAACGCAAATCAACGACTTAAATGAAATTATATCGTTCGTTCCAAAAAACAACTATAGTTTCTTTGTCAGCAGCGATCTTTCAAACGAGACGCAAAGCAAGCGTTAGATCACAGCTCATTCACGCGCAACTTATGCCCAGACTAAAGCAGCCGTGTTTGAATGTACGTGCCAGTTTTCGTATATATGTACGAACCGCTTGTATGCGCTGTGGTGTGACACTTCGAGTGTCATCTAATAATTTTTGGTGAAGATTCAACCAGTTATTTTTGGAAACGTGTAAATATCATTTCGTTTTCTTCACCAAAGCAGCAAGTTACCTATTTCTTGGGGACAACTGAATATCTGAAGCTTTTCACTGGTCTTTATTTTTCTACCACTCTGTAACACGATGGTCGAATGCAGTAACTGCTGGAGCCTTGCTTGAGTATTAACTCGTTTTCGGTTTTATCTACACGTAGTAACTAACATCTACCTTGCTAAGTGCTACGTCTCAAGATTCCAGTAGTTTTTTGTTCTTTTTTCAACCGGTTTGGTATGGAACATGTATCAGAGCCAAACGCGTAAATAAAAATTACCAAAAATGAAAGTGAGGCGATGTTTGAAGACGGAAATCGTCCAAATAAACATAATGCACAACATTGCACTTTATATGTGTTATTTCATGATGGTTTGCGTCGTTCAATCACAGACATCGCCAAAATGTTTTCAAAAAGGACGAGTCAAATGCATGGGCGTCGGAAAGAGGGAGGGGGATTGCCCCGAATTTTGAAATTTGACATTTTCCCAATAAACTTTTAGCAAAAATAGGTTGTTTTCTTAGTTTCAAGTGGTTGAAACGAAATTTTGCCATTTTGCCTACCCTGCAAAAATCGTTTTGGCTACCCCTGGAAAATCCACTATTGGCTTGCCCCTGGAAAAAATCTTTCCAATGACGCCCATGGTCTGATACGACAGCTGACAACGGCGGGTCGGATACATACACATTTTGTTCAATACAATGCAGTGAATACAATGTAGTAAATACAAGCAGTGGCACACGCAGAAAATTTTTATGGGGGGGGTCCATTAAGGGGCATATGGTGGTCATTATTTGTATTTGATGTTCGCTCTTTGTGACGTCACAATTTGATGTCATATTAATGTATCCAAACCAACGTTTTGGCGAAGTTGTTTGACATAATATGCATATTCTTCTACACGCACTCCCCTTAATTTATGTGTCATGGCACTGAACGTAAACTAACAGCTCTCCAGGTTAGGATACCGGAGGAAATAAACTCAACCCTGCGACACAGCAGTTCATAACTGCAAAAATGTCAGGTAAAGCGTTAAAACATAGGAGTAAAACACACTCATCACTGCGTCAGAGCAATTTATAACCGCAAAATGAGGCTGCGCTAATGTCTCGTCGAATAACTGCAGTGGAGCATAGAAAGTGGGTGACTGGGCTGTCTGACGCACACCCCGGTTTGCAAGATCGAATCTTGCTAAACTACACAAGAATTGAGAATGTGCATAAAGCACGCAAGAAATCTTTCGATATTTTGTTATTCATAGAAGTCCAGCAAATTTTTAGTTGTCCTTTTTCCCTGCTGAAACATTATCAAATTCCTGAATGTTTCTATGTTAACAACTGCGGTTTTGAGCTCGTGCAACAGTTATCATGCTACAGATATTGGTAATGTAGCCAATGCAATCAGCGCATGCGCTGATCAGCCATAGCAGAAACAATAAAGACAATTGTTTCAGATAAAGTGAACTGTGAACTATCGCGGAACACAATCTTAAACATTCGTAATGGACAAAATGTCTGCAAAAAGTGGTGAGATGGTTTCTGAATGAAGACGATAACCCAGATTCCCACCAAAACCTAATTATCACTCTTTGGCCCATTTGCAACGTTCCTTGAAGTTTGCATGCAAATTCATTCCGCGGTTTTTGGAATAAGTCAACAAATATCAAGCAAAAAGTATGCGAAAACAATTAATCTTCTTTGCGCAGGCAATAAAATTTTTGTAAAATATCAAGCTCAAGGGGGGTTAACCCCACCCCCNTTGCATACGCCCTTGAATACAAGCAATTGCGAAGGAGCCCACATTTTAGTTTGCCAGCAGGCTGCACGATAACAACACATAAACAAAGGAACCCACGTTTTAGTTTGCCACGCAATGACAACACAAATACAATGCCGTTACTTGCTCAGCGATAAAAAAGCTTTGCAACTCCATAAATCACTGCCGATTTGAGCTAGAGAGGTGTTCAAACCCTTTATAGATGGGGAAACTTTTTTAGTTTATATTTTTTAAAAGATTTAAGTTTTGAGTTTGAGATTTTTGGTCAATGACATCATAATTGTGGTATGTTTTGCGTTTTTATGGATGACGTCATCGGCGATCCAATGAGTCGATTTAGGGGTTCAAAGTTTTGTTGGATCAGAGTACAACAATCCTCTAGCAAATTTCGCAACTTGCCTCTGCAGGTAAAGGATCAGACATGAGCGAACTGCGTGGTTGCGCTGAGCGTTTCGGGGCCTCGCGTTCATTCATCTGGCCCTGCCTTCATGCCTAGATGTATATGTTCAGAAGTCAGACTTCCACCTGATCAACGTGTTTTGTGTAGTGATTGTTGTAAAAAATGTAGGCTACTATGTCTAGCCCAGGTAGTCTTGTCTTATTTTGTAGTGTGTAGCAGCAAGATACCTTTGGTGCTTACGACCAAAGTTACACATTTGCGTAGCCTGCTGTTCAGACAGCCAGATGGAGTTCATTGTGTAGTTAGAAGAGTCTATTTAGCGGTCATTGCTAAGTTGTCCTTAAACAGAGTAGTGCAGTTAGTAGATTATGGATGATAACCGTTGCGTTCACGTAGACCTTAGTCAATATTTGTTAACATTTATAGGCGATTTGAGATACAGAATGTTATTAATCTAAACATGTGCCATGCACCAGGCGATCAACAAATCCCGACATCAGCAAGGTTTATGCATGCGTATTTCGGCCAGTGAAAAGTCCGATGTGCACGCTTTATGAGCATATTTCACTTAAAGCTCATGGTAAAATTTATCAATTTGCGCTGATGAAAGAAAAGATTCATCTCGGAGCACATGCTTTGACCGATCTCATGTTTGCTCCTTCGGTGATAATGTTTTCATAACTGAACGATAGGATTGATTCTGATGTCCTGCATTTTTTTACATTTGCATTTCATTACATCTCTAAATAATCGCTGTCAATTAAATGACAATCATTTACGATCCAATACCTTTTGTTAAACTCGTTCAAAAAATTTTGGTTGGAAACTATGAGTCTATAATGGATATTTGCGGGAGAATATTTATAAATGATTTGCAAAATCTGCAAATGCTGTTCACTTTGTCAATTAAATATAAATTTTCAGAATGTCTAGCCCCCTGCACAAACATGAAGGCCCCCAATGGAAGACTTTCTGGCAACAGTTCTGCCCAGGCCCGCAGACACGGGGGGCATTCGGGGGCAGTTACCCCCAAATATTTTTTGTGCCACCCCAAATTTTGTTGTGTTAAAAAAAATTTGTTTTCCCCCCTAAAACTGTATTTTGCCCCCACAAGCCTTAAAGCCTAGTTACGGGCCTGATTCTGCCAAAATTGTGTCTGCAATTAGGATATTTTGTTTTGAAGGCCATTCGGCCTCGAGATGTAAAATAACGTCGAAAACTTTTTTATACCTCACCATTATGGGGGCCCCTGTAAGCATTTTGGGGGGGGCAGAGTTGGACTGCTACGGCACTGTGAAAGAGTATGTCGTTTACTGAGGAACTTTTTCAAATTTGCTCTTCTGCTATTCACGACATGATCATCGATACTAAACACTCGTTCATTAGCAGCTCTGGTTGCCATCACGCAGAACGTATTTCCTGCAAGATGACTGAGACCAGAAAACTCTAATTTGTGGTCTCGCCAGTCGCCACCACTGGAGAATGTCTCTAGACCAGCTATGTCAAACCCGCGGCCCGCATGTGGCCCAGTAAGCGTTTCATTATTTTGTACAGCATGTACAATACGACATGCTGTACAAAATAATGAAAAAAATGAAAATGTACAATACAGCTGACTATATTTGTATAGTCACAAATTCGAAATTTTCGATGCAATGGTGTTTAGTGCCTGTTTATTATGTGCATGTAAGGGTACTCTACGCACTGGTAGATTTTCACGTGTCCAATGACACCTCGGTCATCGGTGCAGAACTGATTTTTACTCATGTTCCTCGTCTGCACTAAACTGATTTCTAACTACCCTTGTTTTTCCATTAGGACTAAATCTCCCTATGGCATAAAATTTTGAGAGTGATTAAAAGTACCAGACAGTCGTTATTGAGGCAGTTCGTATTCAAGTGCTGCCAGCAGCTTTAAACGAAAATTTGGTTTGCTAAGATGAAAGTGAGCCATTCATTGTGTGGTCCTCACCAAGATAGTGACATAATTTTGGCCCGGTAAGGCATAGCTTCTCCACACCTTTGCGCCACAAACTCTCTGCAGGATTTATTATTTTGCTTATCTCACTTTCACATGCATTAAGTCAACATTCACTTCCCCGTACGAAGAATTTCTTATCCCGCGTCCGCCCCGCGCACAACTCACGTGGCCTGACGGTTTTGGATAACCAGAGAATCGAATGGCTATGCATGCAGCACCTGCCCCCAGTTCAAGTGCGGCCTAGCGGCGAATCAAACCAACTCACTCAAACGATGAAGAAGATCGTTCCAACTCATTCGGTTTGTCTTGCAAATCCGGCAGCGCTTTGATCAGCTTTCAAATCTTCAGTGTAATAGCTACTTACATTCAGTACTTTTCATAAACCGTGCGCAACAAGAACCCCGGTTGGTTGGACAAGGAGTAACTCAGGCGACTCAAGCAAAAGATCCGGTCTTTTTGGTGGCATCTACTTTGCAACACGACAAATGTCACACCGCATAGACTTTATTTCTTTAGAAATTTACGCGAGCAAGAAAACCGAACGGAGATTCAATGATCACTTTATGGCGCTTTCAGAACCTGACATATCAGTTCGCAACAACCGAACGCGCGAAGCTTAATATCAGCAACTAGAAGCAATTATTGAGTGTCGCTGGTGACCACGATTCAAACGGCTTCACGAAAATATATGCAGAGAGTCTTTTTTACCTTCGAAGATGAGAACAGAGCAGTACATAAAATAAACGATTTTGGATTGCTATGCAGGAGGACAGTCGCCGAAAGCTGCTGAACACGACGCAAAAGTGTGTTTAATCATGGCGCTTACAAGTGATCTTTCCATCAGAACAAATTCGAATAACCAAAGAAGAAACTGTCTGTATCGTTTGTGATGCCAACTACTAGGCACCGACCTGATACTTGTGATAACGAGGGTATTTCAAGCAAATGGTGTTATTTCACGGGCTGCTTGAATCTGACACAAGACGTCAGTTTGTAACGGGCGTATTTGAAACGTTGTTGACATTTTTCCAGCCTGAGGATCCCCACCTTTGAGATTAATGTCTGTATTTTTTAGGAAAGCTACGCCGATGTGCAATTACTGGAATGCTGCGACAAGGACAATGGAAAGAACGCAAAAACAGAAAAAAATGGAACAAACAAATACGAGGACACCAGGACGAAGCAAAAACGTATGCAATCTCATTTGGAACTTCATCTACAACGGGAAGTCAAATCGCGCAGTGACAGCGTTCAGCAGATCCTGCCTTCTTCCTGCTTAGCCGAGGTGCTATTTTCCATAAAAAAAACAAGTTTTTAAACGGTGCATGGGTAGCAGAAGTCACATAGTATGCAGCATCACGGCCAGGCCCATTGTCAACATTGATGAAGCCGAGCGCTGGTCCGGACCAACTTCAACACACTATGGTGAAAATGATGGCGAGATAACTGCTCACTGCAATGCTTTGACAGGGCCATGGAAAAGACCTTAATTTAGACGAAGTTGAATACAATAATTACAAACGCACGTGGTTCGTTTCTTTTCGCTCGATTTGAGATTAATCTCGACGGAGATGGTGCAATGAACACAAAGTGAGAACTTTCTGGTGTCTTCCAAGCAGCAAAAGGTCGACGTGCATACTAACGCGAACGATGCATTCCTCTTAATTCTGTTAAGACTTTCGCTAAATTGCGAAGAAAGGTTATCGAAAAGGCCACCAAAAGGAAATCGCTGAAGTCAAAGAAGTGTTGAGACCACGAAACCCAAATCGTTCAAGATTAATAAAAGCTCATATTTTACTTATAAATGCATTCAATTTCACAAACGCATTTTGTTTGAAAGAAAAAAAGTTACCAGAATCAGAAAATGAAAGCTTTGTGGTGCTTGCAACAATCAGGGCGCACTTTACATTATTTCTCAGCTTTGCACGCTGAAGAAAATCAAAAACGAGATTTCTGTAAAACGCAGCGCGCAGTGCGGGCGCATAAAAGCGAAATAAACGTCTAAAAAATGCGTGTCCTTCAATCAATCAATCAATCGGGCGTGCTCAGCGTCCGGCCTCGGCAACAATCGGCAGAGCGTTAAAGAGCGAATGCGAGGTGCGGCGGGCAACTGAGAATAAAGTTCCACGTGGGCTGGAGGTAAATTGAGCTTGCGCGCGAGCAGCGAAATTAACTCACACACGTCATAGTTCGCTTGCGCTTTATCGGGCTCCTCCTCAACGCAGCAGCGGGCGAGAATGAAACACTGACATCATCACTGGGGGGGGGGCAACAACAGATAGAGCATCAGGGATTGGACACCGTATTGCCAACAATAGATGGCTTCGATGGA
>JGI24158J21664_10005181_pt1 | contig 16965 bp, 16 predicted proteins | sample Ectturendosymbi3_FD_21664 | JGI IMG/M metagenome (IMG submission 21664)
TAGTTCACAAAATCCTTTGTTGCTTGAATTTCTTCTTTGTTGCATTTCTTGTTGTTACTGCGGGTGGTCATGTTGTTCAGTATAACACAGCAGGTAAGTAAGTGTTATATAATTAACTGACAGTTAACAACAAAATTAGCAATACAATACCTAAACCTAACCGTTATTCAAATAGAATCAACAGTCCAAGTCTCTGCGAGAATGTTTTTATTGGTGATCTCTTTGTAGAGGACCCAGGCGTTGATATCAGCCAAACCCAGTGTGTTTTGGAAACTGTGTATTGGCCACCTACGTGTGCTGGTTCTGCAAGTGTATTTCTTAGCTTTGATCAAGTAGGCTATATCGACTCCGTATTTGGTTTTATTGTATGAGGAAACAATTTCATGTGTTTTCTTTTTATTATCAGCTACTGCACTGTCCTTGTGCATTGTGCCCAGTATCAACATATGCTGTTCACTTTTCCCTGGTACGCAGTTAGGGTGATATCTCCAGATTTATAAAGCTTGCAAGAATGAAGCTCTTCTTTCATCATTCTCAAAGCTAATGGCACTTCTCCTAGTTTTTTTACTGTTGCTAGAAGACTCGTTTGCTGTTCTTTTAGTTGAGTGGCTAATTTCATAGAAGTAAAATAATTATTAGTTGTTACATTTCTTCCTTTATTGAGTTAAGGACGCACGAGTTGCATCACAACATGATCAGAAACCTGTTTACTTGCGGAGCGTGTTTCATCCTTTCCAGCATACGGAAAACCGTTTATCAGGTATTTGCTTTTCTTGTCCACAACTAACCAATATTTTTCCCAAACTTGTTTGGCCTTGATGACACAAACTGGGTGAAAGCGCATCAGGCTTTGCTAGGGAAAAGCTGCCCGTTGATTGTGATAAACGCTACAGATTTGTAACATGTACAGCAGTTGTTTATAATATGGTTCCAGACTCCAGAAAATAGAGCAAATTTATCGGTCTGTAGCCTTTGCAAACGATTGGATTTTACATCAAAATGAAGGAAACGGAGGATTTTACAAAATCGATTTCTGGACATAGCACTTGTGCACAATGGCACTTTCCATCTTTCAGTCCAAATATCATGCAGAAGTAAATCACTTTTGTCTGTACCTCTTCGTGCATACGTGACAGCGATGAAATCTTCCAATTCTTCAACAGTGAGAGCAAACGTCTGATTATGTAGTTGGCGATGGGCTTCTGTAACTGCTCATTTTGTAATATGTTTGAGAATAAAGTTATCAACAAGAAGACGTCATGCACTTGCGGGGCTACCAGCAAACACAATTCTCTTTGCGTAAGGGGTAGGCCCAGATAAATTTCTCTTAAAAATTCTGGTGTGGATGTCTAGCGCCATCAGCATCTGGAAATGGAAGTCCACTTTGTGAAGTGTCAGGTGCCAACTCAATATTCTGTTCATATCTTTCCTCGTTATGACTGACATTTATTGCAGGATCAATATCATCCATTCCTGTGAAGCTGATTCTTTCAAGTTGATTTTGAAACTTTTAGGAGGATGATCACGTACACCAAGGCCAGAATTGAAGCTCCTTCGAAAGTTCTGCTCAGATTCGTCACTGGAAGAAGAATCCGAAACTAAATGAGGTGTATATATGTCGTCAATTTCAGCCCCACTGTCTTCATAGTCAGATACATTGTCAGGAATATTCTGCAAAATGGACAGAAGCTCATCTGTTGTAACACGTCTTCTTTTCGCCATAATTGTCTTGTTATTTCTCAAACGCTGGACCACTAGACTGTCTACTGCAACTTTGAAAAGTATGGAATATAAGAAAAAACGAAAGCCAGTAATTCGGAACACAAACAGAAAACAACAAGAAAAAAATCGAAAAACAAAACTGGTAACAGCAGTTGCAAGCACGAAACCTCCTCTGGTAGTCAAAATGACTACCTTGGGCATTGAAGCAAATATGGGTCATTTGGCCCCAAAACGAAGGAATTTCAAAGAGCCACTTCGTAATGCGATTAAGCCCACAGTTTTGAATTATGGAACAGATTGTGCATATGCCAAGTAAGCTGGTGTGCTGTGTTGAACCATTCGGAAATGAGCTATGTCAAGGTGAGGTTGCAGCTACAAATGGAAATAAATTAGTCTTGCACCTCTATATGCTGAAAGAAAAAGAAACAGACTTCAGAAAAAAAATTTTACAGTACTTTCTACCCTTTAGCGCCCGGGCCGGCAACCAAAGTGGCCGGTAAACATTTGAGCGAACATAATTTCTGAACTGATTGAGGTAGAAGGTCACCGAAGGTATCGCTGGATCCGTAAGACAGCACCGCGCATTTTGAGACAATTCGCGCCCAGTTTTGACGTCATGGTAACGTCATTTATGTGAAAAAAAACGTTTTTCGCGTAGGCTACAAATCATAGTTCCGTCCATTCACTCATTCAGTAGGCTACAGAGTCGAAACGAAACACGTTGGAAGTAAACTTTCTGCATAGAAAATGTATATGAATACCTTACCTCTGCAATGATGATTAAAAAAAGTTGACACTTCTTTTGGTGGGGGATCCAAGTGGGCAAGAACCACGGATTTCGAAGGTATTTTGAGGTTGAAGTCACTTTTCTGACAGTCAGCACCCACTAAACTTGCAGAAAAGGTTATTTGGGTGTTTTACAACATCTCACCAAATTTCAAGTCAAAATATTGACAGGAAAATTTTATTTGGGAGTAAAATGAAAATATCCACTATGTGGCTGAGCAGTTTTCAGTGTCTGTTTTTGGCCATAACTCCCAACCCCTTAGGCTAGCGGGCTAATCAAGGTCTCTAAAGCTTCAGAATAGCTCGCAGAACACTTTGAGCGACTCAGCAAGTCACTAACCCCTGTATTTTGTTCTCTGGACCCCAAACCGTGATCTAGAAGTCGATGTTTCTGACCTAAACTTTGGGACCCCCTAATTTTCACCCCAAAACTGCCCGATCCGACTTTTTGAAAGGATCCTGTTTTTGAGTATTACGGCGGTCGGCGAAGCGCAAAAACCGGTCGGAAAGTCTAAACGGGATGCGAAGAACGAGTTTTTGGATTTTCTCGAAATTTTGGCAAAAATTTAGTACGGCACACGCACAAATATGAATTTTTCTCAAAAATTTCAAATGCAAAAGTATGCTTTGTCATTCTCATTTTATTCTTTGCTGTCTCGTAGATCTAGGAATGTTTTCACTGGCTCTCTAGCCCGATCGGTTCAGGAGTTATGGCCAGTGTCGATTCGAGAATGAAAAAGTAGGGTGCCACTGCGGGGCCAAAGAAAAAGTTGGGAGGCCAACATAAATGTCTATCGTTCATGGTTATTTTTCATTGTTTTCAAGATTAAGTTGATATGATTTAACCTATCAAATCCAACATATGCTTGTGAATATCGTTAAATGTGAACTGGCGTTATTATTAACTGGAGACACCATAAACGCCACTGTAGATGCAATCACAGACGTGTACTGCCATGTCGAAAACTCTCTGCTAACAATTCAACTTCCACAGCACTTCATACGTAAATCGAAACACCATTTTCCGTACATAATTGTGCCGACCCCACATGAACGCAAACAGCTCAACGAAAGTGCATACAATTCACATGAAAGCGAAATTGTTCGAACCACGAATTCCATCACGGCACAGAGACAAGTAGGCTGCTGATAGCCAACTAATTTCATCAAAATATTCTTACTACAAAGCAAATTTAAAAAAATAATAAACCATCTGTCAACAGATTTAGTGACTACTGACTAATCCGTTTTTGTGGTAGCTTACAGTGACGCATAGGTCAAATAGGCCATGGGCTAGGGCCCCACGCTTTTGGGAGCCCCGAGCAACTCTTTCCCATGACGACTCAATATTACTAAAAACTTGCGAAACAGCGCAGAGGCATAACTTCACAATTGACCTTGAAACGAGCGGAAATGCAAATGTCTACTCTAAACTCTTATCAGTGGCGTAACTAGAGGTTTGAGCCAGGGGGGGCAAACTTTACTGAAGGGTCCCACAGGCCACCATTTGCGAATGCAATAATTAGTTCTTAAAAAATTCATTTACATTACATATATATGGGCGTTAGTCTTCGCTTTTTCACGCCACATATATGTGGTTGTATGTCTTCATGCACACCCGGTTTGTGGTGGATCGCACATTCAACGATGCTAACCGAGAGGTTGCAACAAAGGCTACTTGAATAACACAAAAATGGTTATTTATTGCGCAGTGCAAAGCAGATATTACATTATAAACATAAACAACATAGGCGTTCACATAAATTTTTCCATTGATCGGCAAAGTCGACATTTTGCCTGCACATTTCAGGCTGCTGACGATACAATACAGATGGGCGTTCGCATAGCGCTTTACCTTTCTACGTCACAAAGAAAATAACCCATGTTACGGCAACAGTCCCAAAAATTTGCTTCGCTGGCAGCAAGGTTTCTTTTCACATCGTATAAAAGACGTAACTTAGTCACTCACTGCAATCAGCAGTCACTGTCTCGCTGCCTTGCCTGCCACAAATGTCTTCAATAGTCACATGGGGCTAAATGCCTACTACCGCAACTTAAAGTGAACCTTTGTTGTCATGTTACTGTTACGCAATGAAGGCCAATTTTAGAACTAACCGCACCCAAGTTTCGCTACCTGCCTCTACAGGCAATGTAGCGGACATGTGTGAATTTCAAGCTCAAAATTGCATGATACCAGAACAGTGAACCCAGTTCTTGCGCAGCGTGAGTATATCATAACGGAAAATAAAACTGTCATTGCAAGAATTCAGTCAATTAAGCTGCTGACTTCAAGTTTTCTAGAAATTTTCGGTTTTTAGTCGCAATTTCCAGGTGGTGGCAAATTCCTATTTTTTCCCCCTTGCAGACACCCATGAACACAGGAGAATGCCAAACACTGAAACAGCGCGCCAGCTATATTTACTCTCACTTATCATCAAATAGGAAGCCGGCAATGGGAAGAAATCAAGACATTCTAACATCAGGTTCTGAGGTAAATGGCTAAAAATGTCGGATGGGGATACTCAGTGGCGTACAAAAGCATGTAAATTGTTTTGATCAAGGTATCAAATGTTTATGCGAGATATTTTTAGCATGAGGAGGACAACCGTTTGTGTTCATAATTTAAAGCACGATTTGACCGTTGGCATTAATCACAAAATCAATTTAACTACGTATTTTGCTTGCGCGTAACCTCAACATGGTGGGGGTGAGGGGGTGAAAGAGTAATCATAAGGATTAATGCAACTAAATACTGACTACTTTTGCAAGATATTAATTGAAACTGTGCAACAACGTTGAGTATATCAGTCATAAATGTGAACTTTTCAGTTATTTCTCATGTGTTTTTTATTTGAGTTGACCCATAAACTGAACATCTCCGTGGATATTTAATTGTCGTAATTCAGATCACAAAATTTCTGACCTAGAACATCTCAAGGAGCGTTTATGGCGTTAGATATTTCCTCAGTTAACACATGTGGCCTTTTAAATTATATCATTTTTTGACGAAAATTCAATAAATTTGCAGCCGCAAAGGCAAGAAAACTTTGTCTTTGAACTTGGACAATTACTAGTGAAGCATAACAGGTTTTCTCAGCTAAATTGATTTTGGTAGGGGTGATGGAAGCAGCAAAGAAAGTCCTTCGGCTTTCTGGACTTTGCAGCAGAACTTTGAAATTGCTGTTGTGCTTTCTCTTTACCTTTTTGAGCACCAGGTTTCATGTTTACTCCTACTTCTTACATTTATGTTGCACATATTCGTATTTCGTTGTCAAAAGTGCAACCTGTACTGCATAATCAACATTACAAAGATCACAAAGTAAAGAGGTGGAATACACATCAAAATTTTTGATCGTTAGTGCCAAACCGCCATGTAGAGCGTTCGCAATACTCAGAAAAAGTTGAGAAATGATAATGAATCCGGATGTGGGTGTTTATCAGACGACTCCTAACAATAATTGCATATTGCTTTAACAGGGCCCCGACATGGGGAAGTGCCGCCCCGGGGCGAGTGGAAAAGTGCCTACACCCCACAGTCGTAAAATGTCGCCTCCAAGCCACGGGTTAAACCAAAGTCAAGCCTTTCAGGACGGAATTATTTCATAACAGTGCATCATCAGACTGGAGTTAATTTTGAAAATTTCACTGAAGTGAAATTCCGGGACATTTTGCTAACCGGGACAGACGTTTAAATCGGGACGTATGGTAGGTCCAACCTCAACCAAATCTAAAACCTAAACCTAAATCTAACTTCCGTTTCATTCGTGAAAGACCATTTGTTATTCCTTCTTTTCACCAAAAGTGCCGTCCCGTAGCATTGCCCCCACCGCCCCCCCTTGTCGGGGCCCTGCTGCTTAATTAACCAGCGGCTCCAAAGCGTTTTCGAGCGTGACTGACATCTGAGTTTGGTGAACATCTTGCGACCTAAGCCTCAAACAGCGTATGTTAACATGACAAAAATGTTGATTGTATGAATGATTTTTGCAGTAGGTTGCTTAGTTCGTTTTCAATGTCAGCCTTCTACTCTTTTCTCACGTGCCTACGCTACACTGCAAACAGACACAGACAAGTTTGAAAAATTACAACTCAGATTTAGGTTTTTGATCGCCTCGGCGCAAACTAATTTCTGAGCCTTTGCGAAATCGCAACTGTTGTTTGGGTCGCAACCCATACTATGGGAACCATTGGCTTAAACGCTTAAACCTGTTTCAATCTGTAGATTTGTATCACTTAATAGCATATTTTACTTCAAGGAGGTGTAAAGTGCGCTGCGCAGACGAAAGCCGCGATACCTGCTGGGATGGCCAGAAAACGAAGTTATCACCTTCAGCCGTGATGCTAAAATCAACACCGCTGGTTCAACTTCCAGCGGTGAATTGCAGACAGCTTTGTTAATTAGCTTTGCAAAACAAAAAAGAAAGTTGTAGTTTCACCACACAACTTTCTCTGTATTCAAATTTCAAGATCACTTCCTATATCTCAGGGAAAAGTACATGACAGCTTTCAGACATAAACTTATTAACAACTGCATCACACAGTCCAAAGCAAGTAAAAGTGTAATGGCCGCAAATGGCGGCAACGTTCCACACCTGCGGGCGATTATTACACCACACACAGTATGCACGTTCAAGATGATGTATTGTACAATGCCCGCCGCTGCACTGCAACAAGTTTAAATTTACGATTTATTTGATGATTGTTGGTTTGTTAAGCACTGAAACTATTTCAGTATTTAAAATGTCAAGACCAACGGATTTCCAAAAATTGTAGAAGCACTTTTGCAATTCATCATATTCTGCAGTTCATGAAATCTCTAAGGTGGTCCATTTTTTACATTTAGCTTGCCAGGAGGGCGGCGCGCACCCCTGTCCCCGTCATTTACGCCACTGAATCTTATCTGTAGAGTAACAACACGACAGTATTGTACACCTGGGCGTGCGAGGCATGTAGGCCGTGTTTATGAAAGTGGTTACAAAAAAAGAATGAAAAATAAAAAAAAAACTGTACTTAATCGATGTTCAATTTTCCACTGACAAAAAGCTCGCAGCAGCATTGCAAGACCTCCAGAGAGTGCAAAACTCCGATGAAAAACAATATTGTCAGTATTGGATCCTACGTTTGGTTGTTTTTACTAGATTTCGCGCAGACAGAGAAGCTCTACATGTTAGTTAAATCAGCCAGAACAGTTTCTCGCGAGCTTTATTGGGAAAAACGTGTCTACATTGGACTTACTTCATATGGTTAACTGAGGGTGTTGCGACAATACTTAGCTGCTGTGCAAAACTTGTCTTCATGTTGTTGACCATCGGCCTATGGCGTAAAGCAGGGCTTCTCAAACTATGAGTCCTGGCCTGAAATGGGGTTGCAAAACCAATTGGCTTGACAAATCAGAATTAACAATTTTTGTGAAATTTACAAGAAAATTGAAAGTAGGCCTGCAGTGAATTTATTTCTACTGCATTTTTATTTTTAGGGACAATATCGTACTTCATCCTGTCAGTTGTTTACTGTGATGCCTGCCTGAGCTATCAAATGATGATAAAAACCAGGCACAAGAAGTTATGCGTTTGTTACACCATGATTGTTTCAACGTACTGACCAATATTGACCTTATTGCATTCATTCCGGCACGAAGGCATGCTTCTGTTCAGAGGTCTGCTCTAGGGGCTAGGCCAGGGGTCGGCAACCTACGGCACGCGTGCCACCCTTGGCACGCCAAGCAATTTCTAATGGCACGAAGAAGCTTCATGTTTTACATATCAATTTTGTTATGATTCACAAAAAAGGTATATTTACCTTGACTTGTATCAAAATACGTATGCTGTTGACACACTGAATGATTTGAAACGTTTAGGTCGGCGCACAGTCAGCAAAAGGTTGCCGATCCCTGGCTTAGATGTTAATGATACGTTTAAACGCCTCATTACAAATCTCAAGATGCATTTTTGTCAATAGCGAAATCCTACAAATGCACACAATCCACGAAAGTAACTACACAGTAATAAAACTACCACGTAATGGAAACAGTAAGGCAACAAATAATTAACAAAGAACAATTCAGTTTATAGAAGTTATCAAGCACAACTAATGAGATGGATGCACGTGATAATTTTTACACAGATCAATCATTTGATACAAGACAAAGCAGGACGAAGGACATGCTTAACATTTTTCAAAAACGATCGGTTTTTGGACTTGATTGTCAATTTTGAGCTGCCGCTTCACGCAAATATCTTGTGCAAAAGTCTAAGAGTTTATGAATGGTCAGAAATGACTGAGCATTCATTTTTTGTTCTTATCCAAAAATGAAATAGGCTTAAGTCTGTTTTGAAAATTTCAGCTGCCAACGTTTATCGTTTAATAACTCTCAAACTCATCCTGGGCATGGCAGGTGTGTGCCCTCCTAAAGTTTCAATTGTGTATGGTTTGTGGATCCAACTTCTGAATCAAAGCCAAAAGTGCTTCTGAAACTGTGTATGAAGCTTTCCACTTTAGTTAGAAACGACTAGGTGTGCTCTCAAAGCAGTTAGCTTATCCCAGGGGTCGGCAACCTGTTGGGAAATGCGTGCCGATTTAAGGTTCCAAATCATTCAATGTGCATTCAAAAAAAGCTTATTCAAAAAAAGCTTGGAGCTTCTATGTGCCAATGGAAATTGCTTGGCGTGTCAAGTGTGGCACGCGTGCCGTAGGTTGCCGGCCCCTGGTCTACACAGTGTATATCCTTTAGAAACGTTGCTGGAGACCTAGTTCAGTTCAAATATTTCGTTTGTCTCGAGGTGCACATTTCTGAAATTTATCCGCCAGTTTCGCGGAGAATAAAGTGTAGATTTGAAAGAACCACTACAAAAACTTTTGCGTTTCATGCGCACATCACTTTGAAAACTATAAGTTCATTTTTGCGCATACGCCAAATTGTTGTTAATGTGCACAAAATAAAAAATAATAGCTTCTTTTTGCCGAGTACACGAACGAAAAGCTAAACTTTTTTATAGCAGCGGACCCTTGTGTTGACGGCAGATTGAACAGATCTACCAAAACATATCTCAGACACGCCGACGTCAACGAAGAAAGAAAGCAGAAAGATTGTCGGAATGCTTTGAACATCATGTGCGCGGGCACCCGCATTGCTGTAAAATGATCTTCCGCTCGCAAGCTCAAGCGACGAGCGAAACATTATATCGGGTTATTGTTGTTATCCTTCTTTACTGTCATTTCGAAGACCCGTTACTTAGTTTCCACTTGTTGCCACTCATTGTATTTTACAGACTGTTGATGGCCATCAGCAGCTTGGCGTAACTGACGACGTTTATCAAGCATCGACCAAGAACCTCCTTGAGGCTGCAGCATCCAATAGATTTGTCCTTCGGTGCTGTGAAAGAAAGTTGTATTGATGAACGATGACAGAAATTGAAGAAACCGCCGTGCCTAACGAGGAGACTGAACGATGGTAAAAAGTTTTTTTAAAGATTGATTCTCAACTAATTTCACGTAACTTCTGTTAGATTTTACAAGATTGTATGATTTCAATGTAACGTATTGATACGATGCACAGATCGTGTAAACAAGTAAAATATAGCTTTTGTTCGAGTTTTTGCAAAAATATTGGTGTAATAGAGAGCTAATTTTCAGCATAATCAGAGAAAATTATGAAGTGTATTTCTTCTGTATAGCCAGCAAAGATACGATCAGATTGCTGTGCGCCTTTGACTTTGCAGCAACTTCAGCCTGAAATCCGCGAAGCGCTTGTCAAATCCAGTAAAAGCGATGTTAAATTGTTGTGGAGGCTGATTAATGCTACAATTCTGCTACTTCGAATATTGATTTAGTTTTCTCTCACAATATTCTTTAAACGTTGAAAAGCAGTTTAGTTTTTGCAACGAGTAAAGTGTTGTTTGACTATAAAGCAGAATTAAAAACTATGTGTCCGTTCCATTTCTTGAAGTTTTTGTGTTACAAAATAGGTAGATAATTTGGAACGTTTGATCGACTATACTGAATCGTAAAATTTGTAAGCTACTTTTCTAGTTGAAGCGTTTTTTACCAGAAGTAATTGCTAGGTTGTAAACTGTGTTTCCACAATCCATAAAAATTTTTTTCAGGCACACAGCTGATTACCAGTTTAATCTAGATACCGTGATTTTAGAAAAGAGGTGCAAAAATAAAACCCAAATTTGAAAGAGTTGCAGATTGCAAATTATGTTGATATCCACTGAGACGAGTCATTTCGTAAATTTGCTTGTCTTTTATAATCGTGCTCTGTACAAAAGAACCGTGCTAGGTGGAAGATATCCAGAGATTCCAAAGATACTTTAACTTTTTACGGCGATAGTGGAAAGATGGCGTACTCTAAGATGACGATCTATTTTTCAGGTTTATAGTTGCATGAATGTCAGGTGCAGGGCCGGCGTTAGCAAATGCGGGGTCCGATTTGAAACACTTTTGCGGGGCCCCACGCAGTGGTGTGTAGAAATTCTTTTGAGGGTGGATCATGGCGTAATGATAGAAATCGGAGATGTTACAAAGGTGAGGGACGAAAGAGCAACACCAAGGCCTCTCCAGCGGAGACTTCAATGGACAGCGCTGTTAAACCCATCAAATAATTACAACCCTCATTTGTACTTCCTCTCTGGCCAAGTACAGGGAGGGTGTAGTACTTGCAGAGCGGAAAGGTATTGAGTGCTGTGCTAGTGGATATCGAGAGCTAATAAATGTGCAGTAGTAGCAAATGATTCTATTTTTCCAGGCCAGGAATAAAAGTCATGGATGACCTACCGCTTCACCATTTGATGGTATTTATTTGGAGTGAAACTTAGAAAACTGTGCCCCATCACTCTCATCTCTGGGGAAAACTTCTATTATGATTGCAGGCAGTCCTATTTGCGCTAAAGAGCCCAGGATAGTCTCTAACATTCAGACGCCGACTCATAAGTAGCAGGATCATTTGTTAAGCCAAATTTTGAATTTTCTTGCTTGTATTTCATGATGCAATTTTCATCACAAGAACATCGTGAGGCTTCCTTCTCTTGAACCAAATTGTCATTTCTGATNCCTTGAAAATGGCTTAGCTGTTAGTAATTTTCTGNTACTTTTTAAGGAACCGTTTTTTGCACACGTGAAACGGTCATCCATAATTAGAACTAGGTTTATTTCAAACGTTTTCGCCGATCTCAGGTTGCCTCATCAAATCTTTACGAGTGGGAAAATGAACAGTGCTATTAAAAGACTGACTAAGCAGCACACATTCGCAATTACGAACTAAACGTTAGCTTCCGAAGACAAGTAGTAGTAGTAACTATTCAAGTATCAACAGTCAACACTTATCGAATCGTATTTTGCAACAACTATTGAAACCTGACCTGCCAAATACGAAAAGCTTTCATAAATGCAACAGAAAACAGCTTCAAAATTTAAGCCATCTCTGCTTTAACGAGGTGCAAGTGAAAAAAACTTGGCTCCACACCACTGAAAACAATGAACATACTTACTGTAGAACTTTGATGACGGCGTTAAAAAACGGCGCAGTTCACTTGGATTTTCGTTGGCAGCGGATGCAACGCTTACAAAATACTGTGGGCCACTCCAAATTTTTTTTAAGTTTTGACTTTGCTCACTGCAAAGACTTTTTGAGTGACCGCAATTGTTTCATCTGAATAACGAGATGACTGTAAAGCAAGGTTTTGGTGTATTTTGATGTGGTAGTAAAGCGAGTTTATACTGTATCGTGAGAGACCGTTGGAAAAAAATTGAGAACCGGTTTGGTCTCTCAAAACACTTTAAAAAACACTGGGCCCCTCGTCGGCACCATACACAAGCAGCATCGATAGAAAGTGTAAGTTTGCGTTGTTTCGTATGCGTAGCGCGGGGCCCCCTTTGGCGTGGGGCCCGATTAGAAGAAATCGGTCAAATCGGCTTAACACCGGCCCTGGTCAGGTGGGCAGAAAAACGCATTGGACTTTTAAATTAAATTATCTTTTTCAGATCGGCGAAAACTTGCAGGTTGACAACGCAACCGTAATGACGGCGCGTTTACTACAACAAAAACTAAGACGTATTTCTTTCCTGGCAAATGTAAAATGAAAACTTATTAGAAAAACAGATTGTTCAATCAAACTCGGACCGGATTGCAAAGATGTTAATGCAATAAATGTTATATAATATTTTATAGTAACAGAGGAAGCTTTCCTTCACCACAATCAAGTTTTTCTTGGAACTTTACTGTGTGTTTTTGTTGCAGTGAACCTATTATGAAAGAGTCTAAACCAAGGCCACCAAAGGAAGGAAGCACAAGACTTCCTGCTTTTCCGATGGTTCACATTGTCAAGCCTAAAGTCGGAAGGAAACCTAAAATTTTTTACAATCATGTGCCGGAGTTAAGGTAACCACAGACTAAGCGTGAAGGCTGCGATCAGTTACCGCGTTGACGACAAAGCTTGCTTGATTCGAATCACGTGACTATAACAACCTGTCAACATTCTGCTTTCAGAAACAAACAACATTTCTGAAGTTTACACTCATTAAACTTACGTTCTGTAGGTTGCATACTGAACAATTGAAGTCATCAGACACAGTATTTTTGCCTTACATACGACTAACGAGTCCAAGAGATTATCACGTTAAAATCTCGCAACGATGAAGACATGCAGTATTTGTACGAAACTGGAGAGCATGAACAGCTATGCGCAGTTTAAACGAAAAAAGTTGTTTACAAATATTTGTTTCGCATCACCTCAAAATGATAATATATTTTGCATCTAAGCAATCAAATATATTCATTCAAAACATAAACGTAATGCAACGAGCAGGAACTAAGAGCAAACACGTAAAAAGCAACGCAAAAAATCACACGATGAATATCCTTTGCAATTGGATTGCTTTTCCTAGCATGCATACACCCTATTCCTGGCGCTCGAGTATAGAATTCGCATGACATAAGAGTCTTGCTTGTAAAGTGGAGGAGTAACTTACGACAAAAGCGAAAATTTGTGATGTACAAAGCAATAGAATTTTGTACTGCAGTACCTAAACCTTCTACAGTATTCACAATTTCACACTCCCTTTAACCCATTAGTCCCACCGGGTGCGCAAAATTGCGCCAACACATTCGGCCATAATTCGCCAGACGATTGAGCTAGATAGCTGTTCAAACCCTCGAAAGATCCGGAAAGACTTGTGCTTTCGATTACAAAAAACTGGGAAGTTGTGGATTTCAGATTTTTTGTGAGGGTGACGTCATAAATAGGGGTAGGTTTAGGCTTTTTTGGCTCAGGTTACCTTACCCTGGAAGCATTGGATGATTTAAAGAAGGAATATGTGCTGAAGGTGAATTAGTACAATCTGTCCGGTATGCGGATGATCAAGCTACGACTGCTAACACGGAAAAAGGTTTACAAAAAATTTTGGATGAAACAAACAGAGTAGTAAAGAAACATGGCATGAAAATAAATATCAAACAGACAAAAGTCATGAAGATTGGAAGATAACTCAGTACTGTAAAGATAACTGTGGACGGAGAAATACTGCAGCAGGTGGAAGAATTTAAATATCTGGGAAGCATTCTTTCATCATCTGGATACTCAGAAAAGAATATTCGTGTTAGGATAGGAATGGCAAAGAGTTCTTTTAACAAACTGAAACAACTACTCATAGGAGGATTAAAACTGGAGGTAAAGAAAAGATTGGTTAAGACCTTGGTTTGGAGTGTGGCCAGGTATGGATCAGAAACTTGGTCTATAAAGAAGGATGATGCTGCAAGGCTGGAGGCATTTGAAATGTGGGTTTGGAGAAGGATGAAGAAGGTGAAATGGACGGTTAAGAAAACCAATGCGGAGGTCTTCAATCTTGTAAATGAAAAAAAGAGTTTTTATCGGAAATCAGGAAAAGAAAAAGGATGTGGATTGGTCATATTCTGAGACATGAGGAGATGCTGCGCACTGTTCTGGAAGGTAGAATGAAGAGAAAACGCCCAAGAGGCAGGAAAAGAATTGAAATGGTAGATGATATCATGAATGGCACTTATGCACAAATGAAAAGAAGAGCTGAGGATAGAGAAGAATAGCTGAGGGATGTCATGACAGACCTGCCGTAAGGCAGATTACCTTTGAAGATAACCTTACCTTGGGCAAATCTTTGTTCAACCATAACTCTCCAGCCGATTGAGCTAGAGAGCTGTTCAAGCCCTCTAAAGATTAGTGAAGTCTGCTAGATAAGATTTTGTAAAATTTGGAAAGTTTTGGATTTCAGGTTTTTGTGAGTGACGTCAAAAGTGGGATAGGTTTAGGCCTTTTTGGTCCCTTACATCGGGCCTTGGACCCCAACTCCAAGGACCATTTTTTGTTTCTTTTCTCAAAAAACTAGGCGAAAATCCGCATCTTTAGAGCCCTTGATTCGCCTTCTAGCCTTTGTAGAAATAAAGGCTTTGCAGAACAAAGCTAAAAAATTTGTTACCAAAATACGAATTTGAAAACCTGGAACCGGAATGAATCTAGAAGTCCTCCAAAATAGTATTAGAAACAGAAACGCAAGCATCACCGATTCAAATGAAACCATATCAGACCTTTTTGAAAACAAGTGTTTTCGTGAATTCAGTGAATAAGTGCATGATGTTGAACCAGTAGCGTAACCAGGAATTTTGTTTGGGCGGAGCAAGCAGTGGGGCAGAGTTTCATCGCCCCAATGACGTTATCATTCATCGTGCGCACTCAACCGTGTGCAACCTTTTTGCAATTACCCTGGAAAACCGCTTCACTCACAAAAACAGGGCCTTTTCTGCCCACTGGTGTCGCTTCCTTATTAACTGCTGGCCATGGGAAGTACTACAATTGGTGGGAAGGCCGACATTGTCAAAAAGTTTGTGATTTTTGGTAACAGCCGGAAAATCTGACACATACTGGTACCTTATGTTGAAATGAATCCATCATCACCAGCAGAAAACAACCCACACTACACTCCTAACTGAACCCAATCAAAGCAGTCTGTTTACAACCGGTCTAATCTAAAGGAATAATACTAATATGTGATTAAAGAAGATTTTCAAGTAACTATTCTCCACAAGGGCGATAAACAAGGAATCAATCAGCAAATCTTTTAAATAGGAAATCTATTTCACGTAACACTACGCATCGTCAGTTCTAAAGTCTCATCTATTCAAATAGAGGAGATTTAATTTGAAGGCAACCTCAACTAGCTTCACTTCCTGCCCCCTGCATGCAGAGTTATCACCATGACAGTCTGAATGTGTCATAGCCCACTCATCACGATCTTCTGACGCAACAATATATAAAAATTAAATGAGTTTCTGCAGACACACTAATTGTATTAGAAGGCAGTATGAATACCAAATGAATAACGTCATGATCACATCTTTGTGGCTAATAAGTTTTTATCACTTAAAAAGTATGTATTACATTGTGGGTAAAGGTTACATTGTACAAAGATTGTTAGTTTGCTTTGCCTAGCCGACTTTCTGTAACCCACACAACCTATAGGATTGCTTTGTAGTCCAAAACTTGGACTGATGAATCGCAGCAACGACTCATGACCTTGCGTCCAGCAAGGATCAATAGGTCGTAGGTCGACAATCCCGCGAACTCAAAACCTTGAATTTCGCAAGGATTAGGCCTATAGTAAAAGTGAAACTGGGTCAGCACGCCTCCACACGGACCTACGTGAAATAGTGCGCGCCACCGCGTCAGTTTCTGCGGAAAGCGTGCTGCTTTGACGTAACACTGTGCGAAATTCGCTACTTGCTACACAGCACCAAGGGCATCTGGAACTCCTAGAAATCCTTGCACAGCACGCTTCACGCTCCAGTCTCCACAGTTCAAGGATGAAACAATATTACAACTATCCATTTCATTTGTGGGTCATGGCCCATAAGGCGCGTAGCCAGGGGGGGGGCAATCGGGGCAATTACCCTCCCCAATTCCGGAAGTAGCACTTTAGCAATTTTCAGATTAATCAAGCTTTTAATGCGTAAGCCAAAGAAATGCGTCAGTGCAAATCAACAAAACTGCTAAAACTATTCTACTTCAACTTTTAGTCGAACCTGATCAAAGCAGTATGGTTTATCAATTCCCCATGATTAATCAAGCATTGTGTATAGTCGACATGCTGGAGAATTCATGCCTTGGCTGACCTCCACCTGAGGCTTAAGCTCCGTGTGGAAGTGGTGATAATGAAATAGAAACTTGTATATACGCGCTTGCAATCACTAACCGAAAGTAAACAAGGAGTAACGCTTTTCGCAGCTGTTTCTGGCGCACTAGCTTGCTGTATCCCATCTGATGGTGATGCAAATTTCTATTCAAGACCATTGCAAAAATTATTCGCTGAAAACTCTGGCATGCTGAAAATGCTGTATATTTTGCCCTTGACTGCAGCATCAGCTGTAGTTTTGTTTAAATGAACATCGTAGATTTTTGTACAGTTTTACAACTAAATGCATGAATATGGTGGTGA
>JGI24158J21664_10005183_pt1 | contig 16964 bp, 11 predicted proteins | sample Ectturendosymbi3_FD_21664 | JGI IMG/M metagenome (IMG submission 21664)
ACACACACACACACACACACTTTCACCAAACCCTAACGAAGTAGCAAACGCTTTCAAAACTGATTTTGTCCATGACTTGATTGAGACTAGGCCGATGTGATAAAAACCAGATGAATGTAAAATTGTCAGGCATGAAAAGTAACGATTCCAAAAACGTTAGAATAAGCTTGACTTTAAAAAATCGTGTAAACAAGTACAATAATCCGTGCAATACAAATATCGTGTGGGAAAAATTCGACACACATACTTGTTTTGTTAATATAATTATTTTCAACTAATATACAGGTCTAAATAAATGCAGTTAACAAAATGAATGCAAACGAGAAATTTTGAAACGCTCGCCTGTCTTCGTCGACAAAATTGCGTAATCTTATAGCAGTTACCAAATACACCTAATGAAGCAATAACATGTCGTCATCGCAACAAACTTTGGTACTTAACGGCAATAATAGGGTTCGTATGCCGCAGATAACGCAAGCATGAACGCGAAACATTCAGCAAAGTTCGAAGTTCACCAACAACAAGCAGCACGCACGTGACACCTCCCACGACCTCAAGTACTAGACCAGGACATTTTCGAGAAAAGCAAAAATCGTATCTGCTGCTGACAAAAACGTGCCGCACTCATTTTTGAACTTGAAGACAGCGAAGTAAAACTTAGCAGCCCGCCCGAAGAGCTGAGCGTAGCTCGAACAAAGCCGAAACGTGCGCAATTCGCGATTGCACAGAGCGGGCTGACTAAATGCGACCCACCGTCCAAACGCAACGAAGCTAAGATCGCACATCGATGGAAGTTTCTGCTACGAGACGAAAGTTCACCAGGTTCGTGCCAGGAGGCCATGCTGGTTAAAGTTAACAACACCCTTCGCACATTGCTATCCATGCAATCAATATGTTTACGGCATCGCTCTATCTCTACACAATATGCGTCTAACCTCGGGGGGCAGGAAGAATTGGACAAACATCCAACATCTCGTATGATGCTCAATATGTTTCTTAACTTGTTTCAAAATATTCTTGCATTTCTGTTTCTACGTTTCATCTTTTTTTTTCGTTGTTCGTTCCGAATGAGTGACATGATAACGTTGGGCAGAGAAAAGACAGCGCGCGCGAATAGAAGAAAACTACGGGTTTCTTTGAGCATTTTTCAACAGCAACAGCTACGAAGCCGGATGAGCGCTGATTTGGCGCAAAGCATTTTCACCACGAACAAAGAAAATAACAGAATCGTTTCAGGAACACACCAAGGCTTGAAAACTACCGCCGGTAAGTCTTTTAACCGAAAGAAGTATCAGTTAGCGTCACGACGTTAATAACACTAAAGAGACGGCAAGCGAGAAGACACCAATAGGAGCATACAAAGCATTCTTCTACCGAAGAAAACCTTTCGCTAGTAACAGCAGGCCCACCACACTGAGAAATACCTTGAGAAGCCACCGCGATTAAGCGTGATTGAAGCGTCAGCCAAGTCGGTACTGATGGTGCGGCCGACGGCTTTTTTGTAAGATATGCTGCAGCACGCAAAAACACATGGGTAAACACTGGCGATGGTGCCGAAAACTGAAGCAGGATTCATTGCTTTCCTCGGCAACGCAGAGTGCATGCTCCAGTCACAAGTGCATGTACGCTGAAGACTTGATTTATTCACATTTTACAACTTCACAAGGAAGTCGCTTACGGGGGAGCCAGACTTGGCGCTTGGCGTAAGGGCAGCTGGGAAAGGGGGGCACTCCAAATAGGCAATAACGTGAACAGTGGGCTGTGTGGCGGAGGGTTGGAAGTAAGGACGAGTTAAGCCATTTAAAAGACAGGTTAGACAGCAAACTGCGGCTTTCGTCGCATGCGGGCACTGCCAAGCGATCAAAGGGAAAGAGAGCGCTGCAAAATAAGCTTAAAACGAAACCGTCGACAGTAGTGCTATGCACTTCGGCTGCGGTTTTTCAAGGTTAGATCGGATTAAACATTACGCGCACGGCACTGCGTAAAACGTGGCCACGAGTAACTCCTTTTTGGTCGTATAGTTTCGCATCATGTCAAGTTAACGTAACCTCCGCTTTTATTTTCACATTTTCCCGCTTATTTGAGGTTATCCGATTAACGACAACTTAGATTGACAGCCGGCCTGCTTTCAGCGTCAACACTTTTCGCTTTGAGCCGAACTCAATCGTTTGAAGTCGATGCATCATAAATACGACCGACATTTCCTTTCTGTTTCAGATGTATCTACAGTATCACTGAATCCGGTGCACTACAAGAAGAGCTTTATTCCTTCTTATACTTCTGAGTGTGCTTTCTTCGTTCTTAACAGTCCTTAAAGCCGACACTATGCTGTGCGTTCGACGTGTATCAACCCCGGCATTATCGTGTCCTTCGGCTTCAGCCATCAACAACGGCACCATTCGAAGCTACCACAGAGACACAGATGCCCAGTGGCGGCCTGACCTAACACTGCTCACTCACCTTCTTCGAAACGTGGCCGCGACGTTTGATGAAGACGGCGCGGCGTCTCCTCCATATCGCTTGTACGACCCTGAGCGCTGGTAACTGCAGCAAGAACAACGCACCGATAAGGACAGGAAGCAACGACCAGTTGCTGGGCGTGAGCGATCGCCAGCAACCGGATCAACAGCAGAAAATGCGGAGCACGTGAACACTAAGATCCGGGCAATCAAGTTCTGTTTCTATGACATTTCAAATTGTGCGTTAAAAACCGGAAAAACGCAGTCGCCACATATCAGCTGTTTTTGCAAAACTTAAAGAGAGCGGTCGCTATCAGGCCAGTTACCCACTGCAAGCTGACGGATCAGCTGATGCCAGTGTGTTTGTTTACTCGTTAACGACCGGGTGCACTCGATTCAAGTGCAAATACTCACGACTGGTTAGGCGCGTCATTGCACGCAAGCATTGCGGTGTTTGTGCGAATGTCACGAACTGACCGCTCCTCGTTTGCAACACGAGCGGCGAACACACGTCGTGGCTGATACTGCGTTAAAGCATCAGCGGCGGTGCCTGTGAAGACGGTGGGACTCAGCTGCATTTTTCAAGTGGAATCAGTTGCAGTCAAACAATTCCATGACGCTGAGCAATGAAGCCAGTTGCGTATTTTCAGGTTTTTCCTTCCTGCTCTGTTTTCTATTTGAATAAGGACGAAGGATGCATAATTTTACGTGAAAATGATTTCCTATGAAAATTTTGCCGATGGACCCCTTGCTTACCCCATTGTGGAAAGTGCTCACTTGAATACAGATATATGCAAGTTTGCATCATCGCAAAAAGATGAAAGCAGAGTCCAGTCGGCGGATTCTTTGAAAACGTACAGAAAGCCTAGTGCTTTTAACTGTTGTCCTTCCTGTTTCAGAAATTCGTGCCCGGGCGACATTCCATTTTTTAAAATGCNATTGACCACTTATTGGAGAAGTGAAAGATAAAAGCCATTAACAATTGAGACTTTGGAAATATTCTACTGGCACTGGATGTATATTGCATATCTAGTGACGCCGATTTCACTGGTTGCTCCCATTGATACAGCCATGGCAACGGACGCGTCGTCTCTGTCAAAGTTCACACAAGGGATACACAAGGTCATGCGCATTGCTTCTGACCGGTCAACGTGAGGTCACAGGCATTGGTTGTGATCGGCCGCGCAACGCCCGCATTGTCACTGTTCGCGAACGCCGCTCGAAACAGCGCAGAGCTTCGATACTTTTCAGATTAATTTCTCCAACGATCCAAGCATCCCGCGCGGCGGCAACAACACCCAAACTGCTTGTGACTCAAAACGATCCAAGCACAAGCCGATCAGGCTGAGCTGAGGAAAGGTGCCATCGGGAAACGATGCTTACCCTGTCTTCTCGGTTGCGCTTTCGGTATCTTTCCCTGTCGACTTGTTCGCTGTCCGTGCGTCGAGAATTGGTGCGACACGTGCGGTCCGCTTACTGGTGTCCCCCTGCAAGAAGCACAGAGATATTGCGCCATCGCCGAATGTTTCACAACAGAAGGAAACCGCAGAACGCACGGCAAGGGCGATTAAGTGAGACGTGCTGCTTGCGGGAGAGACCAGGTTCTGTGCGACCTGAGGAGAAAACGCAGTGACGGAATAGGTTGAAAACGACGCGGAGCGTCTCGAAGAGCGTGCTCCATGCAAGTTAATTAAACGGCGAAAGTGCAAATGTTTGTCACCGGGTCTGAAAACCAACACGACGAAGAGAAAAACCGGAATTTCATTGCGAACGTCTGTTTTTTTCCAAAAAATAAACAACTAGTTGAGGGCGTGGCCGCAACGAGCAACAAATTGGCTGCCGAACTTTTTTTCCACCGCCACTGAATCGACGCAGGACGAAAAGCAAAGCTGTGTTAATTCCCTGTCCATCAGCAAGCTGCTGTTGTTCGCTGACCTTTCTTTGTGCGCTGTCGTCAGCAGCAGCAGCAGCAGATCTCGCGCTGCTCCCCGAGGTCGACTGCAGTTTGTCAAAATCACTCTGTCGCGGCGTCATCGATACCGGTCGCTGGAACGGCTTCATCTTCTCGTCGTAACTGCCCGTCTTTCGCAAACCTGTTCCCGCAAATTGACAAATACAAATGCGATGCATTGCGCAACAACGACCGGGCGTCGCGCTTTTTAAAAATGTGACTCTTCTCTTTTCCAAACGCCACGCAACCACGTTCTCGCACCGAAACCGCGGGATAGCAACCAGTAAAGCCGGGATGCCATAACCCAGCGCGTTTTATCAGCGTACAGCTGTGATGCGAGAAATATACGCGGGAGTAAGTTTCGCTGAGCACGTTTACCGCGAACAAGTCGTACTACATTGAAATGTGGTTTTCACTTACAAGGCAAGTGAAAGTTTTACTCCACAGCGCAAACACGCGGAGCGCCGAGGTAACGTGTGTGTGCGCATGCGGGTTTTACACAGGAGTAGCATTCTGATTCGGTAGCAATTAAACTACTGCAGACAGATATACTTTATTATTTCATTGTTGCATCACAACATTAACCCGGAATCAATGAACCGTTACGTGAGCACAATTGCCAGCACGTGCTGTATTGCGAAATCTGATTTAAGGCAAGCCTCCCCTTTGCACAAAGATCCAGTGTTGCCAACCTTGCGGCTTTCCCGCGAATTTTGGCTTGTATTTTTCTGGATTTGCGTTTTTTTAAGACTTGCGGGTTGCTTATTTTTGGGCTTGTTGTAATAAAAATTAGCTTGTTTTTTTGCCTTGTATTTTGCAGATTTCTGTTTTGCGGATTGCTATTTTTTAATTTTATGGCATTTTTGCTGTTTCAATGTACTGCAAAACGAAATTTGGGCGTGTTTTTGTGTAAATTTGCTCATTTTAGGCTCGTGTTTTTGGACTTGCCACCCTGCTTTTGTGTTTAATTCTTTAATTCATCTGCTGTTTTTTCTTTCCAACGCATTTTGGGCTTGCATTCCCGTTAAATTACTTATTTTGGGCTTGTTTTTCAAATGTACTTGCTTGTTCTTGCAAAATAACCTGGCGTCACTGACAGAGATACATGTGATTTAAGGTAGCAGCTGAGCATGATGCGAACAAGGGTTTCATTTCTTAACTCGAGAGTTGACTTGCGCAAAAATATTCGACATGCATAAAAAAAAAAGATGGCGTCAGGGTTGCTTAGCGACAGTCGATCCTCAGTCCGACAAGCGAACATGTACCGAGAAATTAGGGTAGGAAGCCTTGTCAACAAAAAACTTGCCTGATTTGAGCTTTTATCAATTCAAAATGGAAAGCTTCGTAGAATTTTTGTAGATGCGCTATTCGACAACCAGTTGATATTTGCTTGCTGTTAAAATAGGTTAAAATAGAACAAGGTGTACTTCTCCAATTAGCGACATATGTTTTGATCGTGTTCGTGCGAAGTTCTCTATCACAATAACATTACCGAGTTTTTCGCATTTCGCAAGATGGGCCAGGATTTTACGCAACGTCACTCCAAACTTCCAATTAATCAACACTATCAACGTCGAAATTCGCTGGGCTATTTCCGTGGTCATTTTAATTTCAAGCAGGCATTCCGAGCGCTGTGTTGACGGTAACTCCAGCAACGTTTAAGTGGAGAAATAAGGGAGTGCCGCGTGACGAAAAAAAGATGGTCGCAGAGCACCGCGATAGCAAGAGAAATCAACTGAAAAGCAAACCGCGCGCTACCTAATCCCTTTTCTCCTTTGACCGGACAATGCCATGGGATTAGTTGATACTGTACTAGTTGATGGCCAGCATACAGTATGCAGCGTAAACAGCAAAGAACACGTAAAGTAAACCGAACGAAGGGTTTACTCTTACCCGATCTCCACGTCCCAGGCGCGCCTTCCTTGATGTCGGGATTCCGTTCCGTGGGCGTGCTCGGAGTGGCGCCAGGACCGTTCGCAGTTTTCTAGAAAAAAAGATTATAACGTCAAAGACGCACTAACACCGGCGGGAATTCCCCTCATACGTGAGCGCGACGTGCACGGCACATTTCCACAGACCGCAAACAAAGTAAAGCTGGGGATGTTTGGACACTGATGAAAAAAGTGGCGCCACGATTGTCCAGCACAAGAGAGCTGCTTCCAGCAATGCAACGGAATAAGAGTCATGCCACAGACCAGACATTGGACATTGTGACGTGTTTTGGCATTGTAACGCTGAAGAGAGCAGGCAAGCACGTGAAACAGCAATCGTTTCTATGCATGGGCAACATGAATTCAGCTCATTTCGTTTTAACCAGAACAGCTTGGCGTCATCTGACAAATATACAGCTTTGGCAAAAATTTCATCCACACAAAAGTAAATATTCCGCTTGAAAAACGATTACGTGACCCTCCTACTCAACTCTGAAAAAAACTGTGTCAGCTTTCCTCAAGGTTTTGAAAAAATTAGCCTGAAAACCGAACGAATACTAACCGAGGCTACGATCGGCTGAGCGGCGGCGGTGGGGCGACTTCCTATCTCGTGCGCGCTCATGACAGACGGACGGATATCCTTGGTGACTACCGACGAGGACAGATGAAGCGAAGCGGGTCGCGTCGTGCGCCGCGAAGCGATGCTGGTGACACTGCCGCTCGACGCGCTCTGCGACAGCTTCGCGCCGCCCCGGCTGTCCTGGGCGTCGCGATTTCGCAGGTTCACGGCTTCGGACGAGCCGCCTCGCGCGAGACCCGGCGGTGGTCGCCGGTGATCGATGTCGTTTTCCATCCTGTCGCCGCTCCTGCCCAGGCTTCGCGAGACGGCGACCTCGCTAGACGACGTCGAGTCTTCGTCGTCGTCTGACGACGAGCTGTCGTCGTCGTGATGCACGATCTTGAAGCGGGCGGACGGTTCTTGCGTCTTGTCCGCCGGCCCGTTGAGGCGGCCCAGGCCGGTTTCGTTCGCGACTTCTCTCTCTCCGCGATTGTCGCTTTCGGACTTGAGCGAATCGAAGGTCGGTTTTTGCGGCTGCGAGCTGCACGGAAAGAACAACGACCACGTTGGACACTTGACGCGACGACGCATGTCCTCGTGGGGGAAAACCCTCAGCGGCGACGGAGAGAGATCGACGTCATTGTGCGCAGTATCAACGGAAAGAATAACTTTCGCTATTGCAGTGTAAACCGGTCGAAAACAAGGTCTTAGCACTTCATTGTGGCTTCGCGAAAACTCGCAAGCCAAAAAAGGTGTGTGGGGACTGGATGGCCTCGTGTTGTCGTAAATTGATGAAAAACGGATAATAGGACTCGTGACGAAACATACGCACGTGTTTCGGAAGAAACACTGCAAGGTCCAGTAACGGTGGCCGTATTTTACTCTTCGCGTGTCGAGCACTCATTGCCTTTAGAATTGATCGCGATCGAACACGAAGCAGCACGATTCGAAGCAACGAGCATTAAACGGAAACAAACGAGGACAAACTTACAGCTTTTCGTATTTCGTGGTCGGCGACGGAGGATTCTCAATGATGGGCGCTCCTTTCGCGTGAGCGTTCTGAAAAAGCAACAACAGTTTGAAGCGAGCGCGCTCCGCAATTTGAAAGCTCGTCGTACAAAGCACTGCAGCGTGTGCAGCAAACGTCAAGGTACGCTTGCCATGTGCTAGTGGAAGTTGTACGCCAGGAAGACCGAGTCAGAAGGGCGTTTCGCCGCTTAGCTCAGCTCAGCAACAGATGACAAAACGAAACAATTAGTTTCGTTGCTGCGTCTCACGCTTAAAAACATGTGGTGGCAGCGACCGTGGTACGTCATTAAAACGAGCGCGCTGCTCGGCAAGCGACGCTGCTGCTTGCTCCGCCTCAATAGCATGCAGTTCCCACAACATTGACCAGTGTTCGCCACCAGGATAAGAAACAAAAACAGTTGTCACGGGCAGTCGGGCATATTTGTTAAAGCACTAAAAACGACTGTATCGGAATGCTACGCAAACTGATCTTAATACAGGCGATCACCACATGACGTCTCCTACAGCAGGCATCAACTTGCAGTGAAAATCACAGTTACGTAGTGCAAGAAACACGAAGCCAAGACAATCAGCTCACGTTCTCCTTCTGCTGTTCTTGCAGGGTCTCCAAGTAATCTAGCATTTCTTCGTCAGCAACGTCGCACGGCGTCTGACCCTGCAGGGCGACAGAGCTCTCGTCACACACATAAACACGACGACGACTTTGATGGGAAACTGCTACTTTGAGATTACAATCATAAAACAACAGGCCAGCGTTCTCGACACACGTGACAAAGGGATGTTCGAAAGTCACACTCGCTGGTCACGATTCAAACAGAATGATGACGATGGTGGCCTTCGCCCGTGGGCTAGTCACTTGTTCAGAAACAAAGCGGGTGACAGCAGCTCGCACACGCTTACGCCGCTTCACGACCAAATTCACAGACTTGACAACGGACAGCGTTGCGCGATAACGAAACTCGCCAAAACGCAGCATACCAGCTTGCTCCTGGCGTTGAAATCGGCGTTTCGATCTGCCAACAGTTTGGCGGCCTCCTGCTGCGACCAGTGACTTGCGGCGTGCAAAGGCGTCCAGCCGTCGTAGTCGCGCGCATTCGCCGACAGGCCGGCTTGCAACAGTATTCTTCAAAATAATACGACACAGCTGGTGAAGGATTGCAACGAGCAGTATCTGGATCCCTTTATCAACACGTTGAAGCAAAATTCCTTACGAATATTGAGACGTAACATCGTGGGGGACCTAGAAGAAAACGGGCGGGCGCTCCATCTAATCAGAGTCGACCCTTTTCTTGCTGCTGGGCAGCACTGTCATTATTTCAGTCATCCGCGGAAACTACGGTTTTGTAAACAATCTAGCCGTCGCAAGATTCACTGGAATTTCTTTTGTTTTTTTTCTTTTTGCATAGAACGTCAGGTAGCAGATATTTATTTAAGAAAAAACAACGAAGATTGTTCCAGTTCGTTTGAACCTTATAACGTCGATATAGCCTTTTGCCGCTGCCACGTGAAGAGCCGTTGCACCCGATTTTGGATGGTGGTAAATTTCGGGTTTATCCCCGTTTCGCACGGCGTTCAGAAACTGCTTTGCGTCAGCGGTCATCATCTCGCGTTCCCTATTTCGAGCAGCGTCGATATCCAAGCCTGGCAAACAAAATAAACGAATGAATTGATTAGCTGAAGACTTGACGCACACAAGCGACCCAGAAGAGCACTTGGAAACGTTTGAGGGGATTTAAGGTCAATTAAAGCTATAATTTCTAGAACAAAGTAATGGAATTTCAACACTGCCTGTTTCGCATGGGAAATGCAGGTTTTCATCTCGATAAGGAGGTCTCAGGATTGTTCTCCGAATTTTTCCGCTGTCCACAGATTAGAGGGGTATTTTTCAGTGACGTTCGAGGGCTAGACGCCTTTTTTTCAGACTGCCGACCCCGTATTATCACACACGCAAAATATTTGGGATGGCAGGTTCAACATAAGGCTCGGGAAAGTAAATTCATCGTCGCTGAAAATCGTTGCCAAACCTATGTACACGTAACGAAAGGCAACTTATCGACGTCATTTTTACGTGAATTTACGTCTCAGAAACAATACACTTTTACTTTTTTCGGTTTGTCGAGGAAACTGCACCTCTTTCATCATTAAAAAATTGGGTCGCCTTTGAGCTACTCCATCGGACAACTGCTGGTTACAAGGATGTTGCCAGGAAAAAGCTTATTTACACGTAATGGTTGCAGTTGAAGGCAGTGAGTTTTGAGCAGTTTGACGCAACAATTAACGAACATGTCCCTGTGCACATCTATTCAGAATTTGCAGCTGATTTCATGGCGACTCGCTCTAGCAAAAACAAGTAAACAACGCCAGTACCATATTGTCTTAAAAACATATCCACTTCACAGCTCTTCAAACGTAATGCCTATACCGGCAAATGAGGGTCATTGATTGATGTGAACGTACGTCACGTTAATTTCCGTAAATACTGGTAAACGTGCCATTGCCTTTTAACAGGCGGATTGGCATGATAGATAGCTCTAAAGCGCTTTCCAATAGATTTGCATCTGAAGAATAAGGTCTGACGGTAAACAAATTTAATGGAAGCTGTTTATTGCAGGAAGACACAGTTCACATTGACCATTTAACTTCATTATTACCTTGTTTATCCACTTCTTGTTGCAAATATTCCACCATTTCATCTTCTTCTGCAATATCGAGAGGGACTTCACCTTCACTGTTCACGGCCACTACGCTGGCACCGTTTTCAACCAGATACCTGCGACGGGTGATGGCAACAATAGTTGTTATTGTTCTTATTACCTCTACATGCCACAATAATTTTGGCAGCCGGAGATGCGTTGAAACTTCCAAGTTGGCCTCAATCTCTACATCAATTCTTACAAATTTTTGCACAACTTGGTCCCAAGCATAATCACTGCCTTGATGTCGCGTTGCTAAAAACAGAGCAAGCCGAGAATCAAGCAAGATGCTCCAACTTACAAACAATCAATACATTGTGCATCTTGGGTGTTTTCATGATATATGCAGGCTACAATGAACAAAGTCAAAAACCCCAAGTTTAACACAATCTGGACAGTGATTCGAGAATCACAGTAAATGGATCTAGGGTCGTTAAGACAAGTCAGAAAAGCAATGGAGACACCCCGCGGAAGGCACTTCTGAACTGGGTAAACCACTCCGAGCTGTTTGCATTCAGCGAGCACGGCCGCAACAACTTGAAAATCGAGACGACAAAAGGCTAAATTTAGCGTTTCAGCAAGTTGACAGCACGTCGCATTTCGCCGCAGTGCAGTTGTTGAAGTAAGAACAGCAAAGGAGTCCGAAACATCGCGCGTCGACAGGACATAATGGCAACGATGGTGCGGCGATGCGTGGCACTTGAGCGCTGTGCGGGAACTCGCACACAGCTGACGAACCGCGCACCAACGACAGTCGCGTTCCAGCGCGAAAATTGCATCCCGAACCAAAGCTTATACGTGCCCGTGGCAATTTACAGCGTTCTCGACGGTTCAACGCGTAGCGACTGCAACTTGAATGGCCGAGGCCGAGAGCGCTAGCCAGGCGGAAACGATCTAAATAGCAGAGCCGATTGGCATTTATCCGTGCAAGGAGTCGCTTTAACGGACCGCGGTTGCTCGGTGAAATGTTCACAATCATAGGTCGCAATTTAATTACAAAGGTACCTCATTTGGCGCTACTGTAACATGAGCTTGCAAGCCATTACAATAACGCAGCAGAAAAACTTTAACTGACATTGCGACATGAGTGATTGGGAGACGTCATTCCGAAATGATATCAGTGCTGAATGCTGAGCATCAAGGAGACGATGGCACGAAACAACCAGTGGCGATTTTCACGCTTCAGCAGACTTCAAGTTTAGTTGCTAAGAGCGAAATACACAGGGCGTTTCGACGGAGCAAAAACTGTGTTTCTTTAACAACCTTGTGCACAGAGGATCTCCGTCTCTTGCGCAACGGAGTAGAATCGCAAGTACCCGACGATTTCACGCCTTCGCAAAGTGGATGCGTACTGCACGCTAACATACACACCGATGCGGTGTGTTGACATCTGGCAGCACGCAGAGCGCTTATTGTAAATCCGTGTGAGCGACAGCGCGGCGCGCATTGGCAGTTGCGATAAATACTGCAAACATTCGACAAGAAGCTTCGATCAGCTCGGTTTCTGATGGGACCAAGCATTAAAAAAAAAGAACAGCATTTGGTTGTTCCAGTTGAAGACACGAACCCACACTTGGTGCGGATCCCAAGGTTTAAAACAATCCTTTCCGCAAAAGCGCGAAGTGTGAAGACAGCAAAACAACGAACGTTACTGTCGGTCACGCCCGGGGACGGATCAATGACAACGAAACCGTGCTTTGAATGCTTGCGCTCGTGTGTACTTAAGTTAAATCGTCAGCGCACATGGCACATTCCAACACACAGCATTCTTTTTATTGAATTGCCACCTGGCGCAGATGTTCGACAAACACAACCATCTGTTGTGCGAAAACAAAAACAGCACAAGCACTGTAGCCACGTGCGAAAGATATGCAGTCAGACCACGAAACTGTACCACAAGATTTCGAAAAACCCGGTGCCGTCAACAACTGTAACACGAACTGTTAACAGCAGATTTGATTGCCCAACCACCAGCACAAGGTTGACGCTGTGGTTTCTATTACGCTACCTTGGAATCGACAACGTTAATTACTTACACACGTCTGATCCGACGGCACTGTTAACCGAAAGAGGACGCAGTCGTAAGTGCGGATTGCATCATGGATATTTTTATACGTTGCAGGGAAACATCAGACGTCTGCAGAGCTTATCATCAGCACAGGGACTTGGGGAACAGCCGGTGACTCCAGTTATCGTAAATGCAATTAGCATGCGACGTCACTCTGTCTTGCGACCAAACACCATTTAGAAGTTCTTACAAACACAAATACAGTGGTGCTGACAACGAAAGCTTTGGCGTATTTCTTGCTTTGAATACCAACAACAACTTACAGAACCGTGGTAAATTTACTGTTTCAATTTGATACAGTAATGCAACTAAGTAAACTGATAAACATCACCATTTAATAAAGTCACAAAACATGGAAAATTTGTTAGTAAGTCAAGTGGGCAGTTTCCATGTTTTTAAAGTTGTTTTGCAAGTATCTGCTGGAAAAAAAGCTTACTACAGAAAACGTATCGTACTGACAACCTTGGACCAAGAAAAAAGGACCTGAAGAGCACAACCACTGAATTGTAAATGAAAGTGCAACAAAGTGAAGGGAGAAAGAAGGGAAGAACGCATTTCGTATTTTAATAGATGCAAACTAAGAGCTATCAATGACACTTGTCAGGGCTGATATCAAATCATTAAAAACCACAAGCATAGATGTGAAGGACTTACTCAAGTCTATCTCAATCCATATAAGCATACCACAATCCAATGACTGCAACATTTTGTAATACCAAATGACTCTTATAGTTAGCATGCCGTAATGATAACCTCAAAAAGCTTTAGTTCAGAGTTTGAGCACAGGCATTTTTGGCAGTTTTTTCGAACAACTATTGTGACTAAAACTTCCTACAATAACCAGGCAATGAACAAGAGTAACTGAAAATCCTGGTGGCCATCAAACTCAAGCAAGAGTAATGTTCTTTGTCCATACCTGCAATCCACTATAAAATTATCAATTTACAGACCAGGAAATAAATGATTAAAGATGACTGCACCCACTTATTATTGGTCAATGACTCAGCTTAATTCCATGCTCAGAGTAGAAAACCAGACTGGACATAAACTTCCACTCTTTAACATAGTGGTTTTCAACCTGGGGTTTGTGACCCCCAGAGGGGTCATGAACCATTTTTAGAGAGGCTGCCAGCAGATATTCTATGTACACACCCTGTGTTACATTTGTTTTATTTGGGTTTTAGATGGGGTTGTTGGGTTATAGTGGGTTGCTATAATATGTCGCAGTGCAAAAAAGGATGGAAACCACTGCTTTAACAACTTATGCCCTAAACAACCAACTACATGAACCAATTTGGTGGAAATGATCCAGAAGCAGAAACGCCAGCACAGAAACCTTTCACATTACTGTTATAATCGGTAGGTTAGGTTTTCTAGCACTTCTGGTTCAAATGCTATGGCCAAAAAAGTTAAATTTGGGTTAAAATACCCAAAATATTTTTCACCCAAATTTTGGTTATTTGGTAGTATTTCACTGAAGTTTCCATTGGAAACTAGGCTACAATCCGAGTTTTTTGATACTTTGGATGGCCTGCTGGGGTTTCGGGTTCATAAGTTATGATCTAAAGTAATAAAAATATTTGACTAATTAGATAATTAATTAATTTGTTTATCTTAGATCATAAGTTTTGACCCAGAAACGTTAGAAAGTCAATCGAAGGCTCGAAAGATTTGGACTTGAGCCTAGTTTCCAATGAAAACTTCAGCAAAATACTTTGGCCTAGCGGTTGGGCCCTTGGCCAGGCAACATGAGCCAAAATGACCCCAGAACTACTTCACTTATGACGTCACTCACAAAAAATCCATACCCCCAACCAAAAAATGTTTTGGTAGAAAGCAACCAAAAGAAATTTTTTTGAGTGCAGATTAGAAGACTGGCCGATCTGTTTAAACCTTGAACAGCTCTCTAGCACAATTGGCAGAAGAGCTATGGTGTTCGTAAGACAACCGAAAACTGCCGGTTTTAGGCTGAAATCTTAGTACGAATGTATCGTACGCCAGCTCTCTAAGTGTTAATTAGGTAATTAATTAATTTGTTGTTTTCAGGCCACAACTTTTGAAGGGAAATGCTAGAACAATGGTTCCCAACTGGGTGCCATTTACGATACTCAGGGGTGACGCAAGCTAATGCGTTTTTCGATGTATCATTAAAATACTATTATCAAAATATCATCAAACTTCAAAGCAAATTGCTATGCATTCGCCACTGGATGCTGCAAATCATATTTCCTTTCTGTAGGGTGCTGCAGGCCTGAAAAGGTTGGGAAGCAGTGAGCTAGAAAGTCAATCAAAGGCTCAAAAGATTCCAGGCTAGTTTCCAATAAAAACTTGAGCTAAATAATTCTATCTAGCGGTTGTCCCTAGGCCAGATTAGCATGAGCCAAAAGAACCAAAAACGTATCTCACTTATGACATCACTCACAAAAAACCTGAAACCTAAAACCCCCAAAAAAATTTTTCACTGCCAGACTCGAAGTTTTGCCAAGTCTTTTGAGGGTTTGAACAGCTCTCTAGTACAATCGACTGGTGAGTTATGGAGTTGCAAAGTGGCGCAAAAATTACGACTCATGTGGAATTTTTAGATACGATATATTTGTACACCGGCAGTGAAAGTGTTAACCTAAAATTAATACCTTCTACACCAGCGGATGAACATATTCATGTTTGCATGCCATCACTTATATACTGGCACATGAATATATCCATGCCAACAATCAATTGTTTTTGAGTTTCGAGTAACTATTCGAGTTACTTAGTTTCATATCAAACTTTACTTGTGGCACATAGGCTATAATGCTTCTTCCAAAACAGTTAACACAATGACTTTTTTGTACTCATTTTTGCAATAAAAATTTACACAAATCGTCTTCATACTCAAAGGCGTTAGCCTTGAAAAACTGAGGTCAATCAGGCAAGAACTCTCCAAGTTGTTTATTTTTGCTTCGAACATGTAGACTACAAAACTTTATCCTATGCAGTAGGACGCAGTAAGTTGTTGAATAAAACACCGAGGTTTTTCACACTAGGTGTCTTTGCAACAAGAATTTACAGCAATGTACTGCTGGTTTACATGCATCTCTCCTGAAAATTTGAGCTAAATCGGGGAAGAAATCTCTTGAGTTATTTAGCTTTGAATCAGGCAACTGAATGTGTGATCACAAGGTGCTCACAGCATGTTGTGGACATGTAACATGACTACACCAGTCAGTGCAGAGTGTTCAGAAAATCATTCAACTGCCTGCGTAGGTGTTAAGATGTTTTACAATGCCTTTGCAGCAGGTATATTGAGCACGGCTTGTTTAAAAAATGGCTGTTAGGAAAACAACCATCTCTGAACAAGTTTATGTTCAATCAAGCAAGAAATCAACCCAAATTTTGATAGGAAATCGATTTCTTTGCACTAATCAATTGCCAACATGTTAAAGGATTTCCAAAACAGTTTAGGCTACATACCACTGCAACATGCCTGGGCCTAACACCACCATCTTTTTGGAGAAAGTTTCACTCCATTGTAAGCGTTTTTGATCCAATGAACTCAGCTAACACTGGCATTAAACAACTGAACCTTAACAACATGCCTATATGTACTTACATAAACCTTTGCAATACAATCTTTCATGCTTTCCTAGCATTTGGCAGCATATCAAAGCACTTCCATTACACAAAATCGCAGTCACTGCTGCAGGATCCTGGTCCTGCTTAGCGGACCAACTCAAAAGAACCATGCTTTCAAACAGCGTCTGAACCACAGAGACTTTGGAATCTCATTCTGAGACTATTAATTTTTAAACTCAGTCTAGGTCCTCTAAGGCCATAATTTCAAGCCGTTTCCAGGATGAACACATTACAACCATTGCCCCAAACCATCATTTTTTGGCAAAAACATACATTTATGCCAGCTGACAACCAGTCCGGGATTTTGAAAACGTAAATTTACATACGGTGAGCACAGAAATGTTGAGATGTGAAGTAGCAAGGTCTAAAAGTGTGTTTGATTCACTTTGGTTAAGTGGTGGTACATGGTCTAATAATTAGCAGTTTGAGAAGGCAAGGCATGACATACCAAATCCAGATATTCTATTTACATTGTTTACAAGAAATGTAAGCATTTCGGTCATGCAAGTTTCAACAAACGCTGGCAAAAAAACAATTTCTAATCGAGGAGCTACGCATTGTTCAAATGTAGATCAGCAATTCAAAGATAAATCTCATATAGCTTTTAGTAATCAATACCGATCATTTTTGTTGTTACAATATGGATGAATGTCTGAAAT
>JGI24158J21664_10005186_pt1 | contig 16961 bp, 10 predicted proteins | sample Ectturendosymbi3_FD_21664 | JGI IMG/M metagenome (IMG submission 21664)
CAGGCAAATAAGTTTTCAAAATTGATTAATGAAGCCCCCTTGCGAACCTATGTCATGTGTCTATTTTGCCGCCATCCTGACTATTTTGCCGCCATCTTGGAGGCAAAATAGATATTGCGTACTTCATATTACGAGCCACGGGCCAGTCCGGGCCGGGCAGTTTCATGTTAGCTCCGGGCGGGCCGGGCTGCAAAACTGCTGGACCGTGCCATCTGTACTGGTCCGTGTTAATCTCTGAACCCTAATAATCAGTTTTATCAGCGTGTTTCCTATGTAGAATGTTGCTCTGTGCATGCGTGCATGGTGTGAAGTCAGAAATTTCGCAAGTGAGAAATTTCGCTTGACACTGGAGTCAAAAATTTGTGAAAAACCGGATCCGGAGTCACTTCTTATTTTCGGCAGTAAGCAGGAGTCTGCATGGTTTTTATAAACGTCATTGCTTCACTAAAACCATTGCTGAATTTCGGTTGCATCGATGGCAGCCGGAGTCTGAGCAGCAGTCGGATTCTCAAATTCGACAAAATTCTGACCTGGGTTGGATCAAAAAACTTTGGAACAGGAGAGGAGTCGGTGTCCAGCGAAATTTCTGACTTGCGAAATTTCTGACTTCACACCATGCACACATGCACAGAGTAATATTCTGCATACCAAATACGCTGATAAAACTGATTGTTAGGGCTTAGGGATTCGTGTTTAGGTAAGTATGTCGGATTAGGGTATGGTTTATGGTGAGAAAAAGAAAAATAATTGAGGTCAAGGACTAAGTCCGAAAATTTTCAATGATGAAACTTATTCCCGTGCTATAGCTTGTCGTGGGTAACTGACATCTAACCAAAATTTTTTAATTAACACAACACACATCAAAAAATGAATTACCAGATGTTATTTCTTTATTCTGAGAAGCAAAATAGCTGTAAAACAACAACAGGTCAGAAATTTCGCTTGACACCGGAGTCTGAAAATGTGACTCAGGCCACCTCTGCTGCCTAGTTGGGCTTAGTGCTTGGTTTGCAATTGGTCTGCCAAGTTTGGGTACCCTGTAAAAGGTGGAGCTCCATGAACACCGGAGTTGGGATGCGGAGGTTTGATGACATAACCGGAGTTGCTAAAACCGATATTTTGCGTTAAGCAATGAGAAGTAAAGGGTAGCAAAAAAATATTAATTATATTGCAAAAGGTGATATTACACTACTGTAGAAGAAGTACATTCCAAAGTTTGATAATTTTTGCTTATCTGAGTTTCACAACAGTTCGGGGACAAAAAATAGGTTTCAACAGTTGTGAATGTATAAAATTTTTAATCATCGCAAACATCCATGCATTAGATGTTTGGTGAAGCGCATATTTACGTGCAATAATAAAATATTTTCCCTTTGCTTTTTTTGTGTTTATTCCTTTTGCAACGCAACTTTTTGCCACTCCGGTTACGTCATTAAACCTCCGCAACCAAGCTCCGCTACTGACGGAGCTCCGCCTTTCACAGGCAACCCAAGTTGTTGTGATGGGCATGTTGAGTTTCAAGCTGGATAACAATCTGAATCATTCATACGGACATCGAAGACTTTGACGTTTGATCTGCAGTTAGTTAGTCAGACTCCTAGTGAAACTGACAATGCGATTTCTATCATTGTCTTGCTGCTGGTAAATCTGATTAGTTTATGAATAACCTCCACAGCACGTGCTGGCTTTTTTTTCTTTCGCAACTGTCAGCCTAGATTCAAATGGCCCTGCATCTTCTTTGCTTTGAAGCTGGTTAGTGGTTACACTAGGTATTTTGCCCTTCTTAAGTTCTTCCCCAGTTTTTCTGACATAGCTGGTTGGTGTAACTAAGTGCAGTAATTCGCTGAGCTCCACTTTTCTTTGCAGCAGCTTTATCTGACCAGCATACAAATCACCATCAAGCTTTAGAATGGAATTTTTTCCAAACCAGAGTAGATTTTGTCCTTCAGTATTACTGTAAAACTTGTTTTTTTTGGAGTACCCTGACTATGCCCATGGTGATAATCTCAATTTTTCTTATCTGTTCCCTGGCTTTATGCTGGGGATTTTCAATGATTGAATAGTAGTGTAACCGCGAAATTTGTACAACTACATTACTTTTTATCACAAAATATTGGGGGTCAAAAGATAATGTGTCTCCCTTTTCAAAAAGTTGGGGGTCATGTCTGAAACTTGGCCCTTGCCCCTTTGCATTTTCTGTTGGGTCAGTCATGCCGTAGCCTCAGGAACGTATCCTTTTCTGTTGGGTGGCCCACATATCCCCTTACTCGTCCTGATCAAAAGATCGTACCACGGTTGGCTGAGTATGATGACATCATCAGAGAACCCCTATTTTCAGCCATGCCTCGGGCAACCCCAACCTTAAGTCCACCACTGAACATAAAATACTAGACAAACCTTGGTAAGATGAATGTTGATCTGACCGTATTTCCATGTGTTGCAATATATATATGTTATTCAAAATTTTAGGCCACAACATGGCTCTAGGGCAGGGGTAGACAAGTAGGGGCCCGTGAGCCACATGTGGCCCGCCACAACATTTTCTGTGACCCGTGGAAGCATTCAGGAAAATCTTCAAATCTGAAATATCCTCCAGCTCATCACAGAAGGCTAAACGTTAATGCCGAGCTAACTTGAACCGAGACTTGCTTCAATTTCCATTAGAAGGTTGATAGGGCCCTCCGCCATACACTGCCTTCTGAAAGTGGCCCCCAAGCCAAATTAATTGCCCACCCCTGCTCTAGGGTGATGAGACACAACCTGAAGAGAGCACTCTTTGCAATGCAGCATTATTAAATATTTGCGTTTTAGGTGCAACTAAAACTGTGTTAATTTTATAGAAAATCCTTTGCGTTTCATAAATTATTTTCTTTCCTCATGTGTGCACTTCACATCCTAATGTTTCATTGGGAATTCTTAATGAATGAGCTTTTCCAGTTTCGGTCAAGGTGAAGGGAGCCTAAGGTGCATGTTACATTTTAAGGACCAAGTGTTAGTGTTCCCAACTTGCACAGAGGTAGACCTGAGACTTTGTTTTCACTGAGTGGTCAGCAGGGTACAGTATATTGATACCTTATCACGAAATAAGTGGTGGTTAGTTCACTTAAGTCGTGACTTTTTGTGAAACTCTACCTTAGAACGAAATACTGCTCACTAAACATATTTGTTTTTCATCTAACACTTATTGGAATTTAATGTTTACTGCTAATATTACTGTAATCTGTCCATACCCTTGTCTCTTCAACTTCATTTGGTGACACCATGCATCTTGGCTTGGAACAACTCACCCATGAAACCCACCCAGGGCCGGATTTACCAATAGGTTACATAGGCTTAAGCTTAGTTAGGGGCTCAATGTCCAACAGGGCCTCTAGCAAACGGTGGTGCGCATAGAGTCAATTGCCAGTATAAGATCAGTTCCATAAATATTCGTCAAAATTTTATGTATTAATTATTCAATACATTTATTGTATTCACCTAATCAGATTCCGTGTTGATAACACCAGGGTCTTCCAACTAGTTTTCATGAATCTAAATATGACCGTTGCTCAAGCCGCATGCCAAATATTATGTCGTCGTACTCAAAGCACATTGACTGCATCGTGCACTTGCTGAATCGTACCGATCAGAGCTCCCATTGCCGGGTTTTTCCACCCAGATCTGTTTGTTTAGTACATCTGGGTGTCTAGGTTTAATTATGAAAAATCCCAACAAATCTGGGTTTTTTTGATGATGAAAATTTGACCACTGATAAATCTAATGTTATACTAAACATATCTTCCGGTCATTGCAATATGAATGTTCGCATGCAATCATGAGGTGAAAAAAGTACTTAAATCGGTGAAACAAAACATTGTCAGTTGGTTTTATACCCTCTCCCACTATTACAAGGATAAAATCAAATGGAAAAGCCTTTATCAATTTGCCCAAAGCTGAAAATGACGATATTGATGTTCTAAAACATCAGTTCATAACCGGGGTTCCTAGATCCCTGGGGCCCGAAACAAGGTTTTAAGAGTCCAAAATTGCATTTTGGACATGTCTCAACTCTTCACCCATTGCTTGCCCACCATCGTCTGTGTTATGTTCATGTCTATTATGTATATACTAAGCTTTTTTGTTTTTTTGGCCATTTTCTTATCATGGTGCTCTGATTTTATACTTATTGTTTTGTGTCTGACTGCCTGCTATTTTCATCTGTGATTTGTTGTCATCTATTGACTGATGAAATTAAATGAGGCTTGGTTCCAGTGAGAACAACATATGATTGTATTTCTTCGTTTTAAGTTTTTGGAGTGTAAACGAGAGTCGGAGCATAAATTTTCAGTGAGCCCCTGAACAGGAGTTGGAGCAAGAGTAAGAAAAGTGACTCCGATCACCTCTGAACCAGTGGTGCATCTAGTCCAGTGTTAAAAATGGTCTGTCATGGCAAAATAGCATTTGATATCACTTTTCACAGGAAAGCCAGATTCTCAACAGCTCTGGTCAAATTTGACTAGTAACATAGCACAAACTAGATGTTTAGACAATTCTTTACAAAGAGTCAAGACAAGTAAGCGTGATGTACAGTACGCTTAATATTTAATCTCTTGCTTGTGGCTTTGTTTTGTAGTATTTTGCTGAAGATCTGAGTATCTCTGCTATGGCAAATTTTCAACGAAAACGCAAGGCAAAGACAAAGACATACCGAGCTGCAAAGTTGAAGAAGTTAAGTGAAACTGTTGAACAGCAAGATAAAGAACTAACCACAGAGCTTGATCACATGGAAACTCTGTCACAGGTGCTTTTATATTATGTTCATGAATTTGTGGTTTTCATTTTTGTAGTCTTGCATTGTACTAAATAATGATGCAATCTGCACTGACAATCTATATCCCAAATTGAACAAATAAATTGCTTATGCTGAATTTTGCAGAATAATGTGAAATTTTGTTGTAAAATAATGAAATTCAAAAACTAGTTTCAATGCATCATCATTGATACATCTGTAATAGTTTCCATAAGTTTCTGCATTGCTTTTTGGATTAAGTATTGCTGAGTAGAGATAATATTGGGCCAATATTTGAGTTTTGGTCGATTTTATCGGCCTTAGTAGGTGTTGACAAAACGCTGTTTATTCCTCACGCATGCAGACAATTTGCCTCAAGCAAGCACAATGAACCAAGTCAAGACAGACATCTTGCAGCAACATTAGCAGGTGCATTTTCATAAACAAGCAGACAAGATGAACCATAAAACACGCATCGGTTGTCATAGCCAAAACAAAAGGATCATCATTAATCAGATTAATTAAAAATCATAGCAAAATATTTAAATTGCTGCAATTTGAAAAATTTTAACTCATAAATCCTGATTTTTGAAGGTTTTGAAAAAATAAGGCATGGAATACATTATAATTTTGATAATGAAGCAGAAAACACCATATGAAAATTTTGGAAATATGGGCTATCGGTCCATGAATGGCAGATATATCGACATCAGCCCCAAAAAAGCCATATCGGTCGATCTCTATTGCTGAGTAGTTGTAAAGTAAACATGCAAAGCATTAAGTGAGTAATTAGCTTATCAGATGCAATGAGCATTCAGTTGGCACAAAGGCACTGCTGCTTAAACTCAGGGTCACTGAAAGAAAAACCAGAAAATACTAATGCCATAGCTAGACTATGGCATTGAAAAAGTACATGCTAAAGTTTTAGTCAGCTGTGTTCTTGACCCTTTGGAGGGCAACATTTAATCAGGTACATCAAAGACTAGGATGTTTTACAAGGAGCAGGGTGTGAAGGAAACAGTCACTATAGTAGCCTTGCCATTGGAGATCACTGTATAAAACTAATAAGAATTGTTGATATTCTGAGTTTTGTAATAGTTAGTTATAATTCATACGAGGGTATGCATTGCCATCTATAGCATGTTGTACATTGTATACATTGTAAATCTCAGGAGGATTCGCACTGTGTATAAGTATTTGCTATGGAGAAGCATTTCTTGAAAAAGCTGTTTCATACCTAGCACTCTTTTGCAAGAGATAATAATAGGCAGAATAAAGTCTTCAAAAACATACCTCTTAAAAATCATGATCCATCTTTCTATATAAGAAATGCTTCCATTAAAAAAGAGTGAAACTTTTAATACTTGGCAGGTAGTTTGCATTTAAGCTTGTGGTTAGACACATCAGCCTATTAATGCAGTGTACTTTTAAATGTCTTGTGATGAATATTGTAGCAAGTAATCACAAGAAGGAAAGGTCCTTTGAAAACAGTTGGCTAAGAAATAATGCACAGATTCAACAACTACTACCATGGTTTGCAAGAACTTCAACCACAGAAAATGTCATAAAATGGGCATCAGTAAGTCTCAACTTTTTTACACCTCTGCTATGCTTTGTACAAAACCAACCCTTTGGTGCCAAGTGGTTTTGGCATGTTTTCTTACCACTGTATAAAATAAACTAAATCACGATTTAATCAGGTTGCGGAAATCATTTAAACATAGATTAAACACACCATTTCCTAGGAGTTTGTATGGCTTTTGCCAAAAAACAGGTTTGGTGGTTTTCACATGTTTTATGCCACTTATTAAAACAAACTGAATTGCAATTCAAACAAACAGATTGTGGAGAGTAAATATTTTTTATTGAACACATAATTTTTTGATGTTTTAAGCAGGTTTGGGCAAATTCTGCAAAATCAAGGTCACTAAAGAAAACAATGAAAATTTTTTGGTCAATGATTTCCTATGTTATTCTATGTAGAGCTACCAATAGAATATATCTACAATTGGATTCATGTTGCTTGGTAGGAAACATGTCAAAGAAGAGATATGTAGTAGAGATGGCACGGGCCGCTAATGGTGCGGATTTTGGGCGGGCCGCTGAAGTTGAACAAGCGGGCCACTAACAATATTTTTAGCAGTTGGACTTCACCGAGCCGCCCGCTGATGTTGAAAAAACCTTCAAAAATTTTTGAGTTGAAAGAACCACTCGGTGGCAATAAAAGTGACTGAAACCACTTGGCACTGCTTTGCCGTTACTGTATTTTAAGGCAAATTTGCTTTCCCATATGTGAACACTCCCTCAGGCGCGACTGGCAGGTACACTTTAAGCAACTTTTCGTGCATGGTGATAACTTCTTGCATGAGCGTGGCGGTCAGCGGTTTTGGTGGCTGGTGCTGAGTTGCTTCTTGGAGGAAACGTTTTGTGCAACATTTTGATGGTGTGCTATAGGTAGACCTACCATACGTCCAGGTTTAGCCGGGACTGTCCCGGTTTAAGCATCTGTCCCAGTGTCCCGACCCAGTTAGCAAAATATCCTGGAATTTCACTTCAGTGAAATTTTCAAATTTAACTCCAGCTTGATGATGCATTGTCATGAAATAATTCCGCTCAATGGCCAATTGTAAAATTGGGGTCTTATTGTTGCGTCAATACAACAAAAATTTCCCCTTTTAATCTAAGTACAATACTTTATATGTGTTCTCAGACAATCTTAAAACAAATAAATAAGGTAAAAAATTTGCCAAGCTCAGGCCTTCGGCTGCTCGTCAGGTTATTTCATTCATGGTTTTGAATTTGTCCCGGTTTAAGCCTAAGAAATTATAAGTCTAGCTATAGGTGTTTTTAATATATGCACCATATCACAATTGCTTTGTAAGTAAGGTTGCGGGGTTTTACATTTAGAGATTTCGGGTTAGGCTAAAGATTGAAGGTTTTATGGTGAGGGTTCAGGTTTAGGCTTGTAGGATGAGAGTTTTAGGTTGAGAGCAGAACGGCCTCCAGAAAGTATTCAATAGGAGAGCTTTACTTTTGTGGGGGGTCTTGACATTCTAAAATTGACAACAAATCCACTGATTTGTACAGTATAGTTTCATATTTCAGTTTGTGGGGGCTTGGAGCTTTCTCTGAGGGGTCTAAGCCCAGAAAAGCTATCCCATGGTGACGGGACTGGTTGAAGGTTTTATTTTTAGGTTTTGGGATTTAGATTAAGGTTTTTTGGTTAGGGTTTTAGGTTGGTTTTAAGTTTAGGTTTCGGGTTTTAGGTTTAAGGTCTTAGGTTTAGGGTTTTAGGCTTACACACTAATCCAAGCATGTAACTTTGTTTATTGTGCTTGTCGGCTTGTCACATGATATGTCTACTTCAACCAATCATATTCCACAAAAGGCAAAATAGTCTCAGCAGATATTTTGCCTCAGAAGGCAAAATAGCCCTTGGAGGTATTTTGCCTCAGGAGGCAAAATAGACAAGCCTGCCAATTGTTTAGCAGGCCATGGGTGGGCCGGTTTGGAAAAGAATAAATGTCGTCGGTCCACGGGCGGTTAATGGACTGAATGTTGCAGGCTATAGGCGGTCCAGGCCTGAAAAATCTTGGACCATGCCATCTCTAATATGTAGCTCACCCTGAACAGATCAGAACATGTGACTGAATGAAAATTTGTAAAGGCATGTTGATACAGTGTATACTGTGAATACCATGACACAGACCTGATGCTTTTGATATGAGTAAGGAAGGGTTGAGAATGAAACAAAAGCTTGTCAACACATAAACTCTATGGACTACAACATATATTAACTTTGAATAATCTTGCATAAAAAAGAAGTTGAACTTGCATTTGGAGGGCTTATCCTAATTGGAAAAGCCTTGATTGTTACTGACTGATGTAAAAAAATCAATTGTCAAGTGTGAAGAGTTTTAAACACTTAAAAGCAAAGTGCTGTTTTCATGTTTTTCATAGTGTCAGCTTGGTTTTGTCTGTAGAATGGTTTTAGCAACTTGGATTAGGAACATATAAAACTTGTTATTTCTGTGTGTCTTTCAAACAGGGTCGTTGGAAAAACAAGCAACGTGTTTTGGTGTTTACATCTCGTGGAATCACATTCAAGGGACGGCACCTGGGTAAAGATTTACAAAAACTAATGCCACACACAAAAACAGGTAATATGTTTTTCTTGACAAAATTTTGTTATGACACCAACCAATGTTCCCTCCAATTGTTAATAATGCTGCGCGGAAAAACAAACGAGTGCGCTGAATCACAATGTTTGTTGCAACTGCGCATCGTTTGCAAGCATTGTTGCAACTGCACAGAGGGATCTTAGCAGCTGCACAGGCGCGCAGCTTAGAGGGAACATTGATGCCAACTGCTTTTGCAATGACATTTAAGGCTTTGTCAATGCACTCCAGGGGCCTGGCTAAGCAGGTATGTATAAAACCTTTCGAATTAAAACAATATGGAAGAATACAGATGTAGTCAGATAAAACAGATTGTAAAGTCAAACTGTTAATTTAAAAATGATGTGGTTAAAGCCAATTTTGTTCCTATGAACGAACATGCTGAACACCACCCTTTAACCTGTGCCATCATCCCAATGTATGGATTTCTTTTTGTTGCAGGCAAACTTCACAGATCAAACTTACAGTTTCAGTGATGTGAAACTCTCAAATATTAAGCTTGCTTCTTGTTTGAAGCTTTTTGAGTCCCTGTCTTTTCTAATATGTATCTGTTTCAGTGCTCACCCATGACGTATACATGGCCTGACACATATTTTACTAAAGTTCAGATGCTTTATATTACATGTTAACCTTTACTTTAAGTTACCATACTTATTTTCTGTATAGGTTCATTAACCTGTAACTTTTGTACTTGTAACAATTTCGTGTACTCACCCCTGATTGCATTCAAATCAGTCATTGTGTGGTGGTTAGAAAATTTTAGGTCGATGTCTGCCTACAACTGTCAAAACTAGACAAATGAAGAAATGTACCAGTTCGTACTTGGTTGAAATATGGTGAAAACAGTAATATCTAATTGTGGAATAAAATCCTTGTGTGTTTAACACCATCAAAAGAAATTATAGCACTGTTTCACAGTCATAAGTGCCAAGTTTGGAATTTTTTCAGTAGTGCGAAATCCGTGACATTTTGGGTTTATTTCGGAAAAGTTCCAAAAACACAAACGGCAGCAACCTCGTGGTCATTTTCGTGAGAAGGACCAGCAGCAATTTGCATATTTATTACTTATTTTGCATTGTTTATAGTTACTTTCAAATCGGAATTTTGTTGAGAAGCTGAAACGAACGCTTTCGAAAAAACAGAGCGCTTGGCACTTTGTCGCCATTTATGTGATGTATGGATGGCAGCAAATGTGCCAAATAGCGAAAATCACTTTGCTGTAACAAAGCGGTGAGAAACTTGCATAAAAAACTGCAACATGACTGAGCGTATGACATGGATGTCAAGGATAAACATACGTGTAACACGACAGGAAAAATTTGCGGGCGAGCCGCACGCGACCGCACACTCGTACATGTCGTCCATTGACACAGTTTAAATGTTGTGGTTAAACTGTTTAGAAAATAAGCTTTTTACCATGGACGACTCACTGTATATTTTGTCTTTGCCAATCGTACCACTGTTGATGTTCCTCGTGATCATGTGAGTGTCGTACAAAAGGTGCATTTTGCCAAAGAACTAGAAACCAAAGGTTCCAATTGCCTTTTTTGGTCGAAAGAAACATTCACGTTTTGATAAAAAGTAATGGGGTGGGTTATAACATTCGTACCTAGATGTAAGCGCCCACTCACCGGTATATATGTAGTTATGTACCAAATGTTCTGTCTTTGTTCCCCAGAAGTACAATAAAACTTTGTTAATTTTCTGTTGTCTCACACTTACGTCATACCAAGCTCTCAACAAATCAAGCGCAAGGATTGCACAGCAAACTAAACGTGTGTTGGTGAACAATGTTACAGATGCAAGATCCAGCAGCTCATCCCATAGACGCAGTCTTTGAAGTACCTTTTCTTGGCTCGGCACCGCACCATCTGCAGGGTGAATCAAAAGTCATTGCCGTAGTTCAGGGGTGGGCAATTAATTTGTCTCGGGGGCCACTTTGAGAAGGCCATACTTAGTGGAGGGCCGTAGCCGTACCAACTTCGAATTTCATGTTTGAGTGTTTGACAGCGTTAATTTTTTATCATGCTCGACTATCCTTTGATTTCGTGCTTCTGTTTTGATGTGAGCTAGAGCTGAAAAACCAAACTCTTGCAGAGATGCTGTATATTGTGGCAACGAAAGCAATATTCTGAAAGCTAGTTCAGACTGTTGTGGATATGATTCACGCACAGTTCACCAGAACCGAAAAAATAGCATTTCATGAAAAATATCATGTGCTGATGAATCATTCCGAAAATCGCAAAATTGGTCCTGTACTTCATCAAGAATACTGGCTACAGTCAGAGAGGTAAAGAACAGGTTTCGTAAAAATGCATCTTCTTCCTCTTTGAGCTCAGAGAAATATCATTGGAACTCAATTTCAAGAGATTGAAGGTGGTCTATTATAGATGTCTTCAAATTCTTAGCAAGTTCTTCAGTTTTTTCAACAACACTTGACAATTTCTCAAACAAACAACGTTTCTTGCATTACTTTATGCATGTTTGTAACCTTTCCTTTTAGCTTTAAACCTTTCCAAACTTTCAGCCAAATAAACAAGACCTTTTCAACGAAATTTTGTCACTAATGTAAGACAACAACTCGTTTGCTTTCAGTTCTGTGAATAACTTTATTTCATCCTTCATCACAAAAAAGCAGTTTAGTAGGTTTGCTTTCAATAGCCAGCGTGTAGACGTGTAGAATAGAACAACTCGTGTGTCGAAATCACGTTTTGCAGGATTCTTTAAACAGGCAAGTGTCAAGGCTACCAGATTTGATGTAATTGATAATTTTTATCATGGAATCCAGTACATTTTACAGAGGAGTAACAATCATATTTCCACTGCAGCTTTGCATTATCAAAAATCATTTTTACATCTACCGAATATTTGCAATTGTTGAAGTTTGCAGTCACGCACAACTCAGGAACTCTTCTTTTAATGTCTCCTGAATGAATATATCTCACGAAAACAAGCAACTGAACACATGAAGTAACATCTGTTGACTCATCCACTTGAAAAAAAGTATTGGAGTTGGAGTTGCTTTCATCTCATTTATCACCTGGTCTTTCATATCTTCCGGCATATCTGAACTGCGCCTCTGAATAGTATCACTGGAAGAGATATTCGTTTAATGTTTGCCTTACTAGCTTCTCCAAGATGTTGTTTTACTGTTTTCAACAAACAGGGTTTCACAAGCGTTTTTCCAAACGTGTGGGTTTTTTTGCTTAGTGATTTCAAGTGCGACTTCATATGATGCCTGTCTTCTTGGTGGAAACTTCCGGCAAGATAAGTCTCTGACGTTTCAAACACACTTTATGGCATCGGAATTCTATAACTTTGTGAGGCGTGATTGGGTTGCGTTGTCACTAAACGCCATATCAATTTCGAAGGCTTCATGTACTTAGCACTGAGAGCCTTTAACCCACTGCAGTACGCTTCTTTTTGAATGTTGAACGCAACTTCACAAGTCAACAACTTGTTTAAAACTAGAATAATTTCTTTGCGGCGTGTTGGAAGGCTTTGACTCTAAATGCTGTATGAACTTCGAAGGTTTCACAAATTCAGCATCACCACAGAGAATAACGATGCACAAACACACTATGCCTTCACTGTGTGTTTTCCCACTATGGAGGTGTAACCAAATTTCATTAATCTTCAAAATACTTGCGTTTCTTATCCATGGCAACACTATAAATGATAGCAATAATATTGGAGGTAGAATATGTTTCTACCTGACTGCTGGCTACAATTTCACAATAATAAGCTGCTGATATCAAAGACTACAACTGTTTTAGAACAAGAACAACCAAATACGTCACTTGACACAAGCAATAAACCGCTTGTAGTTTACTTCAGCTCGAATTTCGACAATAGAGTGCAAGATGGTGGATGATAAAACTAACAGATTGGATTGTGCAACGGTGGTTTGACAACAGAAAGACGTATATGCTTTTCAGTTACGACTTCGGATGCATACAATTGCCAATCATAATTTGCAACATATTGTGATATTTGAATTGGTAACTCCGATGATATAAATTGCACGTAGTAAATTACGATATACGCAACAAACAAGTTGTCCGAGAAGCAAGTTCATTGCAATGAGCAGATTTTGCAGTTTCAACTTAAGTGTTAAGGCAAACAAGACAAGTTAAACATATCGTTATATTGAAATCTTTGCGCACCCTAAAAGAACTTTGTGACCTCAGGTTGAGAAATGCTGCTCTAGCAGAAATAGAAGCAAGTCTGTTCAAGTTAGCCTGAACACTACCATTTACTGTGAAAAACTCATGGAAATTTCAGACTTGATGATTTTTCCTGAATACTTCCGCGGGCCATTGAAAACGCTGTGGCAGGCCACATATGGCCCACAGGCCGCTAATTGCCCACCCCTGCTGTAGTTCATAACTCCTTAATGTTCGAAGATGTATGCCTGAGATACATTCCAACTCAAAAGCTAACTTTCCACTCTATCAGCGGCAATGTACTGAAACTTAGGTCAGTATTCCCTCTAAGATTTTTGTAAGTTGGCTGGTGTCCAAAAAGTGCCGTCAAGATCAAAAGCAACTTAGGCGCCCTTTGTATATTTTCCTAAAATGCGTCCATTTTCAACGAAAAAACTTTTCATCAACCAGTTTTAGTGAATGACCAAATAAAAATAAAAAATGGTCTTCACTTTTTCCAACACGTACACACGCAACATTTTCTGATAAACAAATAAAAAAAACAGTCATCACAAAGGCAATAAAGGAAATCAGCTACATGCAAACTTCCTAGCCAAATGTGAACCTTTTCTCTCAGACAGAGGTTGCCCTGCACACGGTCCTGAATCACTGTTTTTGTCTTTGTTGTGCATTGCTTACTGTCACACTAAACCAGTTGTTTTCAACCTTTTTTTGTACCGCGACCCATTACAGCAACCCACTCTAACTCAATAACCCCCATCGAAAACTCGAATAAAGCAAATGTAATACAGCTGTGTTTATAAAATATCTACTGGTGACCCCTCTAAAATGGTTCATGACCCTGTGTGGGTCACAACCCCAGGTTGAAAATCACTGCACTAAACCAACAATACAGTACAATTGAATCAGGTTGATGATACTGTGCGATTTCTTTACTTAAACTTTGTCAAAACGTAGCAACTCAGAAATCAAAACAGAAATTTTCACCCTGGTTGATTCTGTCTGAGCCGTTTCGGTCTCAAGACATTTTGGTCAGACTATGAAATCTTGCAGAAATCTTACACGCTAACTTTTTATTGCAAACTTATTTACTTACTTAAATCAACGAAAAGTTTTATTTTAAAAAAATACAAACATGATATAAGATCCAACAGTTAATCAGCATCAACACATGATTTTTATGCTACGTTTAATGGAAACATACTTAAATCAAGTTGGTATAACACCAACCAGTGTTAAATTTCACCTGTCAAACTGTTTTGTCACTTCGCTGCAATATCAAAGGGAGTTTGTATAACACCAACTAGTGTGACATTTCGCCTGCCTCTATAGTACTGTAATTTAAATAAACAAATGTTATCACTTGTTTATGTACCGAAATGTCTCCAGACCTAAGAGTCAGCACCTCTCAGAAATATTGACAAATTATTTAACCTAAATTTGGATCCCTTCCAGGTGCTGTACCATTCCAGGTCAGAGTGGATCTGACAATAATGATGGTGAAAGGGTCATTCTACTCTCCTCTACCCCAATCCACCAACTGCACCGTAGGCCCATGATCGGCTACAATACCCGGCACTGAACCGATTAAAGAAAGTTTTATTTCAAACAAAAATGATTTGGCACAAATCACTATGGCAATTGCGGAATCGACACGGCACTAGACGTATACAAACTCATCTGGAACTAAAACATCATGAATCACATGTAACAAACAACGATGAAACACAATGTTCTTCTGGGTCAAAATCTTCGTTTGCAGCTGACATGCGTTTGAAGCCTAATGCGCAATGGTTCGTGAAAGAAACCCAGTGTTTATACGAAAGCTGCGTGTCGTTTATATCGTTTTCTTTGGCGGTTATTTTCATTATAAAGCTCCATAAGCTTGTCAGATTTCCAACCGACTGTTTTTTCCTGCTGCTGTGCATCAATTTATCCAGTTTCCACGTTTTATCTGTTCTTAAACAAAAATAGAATTTCATGTATTTAGTCGACTGTAGAAGTGCGAAGCGTCTAGTTCTCCTGCATAAAATTTACATGCCTCTGTTAGGTTTTGATGATGTTCATCAAAGAGAAGTCTCCCTCAGCTCCAGCACTGCTGGCTGCAGAAGTTGTCAAAATTGCAACGAAAACTCTAAAACAAGGATATTGCCGCCTTTTTACAACTCAATTCGACGCTAATAAATACTTGCTGACCTTAAAAAAAGAGTACAATTTCGCATTTGAAAGCTTTCTAACGAACATCAATAAGGCGTGGAGACTTGAACAATGAACAAAGACTGGTGAGGGCTGACATCCAAGTGCTTTTCATAATAGTCGATTTGCGATGCACGAATGTTTACGACCGCACTGAAGTATCATTTGACAGATTTCCGTAAGAGTATAAAAGCAATTTTCAAACAACAAACTTATTTTACTTAGTCTGTCTCTTTTTCCTCAGATTGGTTTCGCGGCTAGCAGCTAAATCCCGCGCCCAAAGTCTGAAAATGGTTTGTAGCGTACTGTCTGAAGCATGACTGAGTAAAAAGTATGTTGGTTAGCACACAAAATAACCTAAGCAACAAGCATTCCTAACCCACTACCTATGCCACGAGAATAGAAACAACTACTACATAATTAACGGCTAACGCCCAGTCGCCCACACGTGTACTTAAAATATTTCTTTACATCTGCATGCAAAGTTGTAAAAAATTCCAAAACTTAATTGAAAGTGTTTGTCAGATTTAGACAGTTATCCCAACTACCAACAAGCCTTCGTTGCTTCTTTGCTTAAGGTGAAAAATCTTCAGTTGGCTTAGATTTTTTTGTGCTCATGCGTGATGTATAATCTAAAAAGTTAGAAAAAAACTTTTCTTACAAATAGCCTGATTTAATTCTAGGTTATATCAAAATTGTTGTAAGATTCTATGAAAACAACTAGCCTCTACTTGCAATTTCCCTTCACAAATGTTGTGAAGTTAAATGCGTTTTTCAACATTGCGCAAACGCCATCCACCATGTGCAGGAATTGTTTTCCTTTTCGCCAAAACTCTACACTGCAATTCAGCCACGTTGCTGTTCCTGTATAATCTTCGTTATTGCAGCAGAGGTAATGGTCAAACATTAGATATACAGTAACTTTTTTATGTAGTAACATTGATCAAAGCTAAATAAAATCGATATTCAAACACACCTTCTCTAAAGACTTCTAAAGTAGTTGATTTGCTGTATGCGTAACCTAGAATCCTAGATCATTCAATACTACATAAAATTGTTAGCACTGCTAAGAAATCAATTTTGAATCCCCTGCGTCTTGCAGACATGAACTCAGCTATTTTTGTAGGCCTATCATAAACTCTTGTGTGTAACTGTTCAAAGGGAACAACCTTACAACATCCTAGCAGTGAAAATAAGAATGTGCCCGCCCACAGAACTGTTACTGGGTATATCATTTTGACAAATCATGTAGCCTGCATGTACTCTCATATACCTTTTATGAGTCCAAATGTACAAAAGGCGGATGTCGCTGCAAGCGAAAAGTGTGCAAATAGCATACTGCAGAGTATTGAGGTCATTAATTTATAAAAATACCCCCGAGCGTAATTTCATTAGCCTTTCGTTATAGGTAGAGATCACTGATGAGTGCCCTAATACCTAACAAACCATTTCAGTCAGAATAAAAAAAGGCCTGCAGCAACAAACAATGCGCGAAGATCGACGTAATATGTTCAAAACATTTTCAAAAACCAGAACAATCAAGAAATTAGGTCCTTTCATAAAACGTCTAAAAGCAACGACAACAGTCAACAGATTTTGTCATTTTGTGATGAACAAAAATCACAAAATGTGTCAAAAACGTTAAATGTCTTT
>JGI24158J21664_10005189_pt1 | contig 16960 bp, 13 predicted proteins | sample Ectturendosymbi3_FD_21664 | JGI IMG/M metagenome (IMG submission 21664)
CGGTGGTGTTGCGTTGATTGTGTGATTCACCACGAACGGGATGTGCCTGAAGAATAACACCATCATATGTGTAGCGCGAGCAAGCAATAGTAAGAGATTGCGAGCATGATCTCTATTGTGGCTTGCTGCCACGGTGCAAAGCTTTGCGCACATGCCACTCGGGATTTCCGATCGCAACAATACCAACTAGTATTTCACAAAAGCAGCTTTGGGTATGGGTGGCAAGACGGTCCTGGAAATACCTTGTCATTTTGCAATTGCGCCGTCTTCAAACTTGATTAAGTGTTTCTGTTCGCATTGGTTGCCATATCTCAGGCCATACCGATTCTCAAAAGCTGCCTTGAATGAAGCGATCCTCATATTTCCCTGGTTTTTGCATATGGCACAGATGAGAACACAAATGACACTTAATCATTCATACGTTAACCTTTTCACAACGAGAAAGAGGCAAGATTTGCCACCCAGGCCCATGGCAATGATAAGAATTCGGGGACACTGCCCAACCCAAATTTTTTTGTTGCTCCAAAATTTTGTTGTGCCCAGAAAAATTTGTTTAACCTACAACCAAAACAAAAATCTTGTCCCCCTAAAAATGTATTTTGCCCCCAAACTCTAAAACCTGGCTAAGGACTTGCGACTACCATCAGTTTCAGCAGCAGTCAAATAACTGCACCTTCGTCTTCTGACTAGATATAACCGATCCTGTCACGTAACATGAGGTAAGTTGCTGCACGTCTTCACCGAGTGTGAACTTATAAGCAGTTACAAGAAAGCGTAAAGTCGATACCTAGAATGCAGGAGAACAAACCCCCAGCAAAGCCTATGCACAGATTTGTTCAAAGCAGGGATTACGAACACGGTTCCCGCGGGCGCCAGGTCGCCGCGCCTGTTCGACAAATAACGTTAACAACATCAGTGTCTTCACGTAGATGGATATCATTAATTATAGCATATTACAGGTAACCTGAGCAAAATTTTTATTTCAGCAGTGTGTAGTGATAGTGTGCCGTGATATTCATTGTAAGGCTATTCAGCACTTCCGCTTTTCGTGAACCAAAGCAGTGTGTAGGCTGGCAAACTGGTAACCCTTCGAATTAATCGTTACCCAAGGAGTAGCTAGCTTTCAGTGTCAAAAAGGTTGGTAATCCCTGGTTCAAGGTGACACACAGGTTGTTTGTGACGTAAGCGCATGCATTTTGCTTTGCTCTCCATGAATGTGTTCCGGTGGCAAAGCAAGCGTACGACCCCCTCGCCCGAATGTACGTTAAAGATGCCCGCAGATTTCCCGACACCGTGTACGCCAGAAAAAAATCCCCCTTACCAATTTATAAGGTCTTGGTCCGACCCGACTTGGAATCGAAAACCAGACCTTCCAATGCCGAAGCGGTCGCAATGAGTCGCCGCGCTTGATTAACGCAAAATGCAACTCACATTCACTTCGTCCAAATACATGGCGCTCTGTGTGATTTGGAAGTTTTTCGTGCTCAGGTTGGCAGCGAGGGCGATTCCGAATCTGAGCGCGCTCTGTCCGTGCGGAGTGTAAAGAAGTAGATCGGTGTAGGTTGTGTAGATTTCCGCCTCAAGGTTTGACGCGCCTTTAAACAAAAAAAATCGTGCCGATAAGATTAGAGAGTGGCTAAAAAGAAAATTGGATTATCGTGCAAGGAAAAGCGTGCTTGTAGGTCACGCTGCCAAATATGAGGAGCAAGAAAGCTGAATATCTCAAGGTCTGCGAAAAAAGATGCGTAGAGAGGGTTGCCTCACCCCAACATGGTGCTCCCTTCTACCAGGAAAACCACAATGACGCTCTCGTTTTCAGCCATACATGGCTGAGATTTAAAAAACATCGTCCATAAAAAGTAATCAAATTTTTCAAATTTTACAAGTGCTTTGGGCGCTATACGCTTATGAAATGCGGCGCTCACCTAAAAACGGCTCCCCAGTGGGGGCTACGGGTGAGGCCCTTTGGGTGATTAGTCGCTTGAAGCCAAAATCCTGAAACGAAGTTGCTTGTAAACTACACACCACTGATGTTTTGGTGTCTAGCTTATAACGAAGCGGAAGTGACGTCCACGAGAAGATGATAGAACGGCGCAAATGCGAGTACACTGCGTGTGTAAGAAATAAATGTGCGCGGCAGAACCCTCCACAAGAGATGATCGCTTTGGGAAATTTCAAAGCGAATCCCAGCAAAGGTCGCGGACACTGAGTTGCCCGGCGGCCAGTGGACCACACATCGCATTCCCAAGTGAATTCCAAGGAAAAGGCGATGTGTGCTGATCTGTCGAGGCAAAGTTCAGCAGTAGAGGCTGCCAGAGTGGAGAAATATTGCCCACTTGCATATCAGTTTCCTCATACCGAGACTGATTTTCTTGCATAGCTGAAGAGCCCAGTTCGCCCTTAAATGAGACTACATTTGATACACAGCTGGAACTCTGCCAGGCGTAACCACTTCGGGTCAGAGTGGGTCTCGTAATAGTGACGGCTGCAGAGTACTCCAGTCTCACCCAACCCGCAGAACTGGTTGTTGTTTAGCGTCATGCCCAAGAATCAGGAAACGAAACTGCTGTTGCAAACGATAAGGAAGGTGACAGATACTACGCGAAGAACAACGCTTTGGCCACCGAGTCCNCTTCCGAAACACTCACCCGTCATGTTCGGATACGCATGCTTCAAAATGTTGTCATCAGTCGAAGTGAGGGGCCTGGAAGGTTTGAGGATCAAACCATCAGAACGACAACACTTCATCAACAAGTCCACGTTCGTTTCACCTGTGAAGTCGTCACTTGCCACAAAGAACATTTTAATGGTTTACCAGTCGCACGCACAATTACAAACCGCATTTTCAACCCTGACTACAAAATATTATCTTTGGCGAAGAACCTAAAAGGACATAAACTATTAGTGGTATGAGCGAGGTTGTTTTGCACAAATGCCGGTCTTTCGACTTCATTTTTAACTTTGGAAGTTTTTTGATGCAGTTCTTGACATTGTCGTGCGAAAACCCACGACTGACCTGCATTAGAATCCAGACCCCAATACAACAATAAAATTAGACAGGGTTTAAAATATCTAATGCGAATTTATTCGCCGTAAAAATGGCGCATGCTTTCACCTGAGAACCTACTAAAGTGCATGCACTAATTTAATCAAACAGATGCGAATAAATAGGTCAGTATCTACTTCTACAAGTTCAGTTAGCTTTTGCTCGAACCTGCGAACGTTTTGATTGTTTTGTCATCAATCGACACGACCGGCCAACCGGGAATTAGGGCGGCATGCAACTTCCGCAACTGGTTTGTGCTGAAATTGGTTTGTTGAACAGAAATCACGTTGGCAAAGATCAATGTTCGGGCGAGTGAAGTTCTTTCAGGAGCATTATTTCTTAGCGTAAGTTCAAGCGTCATGCACGTATGTCATTTACGTCGTAAGAACGTCACGTTACCTGTCAGTTTGTACATTATGTCATTACAATATGAAACGTTGTAGCTACAGTAACAACAAAGAACTCAAACGTCTTCGCTTAAAACAAATCAATGCATAAACTTTGTCTTTGTTAACGTTTTTAAAGTTGCTATGAGCTAGCTGGCACATGAACAATAACAAAACTGCAAAATCGCTACATAGCATTCAACTGAACTGAATTTTTCATATTGATCAATTTTTCCAAAAATGTGATTTAACCTTAAAGCCGCTCTTTCTGGATACTGAACATTTGATGGAATAATTTTGCGATACAACAACATTCACGACATGAAACTGGTTTTCTAGGGTTTTATGGGAGGTTGGTACCGCTTTAAGCCTTGCCCTGCCTCGTTACGCCCCTTAGGACGACGAACTCCTCGAACCCCCCAAATTTCGAGAATCCCCGCCATGGTAAGAGTTACAGAATTTCGTCTGGGAGCACTGCATCCTATTCCAATGCAAAACACTGAGAAGAGCCTCGGCGATTAAAAATTTCCACACATTCGACTTGCTCGCTTTTAAGGTAAAATTCGAACAGCACCTATCTTGTCACTGGGTCCAACCGGCCCAGTGCTCAGAGTGGCAATGGCAGCTTGCAGTTCAACGTTCGGTTCGGATGAGTTGTAGCGGTTGCCTGTCTGGTTGGTTGTTGTCCAGAAGGTGTCCTTGAACGGCGCCACGTAAAGAGCGTGGGCGAACATCGAGGTGATTCCTAGCTTCCATTGACTGTTCCCGGGAGCGTAGTCGCCGCTAACTCTCGCCTGCAGGTTGAAAAAAGACATTGGAGAGCCAAGACGGAAAGGTGCAAACAAAAACCTCAACAGAGCTGCTTCTTAACTATAGCAACTCGCTGCAAAAAAGCGCTAAATAAGGTTGCGCAGACCGAACGCAGAAAAAAGTAAATTTGTTAAACTGTCATCCGAAGGCGATACGGCGACTGTAAAATAATTGCTTAAAGTTCCAGACGTTAAGGAGAGTTGAGACAAATTCAAACAGGGTATAGCATAATGATCGACCGATGCATCGGTACGCTGATATTAAGTCGGCCGATGTAACAACGATCCATTATAACGGCAAAATTTCGCAGTTATATTCGGCAGTATCCCTTCATGAGATTCATTGCCTTTCTGTTTTTTGTACAGAGTATTCGGAAGCGTAAGTTGTTACGCCATCTCTGATGTATTACAGCTAAATTCCTTGACCTGGTCCTCACGGCGCGCAGCCTTTTTCCTGTGAGTTGGTTTCAATTTATTCGTTTTAATCTTTCAACTGTGGTTTGACTAATGCAAAAATCTTTAATGAAAAATATCGGTATCGACCTATAAAAGCGTCTATTATTCGAGCTCTGATATAGCCAGTCGAAATGACTGTCTGCTCAGTGCTCACCTTACCTGCTTACCTGGGTAACAGCAGGAATTTCCACACTCTGCAACATGTGACGCGGTAGCGCCATGCAATACTGAATTGTGACGTCACACGCCGCGGCTCCTTCGCCCATCTGCATTATCCAATCACGCGCGATGCTGATATTAGTGTGAGTTATCTGTAAAATGAAGTGTTTGCTCAGATCGACATTGTGCAGTTAATGCTTTACACGCCCTTTCTCTGTTACTAATGCTGCAATGAGCTACAACCAGGCAGCAGGGACAAAATGCAGTCAGCAAGACAGTTTATCAAACTAGGACGTTGCCAAGTGGCAACAGGAAGGACCGTACAGGGCCTCAACCCGCTGATATTTTCGGAGGAACAAAGTGATTGTATCTTGTTTTTGTGCTTTTTCGGGGGAAAAATTATTGTAACTTGTTGTTGTACCTAACTAATAGACACGATTTTGGGCAATTACCAGGTTGCCCCCTGGTTTCGGGCCTGGGAGGAACCACTCATACGTGGAACAATCTTGCAGCAAGCGCTTAAAAGCACCCGGAAGTGCGTAAGCCAATCTCTGCCAGCAACGATGGTGTTTTTGACCCTCAACTACTCCTTTTTAGAGCGTTGTCAAAAAGCATAAGGTTATTGCTTTAGTTCAGAAAAAACAACCAAGCCGCAAAAACTAACTCCATGCGGAAAAGTTCTGCGCAGTTCTAGCTTTAAAACCCAAGGTGGTGTTTGAAATGTTGGTGTTGATCTGTAGAGACGATCTGACATCACCTGACCAAACCAGCACCTTCGAGTTAACACATCTTCTATATTCTTAGTGTGAGCTTAAAATCATTTCTGGCAAAGTATGGACCAGTAAACCTAACATGATGAAAAAAGTTTAAATTACTGTAATCTAAAACAACAGTGTGAAGTTCGTGTTGCGACTTTCATAACTGAGACTCGTCAAGAATATCTCTGAATCTAACCTCGCTGCAGTTATGATATATCCAACTGCGGCAGGATACAAAAACCTCCGATCCGTCAACACCAACTCGACAGCTTTGTGCCAGCAGCGAACGTCATACGGAAGTTGGGGCTGACAACTGTTCAAGTGGCACTATCCTTACAAAGCATACAACATCACGAATAAAAAACGCTGCACTGCCCCTTTTCGCAAAAATTTGCGTAAGTGCCAGTTGTCTGGGCAGGAAAAACAAGATTCATATCATAAGTGTAACACGAAAACAACGAATGGCATAAACACGCTTTTAAAAACTGCAGAAAATTGCAGAGGATGTACCGTCATTTCCGTGAACTGAGTTTCCAACCAGTCCTGCTCGTAAGTAATCAGACCCCACGCTTTGCTAGAACGCATCAGATCCTTCCAGAAACGCTTGAGCAAAACAAACAAACAAGCATTGAAAGCAAAAACGCGACATTTGTATGTTACAATGCTTTTGCTGTATGCTACAGCAGAGTAGTTTTTTTGTTGCTTCTTATTTGTTTTCGTTATTCAATTTTAAATTGCTTCTGGCCCATTCGCAGGCGATCCTACCCACATTCGAATTAGATAAAAGACGATGTTTTTTCCCGAAAGAAAATATCAATTTTCTGCATAACAACCTTGACAGATCTGTTGCTGCCATGCCGCTCCGAAGATAATTGGACATCTTATCCAAACTGGCGTTGTGTAATAAAAAAACAATGAGAAAGTAAAGAAGAAATCACGCACTGGGTCGTCTGGGATTGCTTTCTCCGTTTCGACGTAGAAATCGTACGAGCCGTTGTTCTTCTTGGCGTAGGTCGTGTCTGCCGCCCAGTACCGGTTGTGCGCCGCCACTGGCATGCCGTGCGATTGGAACAGTTTGCTGGAAAAGACCCAAGCAGTCTCGTCACAACTAGTTTAGCTGCTGCTGGCAATAAGGTACACGCGGTTGGTCCTGCCTCGGTGGAAGCGCACATTGTACGCCAGGTTGCTGCTCAACGGTGAGCGATGAAATGAAAGAAGAAACAGCTATTGCGTTCGGAAGCACAATCTATGGATGTACAGCAGGGGTCTCCCAACTGCGGCCCGCGAAGACATTTTGTCGATAATGAAAAAATAATATATTTACGAAAAACTTGTTGATTCCATAGAATGTAGGATACCCCGTAACAATCACATTGCGTAGGATGTCCGGCCCTCGGACTGTTGTGCAATGCCTTATGTGACCCATCGATGAAAACGTTTAAAGACTCTGATGTACAGCAACAAAAAATTCGATTTTCACAAAAAGTATTTGCAGATACAATAAAATAAGAAACTCCTGGGAAAAAAGAAGCAACTGCGCGACGTTAAACAACAGCACCACTCACTTCATTCCGTTCGGGAACACACTGGGCATTGCTGTCCAGTTCTTTACTCCGTCATGAATGCCTTTGTAGTACCACCACGAGTCATACTGCAGGTAACCATATGGAATATTCATCGACTTGATATATGACACAACATCGTGAATGGTTTCTTCGTAGTTTTTGTTAGGTTCCGTGTTGTAGTAGTAGAAAGCACCTGTCGCATAAATCCATGACTTGTGACAACGGAGAAACCAAAAACGTAATTTAAAGTCCTGTGTGCCATACTGAATTCAAAGCCTACAATGCATTTTAACGTTACATGTGCCAAATCCGTCCTACACCATCGAACAACCTTCCGATCCTGGCAGGCATCCGACCTGCTGACTTCGCTACAAAAGAGCTACATTGTTTCTTGTATGATATCCTTGAAGCCTGGACACCTACCCCACTCTGCACCAACCAGTCCACTATAGTAATATCGTATGACACCCGTTAGACATTCACGTCGGTATCCTTCAACCAAGTTTGAAAATCGTCACATTTTGGATCGTGTGGTAGCTACCGCGTTTGTGAGTGATCGGGCTGGTCAGAACAAGGTGGTCAACTGTTTGCATCGCAGTATGGACAACTTGGGTTCTGGCTTACTCCCCATCGATGGAGTGTTTGGGAAGTCTTGGCATGCTTTGCTCTTAGTCGGTTGGCTGTTGCCCATTGGCGTCTGGTTGCAGTGTGGAACCCTGGATGAGGTACTGTAGAATCTTCAATGACGTCTCCACCGGTTGGAGGGTTGTTCTTCCAGTATTCCAGCCATGCGGAGCTAATGTCGAATTGTTTTTCAGAGTTGTAGATACCCAATAACATATTAAACCAGCCCACTGACGAGAAGAAGTGGAAGCTAAATCTAGACATCCATTTGTACCAACTGCGCAGGAACTACTCGTTTTTTTCATGGACAGCAGCACTGCATTGTAAACGACCAGCCACGAACAGTGATGGAGTGGAGGAAAGCAACACCAAACTCCTTGATTTCATTACCAACGTCAGAACCAACCCTGCTGGACTGTCCCTCCCAAGAGCAGCGTGGGTCAGCAGGCTCAATCGCACTTATAGTGCGTGCCGGATCGGACGGTGTAGCGTCAACACGTGCACATGGGGTTTCATCAGCGGTCTGCGGGTGGGATGCCGAAGAACAAACTGCAGATCATATTGTCCTGAAGTGTCGCAAACATCGATCTCCTAATGAGGCACATGGTCTGGTGGTTTTAGGTGATGAAACCATCGACTGATTATCCCGTGCATGCTCCGAAGTCTAACTTGGCAGAATGGTAACAGTACAAAGATGGGCTATACGGCATACGATTTAACGCAAGGTATTGAATCGTGCACAGGTCTGAACACACGAAGCAAAGAATTGTATTGTAAAGAACGGCTTTCGTATAATCGCAGGAAAGATATTGAGCAATGTAATGGTTTTTCCACACTTCGGGAATTTTTAGAATGTCACGAAAAATTTACAAAATGTCGCAGGAAACGTTAATCGTCTTCACGAAGATGACCATAAATTGTTGCAGTTTGAGCGTTTCAGCAAACCCAATGACATGTTTGAAGGGACATTAACTGTATTTCATCAGATTTAACAAATATTTACGCGACACATTGGTTATTTTTAGGTCAAATACAAGCACAAGCAAGTTAAGGGCCGATTGCTTTGAATCATTCATTCATTATACATAGGGAGAGATTTATCGTTTCATTAATTCGCATGCATGGCACACAAGAACCTCCGCTGCCTTCATTTTTCTCAACGCTGTAGTGTTGAAACCGTAGCTTACCTTGGTCAGTCCAATAGCCAAGATAGTTAATAGTGAAGTCGCTCTCCATGAGAGATCTTCGCTTGTGATAGCGTGTTGTAAGAACCCTGCCCCAGTTTTCAACGGCTTTGTTGATTCCGCCGTCGCTATAGTAAAGAATTGTGTCGATCTGAAACAAACAGAAAGTTTTTTTGATGCCACGAGGGTATTGAAATGGTGTGAAGTTGCCTGTCCTCTGGCAACCAACAGTGTACGACGACGGCTGCTTAAGAAGTTACTAAAAACACTAACTCTAGCATTGAGTTTACCAGGGTCGCAAAAAAACAGTACTTTTTTAGTTTATAGTGACAGAACATTTTGTATAGTTAAGGAATAGCGTTGGCCCGAAAAAGATTCTGGGAATAAAACACAAAACGGCCATTCTTTAGAAGAAACCAGCTATCGGCAACTTCTGTGAGAATTCGCTGATAGCACACAACGTGCCTGATATAAAATAATGCAAGCGGGAACAGCATGCAGACCCTTGTTACTTTCGTTGTTTAGCAAGGAATGTGGTGTACTACCCGGGGCCCGAGAGCTGACGTTTTGTGGTCCGCGGAAAGGTCTAGAGTCTAGATTTTTAAAGGGTATTTGCAATCTTCAGTGGGTGGCCAGCGAGTTGTCTACCCGCAGAACTTGACACATGCAGCTGTGACCCGTTGACCAATCCGGTTATGTGCATTTGGCCCGGCAGTGCAACATGGTTGCACACCCCTGAGCAAGGAAATGCACAGCTGTTGCGCACCGACAAAATCGGAAACCAAACGTTCCGACCACTGAACTGGCTGTAGCACGAATAACAAATAAATCCGGAAACCAATAAAAGCTCAGAACCGGTACAGTTGGGAGAAACTACTGCAACTGCTGCCTTCACGTGGTTCGTCGGCAAATGCTGCTTAAAACACTTGTGCTGTGGAAGCATTAGGAAGTGACTTGATAAATCAACCCATCTGCAAGAATCTTAACATATTGTCAAAAAATAAACAAGTTACTGGAAATAGTGGCACTAAAAATAAACGTTGGGAGTTTTTTCATATGCCGCAGTTGAGCAATGAGCAGTCCTATTTAAATTATTACAGCAAACAGCAGGATCAATCACCAGTTCTTGCGCTTTCACGCAAGGTTTAACGTCGCGAATCTCATCAAACACGACACGTGTTATTGCAAATTAAGGTTCTGAACAGTGCTTTACAACCATGATTAAGAAGATGTTCAACCAAACAAGAGAAAGTGCCATAAATTCTCGTAGTTTTCTATGTCCGTAGGTATAGCAGCGTGTGTTCTTTTGCATTCCTCACACCCGGCATCAACTGCGGTTTTGTTCAAACTAAAACGATATCTTTTAACTGAGTAAGAGTTGACTGGAACAAGATTCACGCGCTACTGCAATAGAAGAACCATGCTCCAGTCTGACATAACAAACCGTTGCAGCTATATACACTGACATTGTCGCTACCTGATAATGAGGAGGAACTTCGGTAACACCTCCCATGATTCCAAAGTTGGCCACACCCGAACTTGAGTTATACTCCATAAAATGTGCCATGAAGTTGCTGTACGAGGATAGAATCATCACGTTGCCTTTCGTGTCAAAAAGTACCAGAGGCCCTGACTGTGGCCCGCCTTTTATCAGATCAGCGTGATTAGCCACACTGCAAAAAGAAAAATGAAATCGGTATTTCTTGCAAAAGAGATCAAATAAAAACGCCTCAACTTTTGCCCCACATATGAGACAAGAAAGGAATCTATCAGCCAATTTTTAATAGGAGATCGATTTCACGTAACACTACGCGTCGTCGGGCCTTAAATCTTATTCAAATAGAATTCTATTGACATGGTTTCAGTGCGGCAGGAGGAAAAAATATCGCACCCCTTACTCTGACAACTTGTAACGGGATCCGAACATGTCCCCGCGGCTGAGCAAAAAGCCGAGATGTTGCGTGGAAGGTTCTTTGCCGATTTTGAACGACGGAAAGGCGGACAGGACTTCATTCATGTCGCTTACGGCACAGTCCTTCAGTCCACCCGGAAAGCTCTAAAATAATATTTTACGACACGCGTTTGACTCGTTCGAATAACACTTATATCAGTGCATTGCAAGCAATGGTCACGTCTCAATCAGTGCAATCGTAGAGCAAAAATATAAGATTTATGTCATCATGTTACACGATCCCAAACTACTTCTCAGAACACAGAAAGGTGTCCGTCATAAACTGACGAATAGACGGCAGCTGGTTCCACACAGCAAGTAACTTGGTGGAACGCAACCGAACCTCAAAAGAAGAACACGGTAGAGTTTAGAGGGTATCAGCCACGGCAAAGCGAACTTTCAAGTTAAGCCAAAGTTCCGCAACCTCCGGTCCGTGGGCCCCAGATGGATATATGTTGCCCGCGGTGCCATATTGAGTTTAATGTGACCAACGCATCCATGAATTTGTTAGGGTCAATGATGAAAGCGTTTTGTAATTTTTATTATGATTTTTATCCACTTTAGTCTCATTAGTTTTATCATTAAATGTGTGTTTAAATCCCTTCATTGCTGTTACCCTATTTAAATTGTATTTACTTGCACAGTTTTAATAAAAGTACATTTCATTGTTTTTTCGCGTTTTTCGGAACTTAACGTCTTTCATTTTGGGTGTGGCCCCTCCCCAATTTGGTTTTGCATCTCTCCACCCAAAAATGTTTGGATACTCTTGCGTTAAACATTCATGAATGCAGTTATGATTTAAACCTGAAAATTTAAACCAGCTATGTCCAACCGAAATTGCTTACTGAGCCAAAAATTACATCACTATCTTAACCAGGGCCGCACATTGACTGACTTACTTCGATCTTAGCAAACTAAGTTTAGTTTAAGCTAATGTGCTGAAAGCGTTCGAATGCCAACTATAATGGTAATGACTGTTTGGCACCTTTAACCACTCCGCAAGTGTGATTTCATGGGCAAGTTTAGTGCCAATGGAACAAGGGTAGATATCAGAAAACTAGTAAAAAGTTTTGCATCATTGTCGGTGGGCATATCGAAATCTCCCAGCACGAAGTACAGACGTAATAAAATGGCACAGAGGACAATCTGCACCAAAAATGTCAAATTTAAGATTATCAATACAAGGACAGGATGTCAGTATGTAGGTTACTTATAGAGCGAAACAAGGTTGCGGAGTCGGACGCAAAATGTACAAATCAACTCCGTCCTTTCCAAAATTTCCGACACCGACTCCCGACTCCTTAACATAACGTGAATGAAGTTTGGCTGTCAACTATTTTGTAGTAACTAGCAATCAATGGAAATCGTATTAATACACAGCAAGAATTCTCTGTTTCAACAAAAGTTGCAAAAGAAATTGTCCCATTTNAACAGGCACGACTTANGATTCCTAACTTACGAAAGCGATGTAAAAACTTATTCAATTGGACATTCGGAGTCGGAAAAAAAATCCGACACCGACTCCTACTGTTCTCAGGACTCCGACTCCACCCAAAAACCTCCGACTCCTTGCGACTCCGACACCCAGGGCCGGCCATTAGNCGATTGCTTACAGTCGGGCCCCGCGCCTAAGNGGGCCCCGCGCTACGCCTACTAACCTTCGCAAACTTACACGTTCTGTCGAAGCTGCGCTTGTGTAGTGCCGTCGCGGAACAGGGCCCGCAGTATGTTGTGACCATGGGGTCCGTTGCCAACGGAAAAGCAACTGAACTGCGCTGTTTTTAACACCCTGTTTTTAACATCATCGTAGTTCTTTCGGCAATCGTAACGGCAATTGTCAATGATTTAATGTAAAACATAGTTTTTTTCAATATAATCTTGTTAAGTCAGGGAGTGTTTAAGTTTTGAAGCTGTTTTCTATTTCAATTGTAAGCGTTTCGTACTTGGCAGGTTAAGTTTCAATAGTTGCTGCAAGCAGTATCGTCGTCAGAAAGTTTCAACATGGGGATTTGCGTTTCTGCGGGGGGCTTGACATTCTAAAAATTGACAAAAACTCCACTGATTTATAGTGTTTCATGTTTGAATTTTGGGGGGATAAGTCCATCAAAACCCCGTGGCGACGGGACTGGGTGCAAGACGGTTCCATAGTTGCTGCTGTTTTAATAGCTACTTGTATTCTGAAGGTTAAAGTTAGATCTTAATTGTAAATGTGTTCTGTTTAGTCGGTCTTCAGCGTTATTCACATTCCCTCTCAAAGAGATCTTATGAGATAACTTCTTGCCCTACATTGCTTATTGCCCTCAGGATTTAATTGACTATCCCAGTGACCATGGCATCCGGAGAAAGCAGTTTTTCCAAGCTGAAACTAATTTAAACTTATTTGAGATCTTCAATCCAACAAAAGCGTCTAAATAACTTGTCGATTGTGTCCATTAAATCCGAAATTATCAGAGACTGAATCTAGGGCAAAGAATACTAAAGCACGAGAAATGGGTTTCTCTTAGCAAAAGCATTTTTTGCATCGTAGCCAACAATAGCCTGAAGTGCGCCGATTTCATTTGTGTGTTCTCCCGTGTTATTGTTTTGCTTGCATTTGACCTATCTGTTCTATTCGGCTTTATCATGATTGTGCAGCATTATAACACAAGGTTACGCTGTAGTTTGTGTGATATCCCGTTGTCACTGTTTTGTAGCTAAGATGTTATATCTTTGCTGACTGACCATATTAAACAATGTTGCTAATTTCATTTAACACGTAGCCCACTGGCCTGCCGCACCCCGCGGTAGGTACCTGGCCAGAGAGGAAGTATTGAGTGTACTAACTCTTGGATTTATTGGACTTTCCAGATATGCCTGTGGAAGTCTTTGATGGAGAGGTGAAACTGAGGGGCATGCTCCTAGACCCCTAGCTTGGCATAGCCTCATCGAGGCCCGCTCTTTCCCACCGCTGATTTTTATCATATGGCTTGATGCCCACCGCCACAAATTATGCACACGCCACTGAATGGTGCCCCACAAAAGTGCTTCAAATCGGGCACCGCACTACACGCAAAATGCTCCTTTGTTCTCGCAATCCGCTACACGAAGAAATTGAAATGAAAAATCTAAATCTTCAAGTAATGTTACTCAGTGCAGGGGTCTCCAAACTACGGCCCGCGAAGCCATTTCAACCAGCCGCAAAGACAGTCCATATTAAAAAATTATATATTTACGAAAATTTTGTTGATTTGGTAGAATGTAGCGTATCCGGAAACAATCACATTACGTAAGATGTCCAGCCTTCAANCTGTTGTGTAATGGCTTATGTGGCCCTCGGACAAAAGACCCTGCTANAGTGCAAAAAGGTGTGGGANCGGTGGGAACGGCGTTCCCACCCCATCACACCCCTAGAGCCAACCGAATAATTTATTTGGGACAAGTGGTTTATTTCACGTTTCAAANAGTTGAGAAACATTTTGGAAGAATTACAACCGAAACGCGCCACAATTTTCAACACCTTACGCTCAGCGCAAGCAAGCCGGTAACGACTGAAGGAAACGACACGTGGATAAAAGGTATTTAAAAGTGGCAATCAAGGCTTTCATTTACAATCGCCTGTAACAGATGAGATGTGAGCTTCATCGTTCAAAGGATATCAACTGCTTTTTAAGAGTTTCTTATGTCTCGTAGAATCGAACCTGCGTAAATCTCACGAACTCTCCCTCGTTGTAGACAAGAATTTGTGCTTGGAGCTTGTTTTTCCCAGCCATGTAGCTGAATACTGTTCCGGAGTAGGAACCGGTGGAATCTCGACCGGTGACAGCCTTGTGACCTTTGACAAACAAACAAGTGAAGTGGCTTACGTCGAAATCAATCGGGGTGAAGACAAACAAACGCTGTGCAGTAACACACCGCAAGGCAAACCTGCACAGGCACACAGTGATGCGCGCGCTTGTAATAAACATGCCCGAAAGCTGTTTTGTGCACTGTATGACACTCCGCACGCACATAGACTGATTGCTATTTTTAAAGATGTGGCTAGTAATGCCCGAGAGACTTTTACGGCACATCACTTGAGCGGCTTTAAGTGAAGATTGCTCAGAAAAAAAAATGTTTGCATTGATTTTTGGCTTTACTCTGCTGCTGCAGCAGTAAACGCATGTTTGAACATCACAACGTCACAGCAAAGCTCACTTTTAAGAAATGAAAAGCCAATGCTTGCCTTTTGTTGAAGTTGGCATGGAAACATCCTTAGTCTTCGTCTGGTGATGCTAGTGCCAGTGTTAAGAACTGTTGGCTTATGATGCGCACGTGAACTGAATCGTGGCAATTCTCTTATAAACATGGGCGCAGGAAAGATTTTTTCCAGAGACCGGGACAGTTGTGGATTTTTCCAGCGGAGGAGCCAAAAGTGGTGAAATTTCTTTTTACCCACATGAAACTAAGAAAGCAACCGTTTTTGCTGAAAATTTGAGAAGAAAATGTCGAATTTCGAAATCCAAGAGGGGGCCTTGACCTCCCCTTCCGACGCTTATGCTTATAAATCTGACATAATACCATATTTATCACATTTTTCAAAAAATATTTTTAGTGGTGAGTTTTTGGGTTCTAGTAGAGTGGTTACAAGGTTAATTGCAAATCATTTTTGCTGTTGGTGACTGAACAAATGGGCAACCTAGTCTTACGGATACCCTTAAAAAGGTGGTACGATTGTTGTGTATACCCTTAAGGCTTGATCCCTATTTTGTTGGAATTAAGACACTAATGTCAACTTTTTGTTAGTTTTTGGTCAGTGGCAGTAACTTAGCACTTCTTTCTTGCGGACAAAACTGTTTCACAAACACCCAAAATGTGTTTGTTCCCCTACGGCTGTGGCAGGGTGGGGCAAGCTCAGTGTCTTTGCCGACCGTTTTATAGCCTGCGGAAACAGCGAATGTTTATTTTTACTTTTAGTGAACCCTACAGTGCGAGTGTTTCTCGTCCAACATCTTGTTTACCTTTAGTGCAGTCATTCACATTGCATTTGAGATATTCTTTCGGCACGGAAAAGCCACTGCTATTGGCTTCGCGGCCCGCGGGCCATCGTCAATACATCTTTGAGGGCCTTTGGTTTTAGTTTTGAGCCACATGGTTTGCCCATCACGGCTAGCATATGGATTTTACTGTTACTGGCCTGGGCATAGTTTATATATTGACAGCCAACAAACAGGCTATTTGTCGCTCATGGTGTAGCCCTGAACGCCCTATATACCCATACTTTTTACTCTATATTTTCTATTCCTGAATTGATCTCAAGCGCGAAAAGCGTTGGCCGACACCTTTGTTTCGGAGATGTAGTAAAATGGTGACTGTGGCTTCTTAAAATCTTGTCCTCCGATTGGGAAACATCTACCGAATTTCGACTGGAGTCCACTCCTTCGCCAAGGCTCGCAAGAGTTCGGCTAACCCGATCGTCACGAAGTGATTTCTCTCTTGTAGAGGCTCTGCCACACCACTCTAATATTATTATATAAGTATACTGTTTTGTATAATTCCTATGAATCGTTTTGTTTGCTCTGAAAATAAACAAGCAGTGCCAGGGACCGAGTTTGCTCAAAAACTTTGGGGGGGACAATCCTCACTGTTTGCGTCGACATCACCATGTTCACTCAACCGTCAACCGTAGTACGACCTTTTTGTAAAATTGGCAAAATGAAATTGATACAAGTTGGTGACCCTGGCTACCCGCCTTGTGGCAACCGTATTCTGATTGCGGGCTACAGACCAGCGCAGGAATTCGTGATTGAGCGAAGTTCATGTGCACATCATTTCGGTAATTCAAATTAACCAACACAAATTTCAACATGACAATTCAGTTTACGTAGGAAATCTGTATACTGTGTCTACAAATAATCCAGTGATAATGTTCATTTTTCTCATTTATTCCCTGGTTTTATGCTGGGCAAGGGCGTACGCAAGGGGAGGGTTTTGGGGTTAAAACCCCCCCTTGAGCATGATATTTTACAAAACTTTATTACCTACGCAAAGGAGATTAATTGTTTTC
>JGI24158J21664_10005192_pt1 | contig 16958 bp, 11 predicted proteins | sample Ectturendosymbi3_FD_21664 | JGI IMG/M metagenome (IMG submission 21664)
AACGGTTCGGGGACAAAAAAGGTTTCAACAGTTGTGAATGTATATAATTTTTAAACATCGCAAACATCCATGTATTACATGTTTAGTGGAAGCGCATATTTATTTGCAATAATTAAATATTTTTCCTTTGCTTTTTTTCTGTTTATTCTTTTTGCAACTCAACTTTTTTCTACTCCGGTAACGTCATCAAACCTCCGCAACCAAGCTCCACTATTTACGGAGCTCCGCCTTTTACAGACACCCACAATGACCAATTTCAGCAATAGACTTCGCATCAAATAGGCTGGCAAGCTTGTATTTTTGTACAAGCTTCTTAACATGCATAAATAAGTGTTAATGAAGTTGATGGGCTAAACTTTTTTTTCCATTTTAAGTGTTAATGAAGTTGATGAACTAAACTTTTTTTTCCATTTTACAATTTTTTGATATGCGGAATTGAGACTTTTTCTGATTTTCTTTGTCTTTCATCTTGCCCCATGTGATAGGCGTTTCACTTTGGTTGATTTCCTTATCTTGGTCTTTGCAGCTATTGCATAACCATTGCAATGCATTGTCTCTGTCGTAGTCTTGATAAAATATCTGATATTGTTCACTCGACATTCCAATGCATGTGCAGTGGTACCATTTTGTGCACTCGCCATCACACAGCAGGGCCACATCCTTCTTGAAGACAATTTCCTGACAAACTCCACATTTATTCATCCCAGATGACCCAGTGGCCTTTCAGACAAATAGCTTTAGTTAGTCTACATTATATATTCAAGCCTACAATATCTCTGAAACTTGTTCAAACAGATGAAGTCATCTTTATTACCCATAAAAAGAGTAATCTCTATTAGCAGAGCCTAACTGATGGTCACTCACCCAGCAGGAATTCCCACTCGACCAGTTTCATGTTCATCATACCAACTGCTAGTGTCGTGAACTCCTGGTTGCATGTGGACAAAGCTGGATACACTACCATCCAAAAGGCAAAATAACCCCAGCAGAGGTTTTACCTCTGGCGGCAAATTAGACACTACTTTTTTTCATGCTTTAATTCTGATTGTGAGTGCACAATATGTGATATATTATTTTTATGGATTGGGTCACAAAAATGACAGTGTTTTGTTAGTAAGTGGCTATAGTAGGTCTGCTGGCGGTGACATGGTTCAAATTAAACACTGAGTTTGTCACATTAGCAGTACTGTCATGGTAGTCCAGCAGGCACATGTACTGTTTGAATGGTTGTCGCGTCGACTATCGCCATGATTGGGCGCCTTTCATTTGGTGTTGTGATCGGAAAGCCCGAGCGACAAGTGCACAAAGCTTCGCACTGTGACAACAAGCAACAATAGAGCTCATGGGCTACAATCACTCCATTATAGCTTGTTCGTGCCACATCTATATAGATGTTGTTCTTCGAGCACAACCCATTTGTGGTGGATCACACATCAAATGCAACGCCAGTGAAGAGGTTGCAACAGTAGTGGTACTTGCACTTTTCATGGGACTGGTTTTTGTTTGCTGTTTTTCAAAAGTTTCCACACTTTCGTGTTCAGATTTGTGGTTTAGGTTTATGGGTTGGGTGTAAGGTTTAGGTTTAGGGCTTAGGTTTAGGAGTTACGATGAGGTTTAGTTTTATGACGTTTCTATATCAAGCGTAGTGCAGTCTACTGCACATTCGTCATGCGTTTAGTGTCACGTTGTAGGCGGAAGACGAATAACTTTTCAAAAATGAAGGTTCGCTGGTGGACTTATAACTACTGTCTGCTTTTTTTGCTTGTAGCCAGTGTTGTACTTGAATATGGATAAATATTGGATATTAAATTTTTCAAATTTTTGGATAAGGATTAGATACAGATATGCAAAAATTTTTCAGATAAGAATCAGGAGTAAAAAAATATATATCCGCTCATCTCTGTTAGCAATGTAATTTGTATGTTGCAAAATTGAGTAACTTCAACCAGGGTTGATTGATTTAAATCAAACAAAAAAATCATTTCATTTTAGAGCTTTGTGTGATGTCTATGACACATTTACTTAGCATTCTAATAAGTTTTTGTTTTAACAGGCCTATACAGTGTTGGTGTGGAAGGCAAAGAGTTTTTATGATAACACAAGTTAAAACCATGTGAAGTTGTATCAATCATAGTGTTGCAACCTCTCCGGTGGCGTTGCATTAATTGTGTGATTCACCACGAACGGGATGTGCGTGAAGAATAACACCATTATATATGTAGCGCGAGCAAGCAATAGTAAGAGAGATTGCGACCTGGTAGCTCTGCTGATATTAACAGGTGAACGATTGAACGTAACGACCAGCGTATGCAAAGAGAGATTGCGAGCATGATCTCTATTGTTGCTTGTTGCCACGGTGCGAAGCTTTGCGCACATGCTGCTCGGGATTTCCGATCACAACAATAGCAACTGTGAGGCCAAAGATTGTATGTCACTTAACTGCAAAAATTATATGTGGACTGAAATCATAAGCCTTGCAGATTCAGAAGTCATGACTGTTAGAAAGCCGCAAAAGTGTAGACTAGCATAAAGTGAAAGTTGAATTTAAATTCCCTGAAATATGAAGGCTGTTAACTGCAAACATACTGGTAGTTATAGAACATATTTTTGATTCATGAAACAGATGTATTATATAGGTTTTTAACATTTTATGCATGTATACCTTGAGTGTCAATGAAATTACTGAACTGGCAATTTCAGTATTGGCATTCCAATACATATTTCATTTCATACACCGGTTCTGGTGTTATGAACATATTTGCATTAAGGGGTATTGCATGAGCACAAAAAAGTTTGAATGAAAGTTAAGCTATTTCTAGTCATGGTTGATTGATTTAAATCATTTCATTTAAATCAGTGACAAAATCAAGCAAAAATCATATGCAGTTTTCAAGCTTTCTGTTATTTGTATGACACATTTAATAATTGGTATTCTAATTGGTTTCACTTCCTGTAAAAGACGGGAGATTTCTTATAATAACACAAGTTATAAAAGCAATTAAAGTTTTATCAATCATAGCAACGGTGAGGTCACAGATTCTATGTCAATTAACCACAAAAATCGTATGTGGACTAAAATCACTAACATTTGCAGACTCAGAGGTCAGAATGCCATATGTTTGAAAGCATAGGCTGGCATAAAGCAGGCCTGTAGCCAGGTTGAGGTTTGGAGGGCAAAATAAACTGTTAGAAAGGAAATATTTTTGTTTTCATTACGGTATGTTTAAAACAAACTTTTGACCATAGAAATAGTAGTTTTAGAACATATTTTTGATTCAGATTCATACTAGCACATATATCAGAGGTTTTTACCATTTTATGCATACAAGTTATACTTTTGCAGAAGCTGAACTAGTGAAAGCTGCGTTACAACAATCAATTTTAACGATAGACTTCACTGCAAAAGGCTGGCAAGCTTGTATTTTTGTACAAGCTTTTTAACATGCCATAAGTGTTAATGAAGTTGATGAACTGATGGTTTGAGCATTGTCATTCCAATAAGTATTTCGTTTTGTACACTGGTACTAGTGTTATTAATGATTTGCTTTAAGCATGATGCATGAATTTAAAGTAAGTTTGAATGAAAGTTCAGCTGAATTCTAGTTGTTGTACTAGAAGAAACGAAGCACAAAAAAATCATATTAAAAAAACTCTTTAAATTAAAAATTACAAGTGTTAGGTGCCCACCCTCTACACATTAAATAAAAAAAATGAAAAAAATCTGATTTAAACAAAAAAAATCTGATTTTTTTGATTTTTTTTAAATCATGATTTTTTTCAACCCTGCTTTTTTCTAAACTTTCCAAACTTTGCTCTTCAGATTTACAGTTTAGGTTTACATTTTACGTTTGGGTTTTAGGTTTAAGGGTTACATTTTGGCGTTAGCTTTAGGATTTGGGTTTGAGGGTTAGCTAGCTTTAGGGGTTGTTTTTTGGTTTGAAACTTCACATTTAGGGTTATGGTTTATGGGTTTAAGGTTTAAAAGCTTAGGTTTAGGGGTTACATTTACGTTTAAGGTTTAAAACTTTGGGTTTGGGGTTAGAGTTCAGGTTTAGGGGTTAGGTTTACATTTAAGGTGTAAAACGTCAAATTTAGGGGTTAGGGTTTAGGTTTTATGTTTGGTACGTTTCTACCAAGCCTGCTGCTCTCTCGTTGTGTGTTACTGTCACGTTACAGGTGGTGTATTAATAAGGTTTCAAATATCAAGATCCACAGGCGTAGCTGTAGTCACTGCCTATTGTAATCTGTTTATTCCCTTGTCTCTTTAACCTCCTTTGGTGATGCCTGCGTCTGGTGGGACATACATTCACTGATGGTACTCACTCTATTATGATCTGTGGGTAACTGTGTTACTTCTTCACAATTCCTTGTGGATAAACACTGTTTTCTGCCCTTGCTACTTGCTTTTGCTTCCGTAATGAAATGTTGTGTTTTAATGCATCACTCTCTGCCTCGTATCCCCTATTGTTGCTCACTTCTTTTACCTATGTGCATGTTTCAGCTGCTCATTTGTACATATCCTAACTTTCACCTATTGCTTGCCCATCACAATCTGTGTTATGTCATTGTATGTTGTGCATTTAATTCAACATATGTGTATCAGTAATATTGTATTTTCTTCTTTATTATGTCTTTTGGGCTTTCCACTCACATTTTTTCTTGATTTTTTGATGATTTTGAATGTTTAGTACTGTTTTTGAATGTTGATTTTGAAAGTAGTATTGGTACTGTTACATCAATTAAGTTTGCAGTCACTGCAATTAAAACATAAATCCAAGTCACCTGTATTTATTGTTCCTTTCACTAAACATGTAAATCTGCATGGTGGAGCAATGCAAGTGTTAGTGTGGTAGTGTGGTAGAACCTTTATGACACAAGATTAGATTGTTTCTTTGATGAGAAAAGGGCAATAACAACAAAACTTTTACTAGATATCTTTATAAATTTACATGTGTTGTCTCTAGAATAAGTGAGATCTTCATTTTTTAAAAAATATTAAAGGTTTCACAGTTTGTGTTTATGAATGTATGTTCAGATACTGTACATAGCACAGAGTTGGGAAAAGCACACACTTTTCATTAGTTTTTGTGAAATGCATTTTTATTGGTTTGTGTTTGATCATGTTTTCATGCTGGCAATTCATTTTAAGTGTTGCTCCTATCCAAATAGTAGCTGACTTCACCAGCAACAATTAAAGATAGTGCTACTAGTTTTTCTGCCTATTCTGACTTAACAGCACATGTATATAATGAATCATTTCTCATTAGTAACTGTTGCAAAACTAAGCAACAGCTTATAAAGTTTTATTTTCATCATTTCATGTGGCTTACAATCAAGGGCAGCTGACATTTTTTATTTCTTCACCTTATTGAAAGGTATAGATGACGCTTAATCTTTCCTTGGTTACGTTTTGTCAACCAAACTCTCTTTTCACATTCTGTCCTCTTCAGTGCCACGTGCACATCCATTGCAGGAGGGATTACAATGAACAGAAGGCAGTTGCAGTGGTGTAAGCATAATTACCAGGGTTGCTAATTAGATGTGAAACATACTAGTACGCGAATGTATCTCAGAGGCATAGTTAACCTGTGTTCAAAATCGGCTTAAATTAACACATTTCGTACAGCTTACTATCAAGGGCTGCTAACAATCTAGTAAATATGGTATGTCTCTATCACAATGCATGCGTTTAATTTTAGCACCTTCCATTCCAGTAGGCTAAGGCTAAAATCCAGCAGTTTGCATGTATTTTTGCATGGGAATATCTCTGCTGACGATTGCGCTAGAGAGCTGTTCAAACCCTCAAAAGATTTAGCAAGTCTTCGCATCTGCAATAAAAAAATAATTTTGGGTTTCGGGCTTTTTCAAGGAACCTTGCTAAAAGAGTGCAGGCTTGGCTACCTGATTTTGGGCATTTTTTCCCATTGGAGGACAAGATTTGGATATCTCAGTTGTATAAAATCTCAAAATCTATGAAACAAATGAAGGTTTGACTAACAACTCGAGTATCTGAGCCCACTCAGAAAGATGGTGGACATGACCATCCCAGTGCAAGCAACTTGTTTTAAATTCTCTATTGCAAACAGGGGTATAGCCAGTGTTCTGCAAAGTGAGCTCTGTTTTGATCTTATCCCTCAGTGTGATGTTGTAATTACTCTGGAGGCATTACATGAGAAAATGTTATTTTTTACCACATAGACATTGGCCAAGTCTCACAGTTGTAAAGAAAAGCACTTGGTGTATGAGATCTTGCAGATGTTCCTTTTGTGTGTAATGAAAGTTCCACATTACAGTTGACTGATGATAGTAACTGCTGTACTGATTCCATACTGAATTTTTTTCTAAGAAAATAGTGTCAACATTTTCAAATGTAGCCAAATTTGATGATATCTACATGGGAGATACTTTATAGCACATCAACTGATAAATTACAACAGAGTACTTTGTGTAAATGGATGTGATTGATTAGGTAGTTTGTTTCATATGAATCAGCTAATAAACAGAAGCAATACAAAGAGCCATCACACAATAAGGAGACCAATTGTCAGTGAACATCAGAATAAATGAAAATACAATGGCATAATAACTGATCAATGTGAACAAAGAGGGGCACTGTATCATATAGGATTGGTGAAGGACCATGGCGGTCATCTAGTCAACCAACCCCGTTTATCACATTTTGAAAAGTGTTGAAAACACAACAGTTGGAGATCAAATAAGCACAGTCAGAAAAACAAACACAGAACGTGGTGAAGCAAATTTACAGATGAAAGAGCATGCCTATGTGTCAATTTTTGTTTAAGCTCATAATCTTACAAGATTAAACATTCTGCTAAACTCCATCAGTGACATCATTTTAGCCATTATGGAATGCATGGCTGAGAATATCAGAGAAATATTACAAACAGGGTTGGAGCCACTGAAGAGCCTTGCTTTTATGCTACTCTTCAGCTCAAAAGGAGTTGACAGAAAATATTCAACAGAGATGGGTACATCCATGTTGTCATGAAAGATGTGAAAAGGCTAAGAGGTCCAGGTAGACAGCTGATTTTTGTGGAGTGATGCATAGCTCATCTCTGCTGGCCATATCAAATGCTTTGGTAAAATCAACAAAATTAATGTACAGTGGGCAGCATTGCTCATGGCACTTATGGATTTGACCATGTTACGATTGGAGGGCCCAAGCAGCAAGCATGCAAAGCTTCATACTATTTCTCCTAGTGAAAGTTTGAAAATGAGTTCATGAAAACATTCTGTACCATTGAAAATGTGAAACAAAGTTGTCAACAATGCTCTTTGCTGGTTAATAGATAGTTTTGGTCAACCAGGATTAAGCAGCATAAATAAAAATGCAATAATTTTGTAAAAAGTTGTGGTAAAACATGCTTGGAAACAAAGCAAACTGAATTTTTTGTACATTTACAATCATTCTCACAGCTTATCAGTTTTATAGTTTTTGAATTGTTGTTTAAGCTCATTTTCATGGATCTCAAAATTTTTTCAATTCACTGTATGTTTGAGTCTTCATGTGTAATTTGCAAACCTGACTGCCACTTTTAGTCATACATCAAACAAGGTAAGAAAGAAAGGAAACAAACATCAAATGTCAAGACACTATTTCAAACATTGCATTAATTGTTATGTTAGAATATCTTAGTTAGTGAGGTCAGCTTTTTAGTATTACAATTTTTGCTTAAATTTGACAATAGTACAATATTTTTCCCAGTGTAATTTCAATGTATGATTTTTATGAAAATGATTTTGTTTACTTGTACAGGATTGTCTTCAATGTGGAGAGCATAAATATTTTTGTAAAATGTGGGTTTGAAACTGTTTTCAAAAGAAGCATACAAACTTGGATATTATGGACTATCAGGTATGATTGTGAAAGTTTAAAAATATTGATTTTTTCTGTATCAGTGATGGTATTAATACTTCAGGGTTTTGGTATTCAGGTTTTTTTTAAAGGAAAATGTTAGGTTCCTGGTATGAACCTGTAGGGACCTGAAAATGTTCGACTAAGTTTCATAGATATTTCTCTTGATAATTTTCTCTGATTCTAGGGACACAATTTTCAATTCTACGGAGCCGAATCGGGTTCCTAAAACACCTTAAAAAAGCCCTGGGTATTTATTATTTTTGCTCATGAAATATTGGTGTGAATAGTGCAAATGGAGGCAATATTAGGTGTCGGGTGGTGACTTCTGTTGGCAGTATTTTCAAGGTGTATTGAGAGACTGAAACGGCCCTCAAATTTTTTCAACAGTCGCAAAAAGTACAGTAAAACCTTGCTTTATGACCATCTTGGTATTTAGATAAACTAGTTGCGGTCCCTTAAAATGTGTTAGTGGTCACCAAGTTCAGACCTTAAAAAAACTCTAAAAAAAATCAAAGAACAACAAGTTGCCTGTGCATGATTTTCCTGTAACAACATGCCTAACATGAGCATTCATAAAACCTACAAAGATTGGATTCTGGTAATGCTATCACATAAGTCTATATAATACAAGTAATTATTTTTGTATGCACAGCTTAAAAACTTTGATTGCCTCATGCTGTAGGCGTGTCATGTCCTATCAAACCTTCCTGCTTCTGTTGAAGTTTGCACAATTGTGTTGCAAACTTTATAATCATTGCAAACCTTAAATTTATGGCAGTAACCATGAATTCCAAATCATTAGGGGATAACAGCATATGTAGCAAACTATGCCAAGGGTCTAAAATGTAGCATTAAATCAACTGTAATGTGAAGGTGGAGGGTGATTAAGGAATAATATTATTGATCACCCATATTTGAGTTGTCATGGTGCACAGCTGTAGAATGATCAGCAACATAATATGATGTGTTCTTGTCTACTTTCTGACTGCAGTTTACAAAATGAAATTTATTATGTGATATGATGCTGCTGATGAATTTTTTAGTTGTTTCAAGTTTATTGCCAAGGTATTATGATGGAACTTGAGAATACACCTACCTTAACAGCAATAATAGTAGAGCCACAGCAGTGACCATACATCAAGCGAATCAGTCGCTATATTTATTTTCACCAGGAAACTAATTTCGTGTTAAACACATCTTCAACCCTTAGTCAAATAGAACAGCTTAAGGCTCACCAGTTTAAGACTTAGTTATATACCTAAGTAAGGAATTCTAATTAAAGAGTTCAGTTGTAAGTAAAGTTTTTACTTAACATTTTAAGAAATAATAGCAGTTTAATAAATTGTTTAATGACGTATTTTTGCTTCATGCAGCTTTGTAACTAAGATTAGCTGTGGTAATATTGTTTGCTGTGTCACTAGTTAGTACACTGAGTTCATCATTTTAGTTTTCAATGTGGATTTTTAAAAAGTAGAAGGAATACAAGATAATTTGTAGAGTGAAATTTAGGGTGTTGCTAATTTAGCAGTTTGTGTTTGCAGCCCTCATCACTGGCACAGCGCTCAAACAGGGTGAAACTTTCTGAACCACAAACATCAAAGTTTCTGCCACAACTTCCCCAATCAAGAAAGAAACCAGCATGGGCTTCAACAGCACCTTCATTTGTTCTGAATGGAAACCCCCCAAAGGATCTTTTGGGAAGGTACGGCTTTACACTGTATTGGCTTTGAAACTGACTCCATAAAATGCTGCTGTTGTTGAGGTAAACAGTTGATAGTAAATACAGCATGTTTTAAGGGCATGTGGATGTTAAGCGCATGTCTTCTTGTTGCGATTGGTTAAAGGTCTACAGTAATTTCTCCATTTTTAGCATTTACAATGTGTGCATTGAATAACATGGGTGTAATGTTAAGTGCTCATTATGCTCATTGCTTCCAGAATATACTTGAATATTTGGGCTTCACAGAAGGTTTTCATGATTAAGTTTGGTGCTTTGCAGAGATCGCTTGGACATGGTTAGAGAATTGACAACCACCCCCCCTAAACGAACCAAATGGCATAAGCGAACGAAAGCAATGGATTCTTTTTCTCCACAAATTGAAGGCCAAGTCAGTCAAAGTCTTCCTGCAACGACTGCCTCATTTAGTCATCCCAAGAAAAACAGAGAAGCATTTCGAAGTTCACTAGTGAACATTATCTTGTAAGTAGAAAGCTCTTCCTGTTTATGGGGAAATCTGATAGGTTCAATCGTCTTTGTTTTTCGGTTGATAGTTAATTGATGAATCTATGTTACTTCCATGGGTCTAATCCCTGGTGAGTGGAACTGCAGTCCTGAGGTATATGCCAAAGAGTTTCAAAAGTAATTTTCTAGGATTATTTGGAGTATCGCGCAATTCCATACAAGCTATTTCACAGCTATACTACGAAGCGTTTTATATGCACTTCTGCCAGGGCACGAAAACACTTGTTAGTATTCCAAGCGCTACTGGTGCAAGAAAACCGCCCGTGGTTCTGCTTCGTTGCTCCTTAACGTTGGCACCATGACATTTTTCTGTTAATTCACCGAAAATTACGTGTCCGGAGAAACCTGAAACGTGGTGTAGAACTTTCCGCTTCGTTCAATGAAGTGTTTTCATGTTTGCTGGCGTCGAGCAATTTTTTTAGATATTCTCAATATCGTTGTATTTAAATTTTGAACTTGTATCGCCATCGTGAATTTACTTGATGACTGAAGTGAGTTTACACATACGAGAAACTTTTATAACGACAACAAAATGTCATCTGTGCCTGTTGTTTGCCCTGCAGATGATATCCTGCCGTCGATTTGGCTGAAGCGTCTTTATGTAACATATATAAGCGTGTATAACGTATATACTCTACATAGCTCTGAACTTAACGGTGGAGCACACACTTTGTGTTGATAATGTTTGTTTGTTTCTATCGTTGCTTTGTTTAAATCGTATTATCGACCTTTGCCGCCAAATGAATAATCTGCGAAGTATAACCCTCTTGATATCAATGACCGATACCAAACATTGAAAAATATTCTTTGCATTCAGGCAATCTGAAAGTGAAGCCAGCCGTCCACCAAGCACTGATGTGGAACTACCTGTTGGACGGCCTGGCTCACCAACAAGCACAGAAAAGGATATCTTGAGATATTATTACTATATTCACCATGGGATTGATACAGGTGAGGGTTTGTCATGAAAGAAATAACTTTTTGTCGAAATGTTAATTGTTTTCTTTGTCAGTTCAACATGTTTGTGTTAAGGCTTTGCTAAGAGCTTCAAGAAACTTTAGTCTCACTTGTGTCACAGAACATGTCGCTCCAATGGAGGATTCCTGGCTTGACAATGTGCTTCGAATGGTGCCCAAAAGACTGAAGAAGCTTGCTGAGTCTATTGAAACATTGTCTGATGAAATGAGAGAAGATTACTTGCTATCAGTGAAGAAGGCCATAGGTTTAATTTTTAGATAGTTGTTTCTGAAACATGGATGTGTTCAGTCGCGGCCACCACGGGTGTGCGGCTCCCAAATTAAGACGTCGTGCGATACGTGGCGTTCAGTTACCCGCTCGCGATTTTACAACCACTGTACAACGATATTCGTACTTGATTTTGAAACATTATATGACTTGTGTGTAACGCTGATTTTAAAAACCTTGTATGTAACCACGAGATAAATTTATACTATTATTGTTATTTCTGTTGTTTATTAATCACATGAAACCTGATTTTTTTCGCTGAGACATTTCGGTCGTTTGTATCGTATTAAAAGTCGCTGTAAAAGTATTCACTACTCTATATTGACTTAATTTTCTTTCGGTCATTCAAAAAAAATTTGGTCGAAGACCGAAAAAAAACAGCATGAAACTGTCTGTTTGAGGATGCAGCAAGATATAACTAATGTTCCCTCTGAGCTGCGCGGACGCACAGCTGCTAAGATCCTTCTACGCAGCTGCAACAATGCTTAGCGCAGTCTCCACTACTCGCCAACCGTCCGCTGTAACAGATTTAATAACTTCTGCTCAGCAAAATTATGATTCAGCGCACCCGATTGTTTTTCCGCCCAGCATTATTAACAATTGGAAGGAACATTGGATATAACACCGAGAAGAAAATGTAATTCATCGGATTAAATGATTGCGAAGTTTTTAATTTGGATTTCAGCTGCAACGACATTACTGCAACTTATAAGAAAATTTGACTATTCGTTTCTGTTAAAGTATGCTCGTTCATTGAAACATGGACACAGTTTTGTTGCATCATGAACGTTAGTTCTTAAAGAACCATTGACAGCTATTTACGTTTGTTATCGTCAAACAACGTTGTTATATAAGACCAACTTGTAGGATTCATAATTTTGCTTTGTTTTTTTTGTGGACTTTCGTCAACATCCGCTTAGACTTAACTCTTCCTTATTGCAGTAAGCTTATTGCGTTGACTCTATGTCTTGAAATGTTGAAGCAATGCTTCTGAGATTCAACGATCTCTTTTAGTTGATTTCGTGCTTCGCGATCCTCGAGAAAAAGAAGATGAGGCCCCGGAACTCCCTCCCCACCGGGCTGAGCTTGAGGTTGTTCCAAAACCTTGGCATAAGTCGTTTGTTGGAGCAAGCTACTTGATGAGGGAACATTTGAATGTTACTAATCCGACCATGATGGCTGTGCTTGATCTTTGGCATGTATCCTTCGGGTACGTCATCTGCTCATGATGGAAGTGGAAATCCATGAGATAACTACAGTGATGATGCAACTGAAAACTCTATGCTTTTTCATCTAAACTAAAACCCACTGGCTGAGTTCGTGGCCCTTACGAGTGATGCATTTATGATTGTTTGATTTGAAGTTTTTAACGTGTGTTATTCAAACATTAGGGGCAGATGTTCAGCAAAGAGCAACACGTTAGTTGCATGATTTCCACACGACACGACAGGACAGGTCCGTTCAGGAAATTTATTGAAAATATTTACGTTGTTGTGACATTACAGCGAAATGCGTCTGGTTGACATTGAAGAATTTCACGAACGTCATGATTCAATGGAACTCCAGACTTTCCAAGGTCTGGTCATGCGTCACATTGAGACGGCGAAGGACAAATTGCTGAAAAAGTGGGTTTTTCAGTTTTTTGCTTCGCTGCAACCACAAACTACTTTTGTACTTTTTTGTCTACCGCAAAATGTCAAAAACAATTTTTGTTGAACATTGCTTCTTGTATTCCTTTGTTTGCGTGCAATTTGATTCAATAACCTTTGTACAAGGAAGTAGTTCTTCCAGTTTTTCAGAGACACCACGGGAAATGTTTTGAAAAAGGCATGTGATGTGACAGGACAGGGTAAACCGCTGGAACTTCGTTGTACCAATCGCTTGATGCTGGGTTGCTGCGCGATGTTTGAATTGCCTGTTGATCTTTTTCCAGATGGTTTCCAGAGGTTCAGAACATTTACTACCAAGGCAACAAGCGGAAGCAGGTGCCGAGCAACCACAACGAAGCGAAGCTGAGGTCGTTCTTCAACTGCGCCGCGACGCTGATGACGGAACAGCTGCAGAGCCTGTGTCTCCGGTCGATTGATGACGTCACCAACCTGCTCATACAACCTCCGGTGAATGAGAGCATGGCAGAAAAATTACAGCTCCGCGTTTCTGTGTTTGATTTTCGTAAAATCCAACGACACATTTGCTACATACAGACGTTACCCAGAAACGAAATAGTACCAATAGATGGTGAAACAAAATGTCTGGTTAAAGCCTCATTCCTTGTTCACGTTGATGTAACATTTGAACCAAGCAACAGGTTTCATCCACGCAGCGATTAATCGCTCCATAAGAACTCCAACAAATACGCGAGATGGTTTTGCCATAAAAACACCCTCCAGCATGTTCCTTATACCTGCGCGTAAGCTTGTAACAAGAAACATGTGCATTAAACTTGTTTGTTTCGGCGTAAGATTTTATTTTTTGCAATGTAGTTCAGTTTAAAACATTCTAATTCAAGCAGATAAAGTAGTTCTTCTGGCGATTTTTATTATTAGCCGACATTTCACCCACCTATTCAAGTGGGCTTCCTCAGGGCAATGTTTTTTAACCACATATAACATACTAATATCAAGAAACAATGAGCACTATGACTTACAAAGAGAAAAAACGCAAAACTGACCATCACGTTATGGGAAATGGTTGACAGCATGCCACAGAAAAAACGTGGAAGTGTAAAATGAAAACCGCTAGGAGATGATGAAGTATAACAACAAAATAAATAGCGTAAAACCTACATAAAAATGCAGAAGAAATGTTTAAATAGGCTAATAATAAAATAATCGTCAGAAGGGCTAATTTATCTGCTTGATTTGAAACCTGGTGGCAAATGCTACGAAATAACATGTGTAGCAAAAAGAACAGCATTCTAATTTAAGTTTAACTTCTCCGTTCCAATGCAGGAATCTGTTCGAGCATTTGAACATCCGGGGTTCATCATTCGTTTGATATTGGAGGGAACCAACGTACGGTTCGAACCGGACTTCCCTGATTTCGAGCTTGTTCTGCTCAACGTATACGATGTTATGGTTAAAGCGGTTGGAATTGTTCCAAGAGTTGAAACGAAGCTCTATTCAGAATGGGTGGGTTTTCCCCGACAGCAAAACCTGATTTTCAGTATCGATCTTGAAAAAAAGATACGAACTTTTCACAAGTTTGCATCTTGTTTGAGCTGAAATACCTGTCTGTTGTGAATCATCACTGATGCCACATGTTACCAATCTTTTTCGAAGTCTTGAAGTTTGCTCTAATTTCTTCTCAAGCAATCTAGCATATATCACTGCTTTTGATTGTGGTCGTGCTTTTTGCTTTGTCAGAGTTATGCAGAAGAACTTTGCAATGTCTATATTTTCCCAGGTCATATTACACTTGGCTTCTCCACTTTCAATTGTTTGCCTGAACTATATGTGGTTTCCCACTATTAAGTTTCACTCTGTGGGGGTGTCTTGCTTTGTGTGTGGGGGCGTATTGCTTTGATTGAACCGACCTCTGACGTCAAACTATTCTTATCTTGTGTTAAAAAGCGTGCTGACGTCATGATCTGACCTTTGCCCGCTGTTTACTTTTCTTGCATCATGTGACCTAATTTTTTTGCTACTGTTTTAGAATCTTTTACAAATATTGCGTGTTATTTAACGATAGCTTTGAAAGTTCAATTAAAAAACTGAGTTTAAAATATCAAATAAGCTGAAATCTTGATAGACATCTTTTGCATCATGCCACCATACGACACCTTGTGGTTTGCAGCTTGAGTTGCAAAGTCAAATTTTTATCACCATTCCCGTTTTTGATAGGAGCAAAATTTGCATTTAAATGTTCAAAATATCAACTATCTTATGGAAAACAAAAGCAGCTGCCTTTTCGTTACAAGTTATGTTCCATTCCAGTCCGGAAACAGTACGCCTTTGAAACCTGTCATTCTCGAAGAAATTTTGTCGAACGCCAAGAGTCGGATCCGGGCTCTTGTTGCGAGAGAAAGTGACGAACCGAGAAACCACCTGAAGATTTATGACAAATACCACATGCTGATCAGCAAGCAGGTATTTTTGCTTGACTTTAATCAAACGTTGGACCAGTGCGTGGTTCAAGTTGTTAGAAGTTGTCTCAAGCTCGTGGTCCTGTTGTACCACCGCGGTGACAAACCCCATGTTGAGTAACAACCCCTCATGTTGACCCTTCCATGTTGAGTGACATCCCCATGTTTAGTGACAACCCCCCGTGTTGATCCCTCCATGTTGAGTGACAACCCCATGTCGAGTGACAACCCCCCATGCTGACCCTCCATGTTGAGTGAGCTCCGAACGATGTTAAATGAAGCTAGCGTGATTTATATTTTATGTAGAGATTGTCGCTTATGTATTTTTTTATTTTCGCTGAAAAAGTTGCACACGCTGTGTGAATAACACTCGTGTAGTTTGCACCAATCATTTTGGTTTACCTCGTCGAGTCCATTGGGTTTGAAACTGGTTTTTCACGATTTGTTTCGTCAAAGGCCGAAGCTGACGTTGAAGAAATGCTTCAGCAAGATCTGAGTTTTGCGGACTTCATCACTGAAGTCACCAAGTATCAAAAACTGTCGGAGGAGATAACTTACAACTGCAGAAAGGTGCAGTTGAAGTTTTGAAGTTTATCAGTCAAATGTAAAACTTGCTACTTTCATAACATGTTGTTTTACTCAGAAGGTAAGCGTGATTGTAAATAATTGAGCTTCATGCTTTTCAGGATTGTGTGTAGTTATCAAGGGTGAAAGGTTGATCAAAGCAGGAGCAGTCCAGCTGCGGCATTCCTGTTGGTTTAACGGAAACGTTAGAAACAGGGCTTCAGTGTCTGACCTATAAGAGTATTTTTTTTAAATATGTGACTTCATTTGATACTTACCGTATTAATTTTTACTTTCATGGATATTTTTTACATATTTTTGCTTAAATGGAAGGACTTACATAATGATTTTCAGAAAATTATTTTGTATACAATTTTTTTTAATTGGTTGTTTATGAAAAGAGTGCATTTGCTTGTGGGTCATTACCAGTCAAGAAGGTTGCATGCAACAAAATTCATCAAATACAAAATTACAGCTTTGCAGAAATGTACTTCGAAAAATCATAAATCTATCTCAATTTTCACGAAAATTATGTGTTTCGGGAAAGCTGAGGCAGAAGAGAAGAAATTTCCTCTACTCTGTTCCATAAAGAAAAGTGATGATAGCGCAATACATAGCCATCCTTTCCTTTTCAGGTGTAGTGATTACCGCATGACTGCACTTGCGTAGATATAATGCGAGGAATCTCCTGCACAAATGTTCCCACAGCAGCGCTTTCAAGTAGTATCCACTGATATCGCAAAAGTTGCTGTGTAAATGGCGCGACCGGTCTGTCCAACGATACAATTTGGGCAGAAACTACCATGAAATGCGCAAAAATATTGAACCCATCGCGCATCGGTTGTCGCATAAACAAGGACCGCGCTCGAGTTTCAGGCAGAGAGGCCCGTTCGAAAAAATTCGAAATAGTCTCCCTCATCATCTATCCACAAGTGGAGGTCCCA
>JGI24158J21664_10005193_pt1 | contig 16957 bp, 10 predicted proteins | sample Ectturendosymbi3_FD_21664 | JGI IMG/M metagenome (IMG submission 21664)
GACCGTGAGGTATTTGGACTCCTCCTAAAGTTTTTGTCCTCGCAACACTCCCTAGAGGAAAAGCGGGTACATAAAAGAATGAACTAGAGATTAATGTCCAGTGATGGTCGCAAAGCCTGAAGTTGCCAGTGACCTTGTAGCTTTCGTTGTGACGAAAGAAAAAAGAAAAAATGCTCAGTCCACACGTAAATAACTAGTGAAGGCATAAAGCACCACGTGACCTCTTTCGTTGCAGGGGTTAAAAGTGCACTTTTTGAAGTCGTGATTGAATATTTTCGTTACAATAAAAAAATTCGTTGATTTGTAAAGGTGCTATGGCGAATGCCCAGAGTATGCTTCATTGAAAATCATTTAATTTTGTCAATGAGGTCTGAGAGTAAATCGACTATTTTTAGCTGCGTTTTATAATGACCGAAGTTGCAAGTTTTTTTGTGAGATTTTGTCCCTACATGCGCTTCTTATTGACTACAGGCTCATTACAAAAAGACCGGTATTTCTGAAAATGAAATGCATACTGAAGCATCCTGGTCTTGATTTGCTAATGTATTAGGTGTTAGCATTGAAAACAAAATATTTTTATGTGAACGGTTACAACTGTATATATCAGATTCCCTCACTCACAACGAACGCTTGAAGATGAGATTACAACCAATATTTTCGGTTTGTGAAAGNGTTAGAGTCAAAAAGGTATAATCATGGAAGGTGGTTTACCCAGTGGTTCTCATACACAAACAATGAAACGAATATGCATTCNAGAAGGAAATCGTTGCGAANTGAGGTATCGACGTATTGAGAATTTTTATCCACTTGAAAAATGTTTGCGGTTGCTACTTTTGTAATATCTTAGTTCTTGATAAATCACCTGGTATGAAAATCTGTTTTAACTGCGGATGCACTTCCTTCCGGAACAAAACTTTGTCTCTATGAATCAGTAAATGTTCAATACTTTTGCGATGTTTTAACAGCTCTCTTGTGTGCGTTGTAATTTTTGCCCAGTGACGTTTTGAGCAGGAAATAGTGTTTCGATTCCTCACAAACAAGTTTCATTCTTTTGTCGCTTATTTTTGCGTTTCTGCTTATTTTGCAGAACACGCACGACGAACATGAGAGAGCTAAAAATAAAACCGTGCCTATGCTGACGTTAATCCGTGCGGTCAAGGGGCATCAGATATTCCGGCAAGAACGTGTGGCTCTCGCACACTTGGCGTGGCAGCCTTTTTTGCACAGAAAAGGAATTTGCTTCCTTCCATACTATAAAGCAGAAGCTCGAACGAAGTTTCGCACAGTACGTCAACCTGAACAGAGCTTGGAGGACGTGGGAAAAAGCAAACTGCGCGTTTTTATAACAGTTTTCGCGTCAGTGTTCTTAAAAATGAAACTTGCAAAGTTCCTAGTTCTCTCTGTCGCCGTTCTTTGTCTAGCAAGTCTTGTTTTTGGCCAAAGGGGCCCCCAAGGCCGTGACGGTGGTTCCGGCCGCAGAGGCCGTGATGGTGGTTCCGGCCGCGAGGGTCGTGACGGTGGTTCCGGCCGTGGAAGTCGTGACGGTGGTTCCCGCCGCGGAGGCCGTGACGATGATACCGGTCGCGGAGGCCGTGGCGGTGGACGCAACCGCGGAGGTGGTGGCCCTCCAGACCGTCGTGGTGGCCGAAGTTGGCGATACGGAGATAACGATAGACGTGGCTCCGGAAGAAGAGGCTTCAGATGGTTATTCAGAAATGCTTACAGAGGGCTTTATGGAGGATATTACGGTGGTTACGGAGGCTTTTACAATACTTACCGAAGATATCGATATGGTCATGGTTACTATACAGGTAAGCAAATACCACCGTGCATTTTAAATTTGCAATTCGTTGATTTTGTCGTCGTAAAATTGTATATGTTAGTTAATCTCCTCAAGCGCTGTTGACAAGCTTTACAGGCCTTCTATGCGTTACTTTTCCTAGAAAATAGCAAAAGATTTTGGAAAAAGTGATAAAAAGATCAATATTCAAATTGAAAAACAAAAAGCAAAATTAAATTTGAAGGTTGACAAACACAGGCTGCTTCAAAGCAATAACGGAGAGTAGAAGTTTGACTGTGCTGATATAGATTTGGTAAAAAAACATATTAGCTCAAAAGATGTGAAACAAAAAGATACACATTTTAATTTAAATCTAAAACTTCACCAAGACAAATTTTTGAGTGTCCTTTGGAGAAGTTATTTTATCATTTCAAGTCAAGCAGCTTGGCGCAAGAAAGTTTATTTATCGGTTTTTCACTACAGAAAAAATTAAATATCTTCGAAATAACCTGGGATATAATGCATCAATGCTTCTTTCTTCGTCCTGCATAAAGATTTAATTTTCGCTTAGCAACCCTTTCTTCAGTAGTCTGGAACACGGGTGTTGTTCCGTTATACCGAGGTCACAATTCCGTTATTTTCAGCTTACAGAACTTTAGCATTTCTTGGTTTGTTCAAGCGGTTAGCCTTTTCGTTGTTGGGAATTTAAGTTGGAAAAAGTATTTTAATTAGCTATTTTTCGAATATTTGAGTTAAAAATCACTGGTGCTTGTCAGGTTCGCAGGTTTTGGTTATGGCTTTTTTCTCTAAATTTGCAACAATGGCAGTTTTGACGCTTGAAACGATTCTAGTAAACGATATTGGTGTCGTTTTAAATTGAAATAAAATCTTGCCGAAATATTCTCGATGAATCCAATATTTTTGCAAAACAGGCAGCCCATACCGATATCTGTTCTCCTGTCGTGCGACGTGCGGCCTTGGCGGAAGATGCAGGAGATACAACTCTCCAAGTGTTCAGGCGATCTTTTACTACAGATGTTTTTTCTGCAACACTGGATATCACTGGACTGGAACATCGTGCTCACGTGCGTTTGAGTGTTGTTTTCTATTTCTTTGATTTTTATATAACCTAATCTGAAAATTAGCAAAGCGAATATTGATTTCAACGGTTGTGAAATGAATTTGATAAAGATCCGTATAATCTGAATGGATTTGACGATTCCGACGACCAGAAAGATCACTAAATGAAATAACTATTTGAAAGTTTTTGAATCTTGGGTTTTCTTCTCAAGTTGATAGGAAATAAGAAAGTTTTCATTTTAATTGCAACTACAGTACAAGATATTGAAATAGGGCAGTAGGCTACAACTCCTTCCACTGATACGCCCTGATGTTAAGATCTTGGTTTAGGTTTGAAAATACTTTCCAACTGTGATAATCCTACTAAAATGATGTGTGTTGCCAACGTTATTTTTGGGCAAGAACGGCTAACCGAGCAGTTTCTTTCGATGCACTTTTTCTATGACAGCGTTATTCTCTTTGAAAAATGGTGCTCATCTCCAAGCGAGCACTTCGCTTTCAATGCGCTCTTTCTGTGAGAGCATTCGCTTTGTGCTCCTGAAGGTGCTGAGAGGCGGTGAGCTTCGTCTGGTGAGGACATTTGGAATGGTCAGACTTGACAAGATCCTCTTTGAAACTTTTAGCAAAAAATGGCACTAACCCTGAGACCACCACCACACGTTTGCTGTAGCTCAATGTCTGCGCCTACCAATGTTATTATCAGACCAGTATAATTAAGACCTGAAACCACCTAGCTTTATATGACGTCAGGGAATTCATGCCTTGCAGTAGCCTAGCTTTTATCTGGATTACTGAAACAGAACACCAAGTTTTTCTTCAGACAGGATACCATGTTTTCCTCCAACATGCTTCAGCGCTATATATGCATGCAGATTTAGCTATACATGTGCAGAGATAGCTAAATGTGCGCAGAGATAGCTATCTCTGCGCAGAGATAGCTAAGGGCCTGCAGAGAGAGAGTTTATTGGTGCAAACATTAAACAATTTCATACAAATTAAAGCTAAGGCGCTGGGACACCGAAAAAAACCTGTTAAACAGGTTGTCTCGTCGGGCGCCCCTCGACAGTTTCATAAATTCTTATCGTGGTTTAAAGTTGATGGCCGAATTATTGCGAATTTAATAAGATTATTGTTTTGAAGAGGTTGCAGTCTGCTGGATAATCAACACAGTTGCGCGGGAGTGCTGGGTCGCAACCGGTATCTATCGTGGTTTGCTCAGTTCCGCAAGGAGCTCAGACCAAAAATTAAGGCTTGAACTACAGTTACAATATAATTCCCTGTTCATCTTTAGCTTTTAAAAATACTAGCACGACACTCGAAGTAACTTTTGCTTGGAATAAGACACGTGGAGAAGAAAAGTAACCATTACGGCAAAACGCTGCGATTATTTTTTGCCACACCATTAATAGAGGTCCGGTAAATTTACAACCAACCCTGCCACTGCAAATGCTCGCAACCGCCAGAATTTTACGCGGAAGTTAATGGAGCAATTGCTGTGATTGTTACGTCATTACATGTAAGTGTGATTGTTGCGTGTTAAAAACAAATAAAAACTCCAGGGTTTCTGCATGCTTTCGAGGAATCAGCCGACTGTGCTCTGCTTTCATCTTTTTGCGATGATTCAAATTTACACTATCTGTTTTCAAGTAACTTCACTCCACAGGTGAAACAAGCAAGGAACCAATCGCAAATTTCTTACGTGTTAAGTGCGATTGTTGCGTACTGAACACTTGCTGCGTGTTTACTGTGGTACGATTGCTGGGCGACAGAAGAACTACACAGGCTGACTTAATTAAAGGTCAGACCAAAACATTTCCCACACAGGCAATCCGCAAGTATGGCCAAGCAGAGAAAGAAAGGTACACTGAACGTCTAACGTAAAGAGTTGGTTGTGGCAAAATTAGAACAAGCGAAGTCGCCAGTTCACGCTACAAGTGCTGCATCATCGACTGAGCGTGATTTTTTTCTTTGCTTTATGAAAGCCACACACAATCTTGCTACTGCGTTACATGCAGGTTCCATGTCAAAACACCAGCTTTGCAGTCAAACAGCAAGAGACGAGGATTGTTATGGCAAGTCTTAATCGTACTGAAGCATAACTTTCGATACTGCAAAATTTTCTGCAGATTTCAAGTGGATTTCTTGCACTTATTACAGTTTAATCCGCAGTGACAAACAAGGTACAACTAAAAAACAAAGATTGAAATGAAATCAATTCAAATTGCAAAAACAAGTCGTCAGCATATTCAACAAATTTTCGCCTTTGAAACGCCCAATATGACTTTCTTTGAATCACTGGTTATTGCGTTGTTGCTTCCTCACACGACATCCCTGTTTTACTCAGTTCCACAGTATAAAATCACGCGGCGGTCAACATTGTTTTTCATTTGAAGGTTTCGTTGCTTTGTTTTGATGTCATCTGGCAGTTTCAGGTCAACACACAAACTGGTACTGTCCGCACTTACACACGAGGCAAGGAAGTGTTCATGCGTCAATAGCAGCCATGACATGCTCCGACAAATGCGAGCGAATTCGGACAAACTTAAAAATCTTAACAAGCTGGAGCTTTTTACAGGGCCAGCTTGTTAAAAATCACAAGCATGTGCTTACGCAGCATGTAATTACGCGCGCGTATGCTTGGCCCAGCATGGGAGGTATGTTCACGACCAGGAAGAGGAGTGTGTGTCGTGGATGGTAACAACAGGACGTTTGCCAATCAAAAAACCTAAGCCCACCGTTGGCCAATACCAGTGCAGAGTTCAAATATGCTTGGTGAACAAAATACAAAAACAACGTTCAGCTACTAGCAGAATTTCCAGTTTCACTTCAATCAATATCATAAGAAAGGTTTTCTGAACAAACCTGCAATCAAGGTAGAAACAAAGTAGAGAAACAAGGCAACTCCAAATCGATTGTCACGAGAAAAAACGTGAATAATTTTTGCATACTCTTTGCACCAGGAAGGGAAGGAACAGAACTAGCACAAGCGGTTGAGCTTTTCGACACTGTAAGTATTTAATTTTGTTCAAGTCTTTTGCTAAATAACACCACACTGCGATAACTGTCAAGGAGCTTTTTCAATGAAGCCAGATTCCTAGAAATTTCCTTTTCTCGTATTGACAACAAAAGATTTTTAATAAGTAACTGTGGCAGAAAAAGATTTATCGCAAAGTGACCATTTTGAGGCAAACACATCACTATAGAAGCCTCGTGCAAAAAAAAACGTATTTACGTCGACCCGTCTCTGACTTTTGACTTATCGCTCGATATTCTACTTCATATTTTTGGTCTCACATTACTTGCATTTCATTTGTTATTATATCCGCCTCTTGCGCACAGTCCATGCGTTACATACACAGATCAGATTAATCAACTTATAAATCTGCCATGTCATTTTCAACTCAGGAAATATAATTCGAGCCATTTATGCTGTACCTCACTCACGCCCGCTGCGCTAAGCTGCGGAAACTATTTTTTAATTGACGGCTCTCGATGTCTGCCTTGAATTTCTCGCAAAACGATATTTGTTCAACGGGGCCGAGTGACCTGACTTATATTCACACCTCTTCGGTCAGCGCTAGTGAAAATATTCTTTCGACTGATTTAAGTTTCATCGACTGCTCATGCTTTTCGAACAAAACAGGATTTTAACAAAGATCGTTCTGCGACGCAAATAGTACAGATTTTCAACAACTTCTCTTTCACACAGAAAATTGCTTTGAAATCGCAGCAGACATTAAATCAACGAAAGCACGAAAATGATTGAACGGTCATTATGCACTGGGCTTATGATGAACTTGTACATATGCTGAGGTCAACAACAGATCACTCTATGCTGTATGTGTTGCCGTTTACACTCGTGTGGTTAGTCGTCCACAGTTATACTACTGCCCTCTAGTTGCTACAACAAACAAGGTATGCGTTGAAAACTGCCTGGCTCTTGTAAAATAGTGCATTGAAAGCTTAGTAAGATTACGGTCACCAAAAGTGAAAAAGCAAATACAGTAAACGAACAATCCAAAACTCAGAGAACTGCATGTATTGAAACTTGCAGACTCTACAATGCAGAGAACTCCCGCGGGGCAAAGTACTGTGAATGAATCTTACATATCACATTTCAACGATTTTTATTCACCACTTAATATGAGTTTGACACGCTGCAGTCACACTTACTTCAGTTTGGTAAATGTTGTTTGATTCAGGTTTTCTTTTTCTTTCTCGCCAGAACTTCTATGCGCTTCAGCTTTACTGACGTAAGTGAGCACGTGCGACCAGTTGCCGAGGAACACACAGACCTGTCAAAGTCAGAGTTGAATGAAGCGGCAGAAACAGCAAAAAAACAAGTGCTGTTTTTGAGTTTGCTGCTTGACGATCGTCATCAGTGAAGCAAGCGGCAGCAATGATATACGCTTACGTACTAGATTTCACGTGACGATGGCATGCAGTGAAGATTTTCTCAGCACAGCAATTCACCACACGGCCTTCTACGACAGTGTATAAACTCATGTGTCCATCCCATTCACACAATAAAAACACATCTTAAAACGAGTCTGTTTTTTGCATGGATGAGCCAGCAAATTATTTCTGGCTTATCATAAAAGTAACGATAATAATCAGTGAAGACAACAGCAACTTTCATGCCGTCAAGAAACAATGAGCTTTCGCGCCTAATTGATTTCCATGAACTTTCATACTGCATAGCGGCTATTTGCTTGAGAAGTTAAAAATGGGTTTATACCACAGCACAATCCAGCAACCGATTACTTAAACCTGGCCATGAAGTTTTGATACATTCGGGTCATTTGTCTGAAATAGCTCGAAACCATCTGTCATTTTTTCGTTTTCGAACATTTTTTATGACTGAAAAAGGCATTATGACGGAATTAATTACTTTATTTCGGTCGCTTCAAAAAATCGGTCAGTGACCGACAAATGACCGAAAAAGACAGTTTCAGTGAAAAAAAACAACGAAAAACAACGCTTACACACCCTAATTGGCGAGAGATGAACCGGCTGGTATTTAGGCATGAGTGGTCGGTAAAAACCAACAAGAGTTTGTCCTGCCGTTAAGTGGAGCGTGTGTCATTTACGCAATTCTCGCAATGCAGCAGAAACAAGAGCAAGGTTTCTTTTATTTAAATCTTTCTGATGTTCACTGTTTTAAAAAGCTACACCAAAACTTAAAAAAAATGTTCAACTTCCTCTTATCATCAGAACTTGTCAAGAAAGGAAAAATGGCGGCTTATCCCAATAAGCGCATCCAAACGTCAGTAAAAATTACCCAACCAACCAAACCGAAAACCATGTGCGCCAGTTAAAAGAGCACAGCTGTACCTTTGAAAGCAAAAGCTAACACCGGTTTGTCTTGTGCAAATGGTGGTGGTAGTTTGATACGGGAGACAGCACACCCGCCAACCTGACACAGAAAATACTGTTTTGAATGAATCTTGTTCTACGAAACGTTCACGCAAGTGCATTGCCGGGTCTCTGCCGAATGGAAGCTTATGCGCACGGCGTGGCGATGGTTTCGACAAAGAACCGCGGCGCTAAGCTTCTCTGCAAAAGCCTTGCATTTAACACAAGCTAACGGGCGGAACAAATTCGTTCGAACAAAATGGCGACTACGGCCATGTCGCCAACATTTCGACAACGGCTGCGGTGACGCGAAGACATCTCGAACTGACACGGGCTGCGGATTGGAGCGTTTAGGCGTAAACAAAATAGGCGAACGCTTCGCAAACAAGCGTTACTTAGAAACGGTCGCCGCCCGTTCCGCGGCAAAAAAATGAGCTTTCGTTGATTTTTTTATCGACGTTAAATCGCAAAAAAATTCAAACTAGCCGTGGCTCATCCGAGCTAAACTTTCTGCTGATAAATATAGCGACAAAAATGCAAACCGGTAATTAGCGCCTTGGTTTAGCCTTGCTTATCTTTTTCACATTCCAGCGACGTCAACATTCGTCAGTTGGGAATCGCCGTTAACGTTTTCTGTTTACGAACATGTAATCTCCATTAAAATTTTGCGTAATTTCTTGCGGAAAAGCTAAATTTCAACAAACAAAAATTTCACTTCAGCGAATCACATTTTTCAAAGCCTACGCATGTTTTCGAGTTGCTGGAAGTCAGAAAAACACTTCACGAAGAACTTCTTTTATCAAAAANNGGCGTCACTGCTTTTACGTCAAAAGAATGCTTCAGCGTTACGTGATAACTTCAAAGCAATACCTCATGACAATTTTCTTTCTTTACAAGTTTACCACCAGCTACATGCTGTGCAAAGGTGTCTTTCACGCTCCAGGCCTGTTGTCAAGCAAGCAGGTGACGAAAGCAGCAAGCTTGAATATGACTCAAGGTGACAAACCTACGCCTTGACACTGGCAAGATTCAGTGTTATGCAACACATGAAAAACGTTAACAGCGCAAAAAACAAGTCCGCCTTTGCAACAGTTCAGCTTCTTCAGGCTTCGTATGCTTTGCCGCATTTCACATAGGAAGCCAACTCGCCAGCTTGGCACTGGCAGTAATGATTGCGCCTCGTTTTGCTCGCCCGGCATCGAAAAATGAATTAAGTTTTTGGTGCCTTTTTGACGCCAAGCACGACACGAAACACAAACAGGAGCAAGTGGATTTTTCATTGGTGCAAATCACTGTACCTTATCGTGCACCCTTATGTGCAGAATGGCTTCTGAACGAATCACTTTCTGCCCTGAACGATACAAACGATGAAATCCGGGCACGATGGCACACTGACTTGAAATCCGGGCACGATGGCACACTGACTTCACAGCATAATCGTGTTGAACGAGAGTAACCAACTGTCAGAAGCACTAGCAGTTCAGACGCCAGGTTTAGGTTTATCGTTTTATCGCATTGGTTTGAAAAAGACCTCGTATAGTAACAGTCACGTCACAGTGATTTTAAAATTATTGCAATTTCCATGTCACTGATTCCAAAAACTAGGTATATAAATATTAAAAAGGCGCTCTTCTGGTGAGGTGAAGTAAAACGTATTTCACAAGAGCTCTTTTCATAATTTCACCAGAGGAGCTCATTTTGAAAGTATTCAAACTTTCAACTTACTGTGCCAACTTACTCATCTGCTTTTGTTACAAGTTATTTTACTCTGATCAACTACCTGTGTTCATCAGAGCAAAACAACTTGTAACAAAAGCAGATGAGTAAGTTGGCACAGGCCACACATAGAGGTGTTCAAGCCAAATGTGGTGCTTTCTAATCTACTGTATTTGCAAATGCCGTGAGTGACCTTATTTCAGAACTGCATTTGCACGAACAATGACAGCTTTTTAACAATATTTTGACAATAACTGAAAAGTTGTGCATGGCACATTCTCTTACATTTGTCGCATTTAACACTTTGATCTCTTGTTCCTGACGCCCAAGTTTTCAGGCAATACGAAACGAACGATACGCTTTGTAGCAAGGTGCGGCGACTGACAGTGATTTGTTTAAATTTAACAAAATAATGCAATGCGTGTAGGCGAGAGCGTACTGCGCCTCTTACTTTAAGCTGAAAACTGCGTTGGAATTTGTGCGTGGCGTGAACCACTTTCGCCTGACATGACAAGCAAAGCAGAACAAAGTCAGGATGTTCAGGGGGGCTGGGCTCTTGCTTGGAACGAGCCTGATGTTTTGGGGACTCTAGCGTTGACAAACGTCACGAGGAAAGCATTCCAGGAAATATCGACGTCCTGCTTGGAAAGCGGAATGCAAGCGCGGCGTGTCATGCCAGGATTCCTGAAGGAATGCTGCGGAGCTGACGTGGGCATTTGCTTGCAATAAAGAGCTTTTCGTGCTTTGTAATCTGTTTGCATAGCAACATCTAAAATTGCAACGTTTTCCTATAAACATTTTTTGCACTCAACACGCGTTTCTAAATTAAGGTTGCCAGACGTCCTTGAGCGCCAAGGGCTGTCCTTGATCTGCTATCAAACCTGGTTATGCCCTTGATCCTTGAAAAACATTTTGTTGTTCTTGAGCATTTTCCGGCGTTCTTTAAAATTGTGGAATAATTGTGAAATTGTTCACTACTGAACTATTGATTACAATGGACATTCAAGAATCAAGATTAAAACAATTTAATGGAATAACATGCAAATTTGTTCCATCTAAACAGGTGAGTAGTAAAGAGCACCCCTTGTTGTTCAGCAATGTTTGTTTGAAAAAATGTGCTTCACCATCATATCTGCCAAGTATTCAAAGTAGGCATGAAGTAAGATTTCAATGATCACATAACGACGAAATGTCCTTGAAAAAATTTCAAGTGATCTGCCAACCCTATTCTAAACGCACTATAGTTTCGTTTGTAATTTCGCAACTGATGTATTGATGCTTTACTATGAGCAGCACTGGGTTTTGGAACGGCGTTCTGGAAAACAAGCTGACCAGAATTTAAAAACTCAATACTTTCTTGATGACCTTTCGTATTCATCTTTCTTATAATCAAGCAGGTACTATTTACACAGTTCCTACAGCAACCTATGAACGTTATCACCGGAACACCTGGGTACATCCATACTCCAGTTGCCAAGTACTAACTGAAAGGATAAATGTACCTCACGAGTACGGTCGGCGAAACAAAGGGTCCCTACCCCACTGTTTGAAGGGCATCAGAGATACGAGGGACCTCAATGATTTACTGCTTTTTTTGTCTTTCGTTAAAAAGTATCTTCCGAACTTTGCTGAGTACCTGACCTTATCGACATGGCGAGTTTATTTCAAGATCAACTTTGTTATACAGTTCACTTGTCGTCTCGTGACAAGCATCTCTGACAAATTAACGAACCGCCCGTGCGCAGAAAAGCATAGGATGGTCGTGTGCACAGTTAAGGCTTTGAAATGCTACGTAATTTCAAATAAACATTACTCTCACAACAAGTACCCAAAACAAATATTACTGACTTACTCTCACAAGAAGTTGACACCCAGAGTCCGAAGACAGAAAGTCGTGCGACGAGAACGTTTGTCAGTTTACAACCCGCCGCGATTACTCGAAAACTGGCACCGGTCTTGTTCGAGCAAACAGACATTTTACCGCAAGTTTGCTTCATAGAGAACAACGTATCTTTAGGTACTATAGTGTTACTGGAAAGTTATGAAAATATTTGCGATAAAATCGGCAGCGAGTAGAAGTGCGTTTTCGCATTTCATGCTTGAATGATCACCGATCACGTCACACAGTCATGGTGCAGGTAGTACGCAGATCAGTCCCCGGAACTCCCTACTATAAAATTAATTCCACCGCATCTGATCACAAGCGTCAGCACCATATCTTACTTTAAACTGCGAACAAAACTACAAAAATACCAGAATTTCCCTTGAAATACTCTTTTTTCTAAAAAATACCACAAACCAGGATGACCAGAAGTCATGAAATGTGACCAGAGCATACTTTTGCAAACGATGTAAATTAAACCACATCGACAACAAATCAGTTATTTTTCATCTGTAATCTGTTAATACCGCAGCAATACTGTTGATGCTGTGCAATGGTAGGATGCAGTAGGTCAGTAACGACTAACGAAGCCATGAAAAGAGTCAGTTTTACAAAAATCTGAAGAGAAAATTACATTCTATCAAAAACCAAAACTCCGCAATTTCAACAAAACCTTTCCTTAGATGCTAACAGTTACGTAGTTCAGTTTCATGCACACTGAAAGTGCTCGGGAAATGGCACACAACACAATCCTGGTTATTTTGGTAATTTCGTCTCGTAATTGTATTAAAACTCGCCGAAGCAGTATTTACTAGTCAATATTTTCTACCTTTTCAGACATTATGACCGAATTTACTTAATTTTTTTCGGTCATTGAATTCGGTTTGTCACCGAAAAAAAAATAAAATAAACCCAATTACGACGTTGGAAAAAATCCATTGCGCTTTTGCCAAACTTAGGTATAAAACCTTGTCATCGTCTCAAGATTTTTACGGGGCGGCAATAGCTCAGTGGTTAAGTGTCCGCCTCCCAATTGGAAGGTTGGGTGTTCCACAGCCACTGAGTGAATTACCGTACCGCTCCTTCGGCAAGAGCGTTCACCTCAACCGCCCCGGCAAGAAGCACAATTCAGGCTTCGGCCTGCCGCCAATTGCTGTCACCAAAAATAAAATAAAAAAAAATAAAAAAAATTTTTACGCACGCATGTGTTTATTGCTCTGAAACCGAAGACCTGTTTGGTATTTTATGATAAAACAACACACCTATAATAGCACATCAGTGTAAGATCTAACAACACACCTACAAAGCATAAACAACACACCTACAAGCATAAACAACACACCTACAAACATGAGCAACACACCTACAAAGCATAATCAACGCATCTACATAGCATTAAGACCATTTGCGCTGAAACTTACATAAATAAAATGGAATTGCGAGCCAAAACCCCCGCGTTGTTAGGAACTTTTGGGAGAACTGATTTCAGAAGCTCCGGCGTTTCATTTTACCCGCGCACAACATGTGGTAAAACCAGAAACTAGTATTTGACGTCACAGTGCGGCCAAAGCTTCTCGCGGGTGCGTGCGCATCAGGCAATGGCGTAACCCAAGCTTGCGGCGCGCCCCCATCGCCACTCGCACAGCTTGGTCTGCGACTGTGCTCGACGCGACCTTGGGTTGAAGCTTCGACACTTCATCAGCCGACCTTTTTCAGATTTACTATATTTGCCACAATCAAGAACAGCGCGACCCACGCTTCGACGAAAGAAACCACGCTGGCAAGCGTTCTGTGGCGCTCTGCCGCCACCGCTCTCTCGGGCGCAGCAAAGTACCAAATCTCCTGCTCGACCAGTTCAGTTCGGCAGAGGGCCAGTCAGGCTTTCAGGAAAAAAAACAGGCGCACGTAACCGGAGAGGTTACGTTCGTGCCTGATCAGCATGTATATCATTTTCTAGTACGCTACATTAAAAAAAAAGGTTCTGTTGAACATTACAGGGGTCAACTTCACACGGAACAACCCATCGACACCAGGCCCACCAAACCAACGTGACCTCATTAGGCAATATCTTGCTATTTATTACACATTTGGCTCTTTCCTCCCGTCAAGTATCACTGTAGGTCTCTTACGGTTGCTTATTTAAAACTACAGCCTGCTTAAGAAGATGATAGCCAAGCAGCAGCAAGATCACGTTAGTATGTTTCTTTTCATATTGGCTGTCTAGTACAAAAGGTTTTGCAGCAGCCTGCTGTGACGTCAACAGCAACATTAGAAACATAATGCTGGGCTCCGTGAAATACTTGTTGATTCACAGACAGTGATGCCACGCTTGCCCTACATAAGGTTTCACTATGAAGTTAATTCAGGCCTACACAACATACGGCCCGCGAGAGCTTTGCCAACTGCAGAAGATAATGCAAAAGCCCGACTTCGGATAATTAATTGTCGTTGTTGGATTTCTTTCAAACTACAACGAAATCTCTGCATTGAAATGAAATAGACTTTTGCGGACCGCGGAAAATTTGATTGTTGATTAATTTCGCCCTACGAGATTTCCGAGTTGCGCAGGCGCCTAATTTAATTGTTTCACCGACTTAAAAAGCAGCAGCCTGAGTGGCATCGGGCCAGTAGCGTCTGCTTACAATCGTGAGGAGCCTGATCAAAGAAACAAACAAAAACAGAGGAACAATGAGGAATATTGATTCGCTCTGGATCGGACGTGATTCATCGTCAATAAAACGACCGATCCCCACTTCAAATTTACAATTCTTGACAGCAAGCGGAGTGCGGCACAACGTCACGGAAAGCGTAGCTTACCTTTATAACATTGAGGCACATGCCGATTATATGTTTGGGCGACGTGCAGTAATCCCGCGCTCGGCTGAAGCACTTGAGCGCGTTGTTGAAGTCCCCCATGCTGAGGTAATGGCTGCCAAGGTCATCGTATCCTCTCCTGCACATAAAAAAAAAAAGCAATCAAAAACCGTCTTGCCGTTTTCGTTGCAATGATTGCAAACTAAAGCAACGCAGGTAGAGCGAGACAAAATACTGTTCACGTCTTTAAACTCAAAAACCGCTAACGCGATTGCGGGGAAAGAACTGCTACGTCACTGCATACAAAAACTGCTCACGCGATTAAAAACTTCTCAGCGAAGTTCGAATGCAGGAGAACGTTGTCGTCGAATGAGGTGGCAACAGAAGAACTGGCCAAAACGATCGGAACAGCGGGCATTAAATTTCAAATCCGTTCGTATCCGGCACCGAGTTGACCGATGCTTTGAAACTTGTTTCGTGACCCACGCAGTGCAATTATTACGTAATAGTTGATTTGCGACAGCTGTTGAGGCAGTGAAGCGGTTCCGGCGCGCCACACAACGTCGTTCGGCGTTTCGACAAAGGAACAGGTTATGACTGTGTCAAGACTTGCAGGTGGTGGAACAAACGAAGCACTGTTTCAAATGTTGACACCTCGCGGTTTTAAAATATTCAAATATTGAATTAAAGTATCAACTAGGAAAACTTATTGCATGAATTTGTAACTGGACAAGCTTCTCAGAACTACACCGAAGTAGGTCATTACACAACAGGAGCGGAGTGTAGCGGTTTAATCTTGTGCAGTCTGGATTTATGAGCTTTTTGCAAACAAATTAAGTCAGTGAGTTGGGATATATTTGCGTTGAGTTGCGAAATGATAATGTCAGTAAGTTGACAAATAATCAGAAAAGATGCAGAACGACTGACAACGGTACGAGGCATTGCGTCCATTCTGATCGGAACAAACAAAAGAAGGCATTTGTATGCAGTAACATGTTGGTCAAGTTGGGGAATATCTCCGTTCAAAAGAAAACAACACGCAAAGCTACAATTTCCACTGACGCGTCAACCTTATAACTTTGCGTTTTGCGACACGACCAAGCAACGCCAGGCCATATTGTGTCAAATTACCACAAGCCCCCATCTGCATGCCGCGAAACCACCGCATGCGTCATCACCTGAACAATACGTTCATATTTACATTAATTCGTACCTTGCACAGCGGGAGACAATGATCGGGCAGAATGTGATCCCATTTTGATTTGCCTGAATCTTCGGTGCAGTTCATGTTTTTGAACTGGTCGGATAAAAAATGAAAATGGGCTTGGAAATTTTTAGACCTGGCGTTAAGGCTTAATTTTGTAAAAAAATTCGGGCCAATTTCGGGTCTGCGTTCAAACATTTTTCGCAACTACGGACACGTTTGTCGCAAGTTACTGTTGAAGCAATCGAGCTGATTAAATCTTCAATAAAAATAATTGTGAATTATTTAGTCACGTTTACTTTCCTACCTGACCAATACCCGGCAGTTGCATATCTTGATTCACTCGGTAAATTTGGCTTTCGGGCCTAAATCGGGCTTCAAATATCAATGTCGGGTTCGGTCTAGCGATTTCTGCTCAGGCAGGGTTCAGACTTCAAAATGAGGTCTGTTTACAACTCTGGGCCGCACGGCATTGCCACATAGTACGTACCTTCGCTGTTCAAACCAATCTTAATGAAAAAAGCAGAATGTTTTTTTTTAATCCTCTGATGGTCTATCTATCGGAAGTAACGCAATGTCGGAATAAAGAACAGCGCGACTTAAGTGCTCAGCTGCGCACCTGTTTTTTATCAACTATCAATTATTTGCCGGCAGCGGGACACGCAGCGCACCGAATATACCTGATGCTTTCCTTTATCGAGTTGCTCTTGTAGTTTTTCAGGTCGATGTCGAGCTTCTCGAGGATCGACGTCGCATGCTTGCTCGTGTTCTCCACCCACGTCCTGTCGATAGAGGGCGCTTGCACAAGGCCGGCCACTGCGTCCGGAAGAACGGATGAGGATCTGCAGAAGAAGATGAGAGGTACAAGCTTCCAGCTGTTCGCGAATGCAACTATATCAGTGGTTCTTAGTCCAAGGGGCACGTATAGACGTAGCCAGCAAGGGGGGGCTAGGGGGCCATGGCTCCCGATTTTTATAACATATAGCCATTTTTTGCTTTGAGAGGCGGTATCCCAAATAAAAAAGTGTTATTCAACCATTTTGGTCTCCCCAAAAAAATTTTTGGGCTGGCTACGCTACTGGGGGCACGCCTTCCCAGGGCGGCGTCAATAAATTTCTAGGGGGGG
>JGI24158J21664_10005194_pt1 | contig 16957 bp, 10 predicted proteins | sample Ectturendosymbi3_FD_21664 | JGI IMG/M metagenome (IMG submission 21664)
CATGCAAAGCGAATTAAAAAATACGTTAAAATACACTAAGAACATACTGAACGACAATTTTGAGGAAAGGCAGAATTTGAAAAGTGAGTTTTGAGCAGAGCAGTCAAAATCATTGAACATCCCAAATAGAACAACAGAACTATTTCACACGAGGAAGGATCATGCTTACGTTTTTTCAAAATATTTATCTTCACAGGTATCAAGAAAGCGAATATTGGATTGTTCTATAAAAGTAACAGTTAAAGCTTCATAGATAGGTGGTTTAGTTATGATATCATGGAACAAAGAATAGCACCGCGAATAAACCATTTGGTCGCTGTCATCCCTGATATCTGGTTTGTTTCAATTACTTGGATGCGATGCCCATCCAGACTTGGACAACCAGATATTCTAGTTCTCATTCGATGAATTACAGAGAAATGACGCTAATTCTAATTTTAATCAAATCTGATAATAGCTTCATTGCTCTAATTTCAATTCTAATCTAACTTCTGGTTTTGCCAAAATTCCTAATTTGTCGAACGGCATTCTTAAAGATGGAACAAGATTACACCCTCGTCAAAGGAAAATTCAACAAAATGGTCACAAGTGCCATGTCGCCACCATTTGAACAAAGAAGACAAAGAAAACTCGATCATTTTCTTTTCTCATTAACAACTGCAGTACAAAGTGTATAGCCTTATCAATGATAATTATCAAGTCACATTACCTATCCACTTACACGCAGATTTGAGTAAATGTAATTCGAATTTTAGTTAAATTTCTCGTTTTCGCCAAATCCGCTGATTTTAATCTAAACTAATTTGTGACAGTTGAGTTCGATCTAATTTTATTCTAATTTAGAAAAGCTGAAAAAAATTTAATCGTCCAAGTCTGTGATCATCCCGTGGAAATTTTAGTTACTGTTGGCCAACATATTGTTGATGGCAGGCGCGGATTTACCATTAGGCTAACAAGGCTTAAGCCTAGGGCCCCCGATTTCGGGGGCCCCAAACGTTTGGGAGTAAGGACAATTTCCAGCATTCCTATTAGCATTATTTTTGTTTTGGTTGAACGCACGTTTTTTTGCTATGCCGCTAACAAAAGATCTCTGTAGAAGAATGGGCGCGAAACATTGAAGTGAATGACGATGAGCATTCTCTTTTTCTTGTGCTGAGAATTGGTTGTTGTTACACACAATGTGTGGAACAAAACGCCTGAATCCGTTTTCCGATTACACGAGGCCAGTGAGGTACTCGATAAAAATGTAATGGGAGTGTGGTCACAGATTCACCGCTGCCTTTTTCGTTAATTTCACTGTGACTGTTTTTGTTCCTGACAGTGCCGTAGCAGCCCACATCTGCCCCCAAAATGCTTACAGGGGCCCCCAGTGGTGCTTTCTAAAAATATATCGACGTTACGGCACATCCCGGGCCAAATGGCCTTCACAACAAAATATCCTAATTTTTTGTTTTTTTATTTCACTAGCTTTTTAGTTCCATTTGCAGACACAATTTTGACAGAACCGTCGCCAGAAAGTCTTCAGTGCCATCTAGAATCTGTTTGGTTAAAAAAGGCGATGCGTCCTAAAATCAGAATTTCATTGATGAAATAATCTATTAACGCCGATAATGCTGGCGTTTCGACAGCGTTCCTAACCTAATTGCACTGGATGGCCGAAACATGATTTAGTGGAGGCTTGACATGAAGGTACTCTGGTAAAGCGGCAGGGCCAGGAAAATCAAGAAATGAAATTAATAGAAATGGCAACCTTAAAATTATTCAAGTGAAGTTGATGAAGTTAGGAGGACATGCCTTGCTGACCCGGAGAACAGCACGCTATTGATAGACTTGTAAGCACCCTAGGGCGAGGCAAGATCTAAGCGCCCACCCGTCCTATACAAAGATCCTTACTCTACATATCATCACATTGTACATTGCGTAAATAAGTAGGAAGATTTTGCACTTTAGAAAAGCTTTATTAGATGAATAATGTATAAAATTGAAACTAATAGCAAAAGTACTCACCCTATGCAGCAAACCTGAAAAACTGCGTGAACGTTTGTTCCATTCACTTCCGTCATGTTCATTCACTTTTACTTGGTGGACGTTCGTCGCTTTCATAACTACATAGTTGCACATTTCTTGACTCTTTTTTGGCGCTCCCATTGGTCTTGCGCCCCAGGCAGCCGCCTATTAGCCTAAATGTAGCGCCGGTACTGATCAGGCGATGTTACTCTAAGTAACAGCGGCAGGTACTGCTCCGTCCATAAATTACAGGACAGAATAGGATACGGACTGACAAAAACTTTGCTGACTGATTTCTAGTGTTTCATATTTAAATTTATGGGGTGGAAATTTTGTTTGAGTTGTTAAGCTCGGAATTTCGGGGCTCCTGTGACAGCATGGCCCTCAGTTGGGGGTATGGGGGAAGGCTGACGCGGCTCATGGTTCCTGATATCGAGGGAATTCAGAATAAAGTAATATGTTTATGAATTAGAACAACTTGTTCAGTGAATATAGCGAGCACGTGTAGTGCAGATTTGTATGACATCAGTCGTCTCAAACCTTCGACAGGGACCCCCAATTTAAAATCGCCTAGGGCCACGAAAATGAAAATTCGCCCCTGGTTGATGGTATTTCCAAAAGTCGTTACATACAGCAAATACCATAGTTTGCACATGTCAGGTGTTGGTTCAGCGGGAAATATTTATTTTTTGTCAATATTTATGAAACACATGGGACCATATATTTGTTGTATTTTTGTTTTCCATGGTAATCACAACGTGCATTGTGCTTGCAAGGCCTTCACACACTTTCCATTTGCTTTTGTCTTGGTTGAACAAGGTGCTTGTAGTTGTTTGCTTTTGTCCAATTGGTACGTCTTCTGTAGGTAACCATTACATTTGTATGAATTTATATTTAATCCGTTTTTTTTTTTAGTTTTGACTTTGGCGGCCGTAAAGACATGTGAGAGATCGGAACTACTTCGTCTGAATACTGAAATGGTCATAAAACAAGGTTTTAGTACATTTTGACGGTGGTTATGCAGAGAGGTTCTCTATTTTGAAAGACCCTTCGAAAATTTCGGTCCTTCAAAATGCCTTAAAAAATCACCATATACAATAATTCTAGGCTTAGTTCCTTGGCAACATTGCATTTCTATCATTGCTCATCAGGGTATTTTAGAACTGACAGCCATCAGCCTGTTCCGGCCTATTCAGCATGGTTTGAAGTTATTTGGCATATTTTGATAAACTATTTAGCATTTTTGGTCCATCTGGACCTGGAAATCGGTTTCTAGAGTTCCGCTCAATTTGTCTTTTTGCAAGCTTAACCGCCACGGAGCGTAATTTGGCATTTCGCTATTTTGCTTTCATCTTACACATATGAAGGTCATGGACCCCCAAAAATCCTTCTGTCGACCCCAGGTTGGGAACCACTGCCCTAAACCTCCTTATGGTGTGGACCAACATTAGGAAAGTGTAGAACGTGTTTGTTTATCGCTGATAATGTGTAAACTGTGAATCTGGCCTTTTTTCCATTTGATCTTATCGCAAGCGGCATAATCGCCGCAAGGATAGAAACGAAGCTAGCGGGGTTTGGAACGCTGCAGCAAGATGGACGCGGGATTCATGCTTTTTGATTTTCAATTTATCACAGTTATGAGGTTACTTTTGGATTGCGTCTATGGTTAGAACCTTTATGACCGTATGCATGGTCGTCGGAAGGATTTTTTCCAGGGGGACCACAAAGGGATTTTTCCAGGGGGGGGCCAAAAATGGTGAAATTTGATTTTTCCCACTAAAAACTAAGAAAACAACCTTTTTTGCTGAAAAATTCGCCCCCTCTGCCCCCGTTCCGACGCCCATGGCTATATGATGCAATTCCGACCATGAGGATGTTGCTGGCAAGGAGTGGCTTTGACCTGTGCTCCATGCCATGCAGCGTATGCTGTTGTCCTTGTTGTGATCGTACCTTTTCTCGTTGCATGGATGTGCATTTCAATCCTTGCTGAACTTCTGCTTTTGTCTGTTTTCTGCTGTACTGAATACCGATATTGAAAATCGCGCTTCCAAAGGCAAACACTAAACCTTTGCAGTACTTTTTCCATGTTTTTTTGATCCAGCATGACCACAACAGAAAACTTTAACGATTAGTGCTCTCGTTCCTTTTTCGCACTTGTGTAAACCAGTGGTGTGCTGCATGTGACATGCGTTTCAGACATCCGGCTGGATTGGCGAACGTACAATTACCCTGAACCCCACGACCGCAAGGTCATCGACCTCAACGTGTGGTTCGGCGAGCCCTTCCCCCTCAAATCAACCGCGGCCGGTATTTTGAAGTCGACCCGGAGATCAATGGCGGCGGTGGTCGACACGACTGATGATGACGCTTTCATGTCAAGCCAGGTTCGTGACGCTTCCAGCTTGTATAGTTCGCGGGGGGTAGAAGCAGTCACTTTGCCGCTGCACTCTGAAATGAGGTGGCCGCCCTCAATCCTGCCTTAAGTTGACGTGTTTGGTCTCCTAAGTGGGGATGCCCCATTTTTATGGATTTGGGAAAAGTTGACGTTTTCGGGGCAACGGTGAATTTGAAAAATTATCCGAAAAACTTGTTGCGTTCGAACATATAAAATAATAGAGAAGCGAGGAAACGACTCGCCTCGCAACAAGCCCCCCCCCATGCGCTGCTTCCTGTAAGCTGTAAGATATGTAATAAAGTCACACACCTTTTCGCCAACAACTCTGTAACATCGTTTTGACACGCCAAGGCATAACCAAATGACTTGCTTCCGTGAAAGTTTTCGTCATACCTGTGTGCATGGTGAGCGATTATGGCCGCAAGACAGGCTTCAGTTGTCGCGCATAGAGAAACGTGATTTTTCTCCGTTTTTTTTGCGATCGGCATAAAATTTTCTGCATAACCTCATTTCCTGTTAGACGTCATTGGATGAAGACAGAGGTTTTGTTCTCATTTTTGGGCGCATTGTGGCCCAGTTTCAAGCGTCACACCGCTGCGGTTATCGCTCTCTGCTGCTACCAGCGAAATTACCATTCTTGTAACTCACAGCTAAAAGTATAGAAGCGGCGAGAAAAAAAATATGGCAGAAACGACGCGAGCCGATGGAGCGATGTTTCATTTCGTTTTCTTGTGCTTTAAGCCCATGTTTCTGACGAAAGCGGAAGTGAGCGTGCGAAATTCTTTTACGCTTGAAGTGTTTGCGGTATTTTCAAACTTGTTTTTGCCGAAACGCGTGGAAAACCTCAATTTTATATAAACGCAGAAATAAACGCGTTTAAACAACCGTGCTTGTCTGTTGTGGATATGCGATTGCAAGCGATCGCTTTTCGTCTTGAACAAAAGCTACGATTTTTGCCAAAGTTTGCCGGCCCCACTTATTTTCGTCTTTTTTGGTTGATTATACCGGACCATGTTTTGGTTGGTTCCCTCTCACGTTTTCAACACAAAGCAAAGTTGGTGACCTTGGCAACGATTAAAAATCAACCGCCATATCTAAACGTTTTCCTCAACAGTTGTCAGTGTGCCAGAAGCCAAGAGCGAAAGCGTCAGTCGCTGAGAGTTTGCCGAAGCTGGTCAACGTCCGCATCGAACCCCACTTGGGCAAACTCTCCCAAAGATATCCGTTCCACGTCCAGCCTCGTCAGGTGGTAGCCCCAGGTCAGCAGAGGGCGCTGTTTTTCCATTGGTGGGCGTGTCCCCCGATCCGCTTTGCCGCATGCTTTCTTGAAAGGCTGTCGATTCGTCGGCTGGCGTCTCGGTTACATTTTTGGACTTTGTTTGCGACGGACGTCAAAAGTTTGTGGTTCGTAGTCAGGGCAGTTTCAAAATTCGTGCTTTCATCTCTACGAACGAAAATTAAACAGGAATCTTCATTTAATAACGCTGGACTGTCTGTAACCGACAACATCACTCCAGTGGTATTTTTAATCAGTTTTTGAAAACACAAAATGTTGGTAATGCTGTTTCCTTTAAAAGCTTGTGATTATGATATCTGCCTGTTTGCACAATGAATATAATAATCTATTTATCAGTTGCGTTCGTTCAAACGTAAACCAACTCCTTGTTTATTCCAAACGTTTCTGTTGTAGTTTTTATCAAAATCCTTCGAAGATTTTGCCGGCTGCTCCAAAGTTTTTGATTTAACTCTTTTTTGTGGCTTTGAATTAGTTTTTCAAGGAATTATTATAACGAAAAAATTGTTGTTTTGTGTCCCCTGCACAATGTAGCATTTTGCGTTTCTTTCACAAACAAACAAGACTTCGTGTCAAATGTTTTCAGAATCTGCACGATGAAGTGTGTCGGCGTGCAAGTCATTGCGCCCACTTGAAAATGTTTAAAATTTTGAAACTTTGTTTTACTAGAACATGTCACAGATGGTATGTGCTTTACGCGCATTTTGTTATTTTATCAACCGTTGCCTTTTCTAAACAGGCTGGCTGAGGCTATTCTTGGTTGGTAAACATCGGTTTACAACTTGGCTATTAACGATTTTTGTCTACCTGTAACAAACAGATGTATTTATGACATTCACATTTTCTGAGAAAAAGACTATTCCTGCTAGTGGGGCACTGAGGGTGTTTTTTCACAGCACTCCCTCAATATGAATAACCAAGAGGTATCATATTGCCTTCCTGTTTTGCAAAACGTTTTCACAGTACCTGCCACAGCTGAAGTTGTCGACTTTTTTTCCTTTAGCTCACGGTCACGTGACCGTGACGGGGATTTTCCAGCCGCGGATGTCCATGTCGGATGGCTGCGTCATGGGCCGGGAATGCGTGGGATATTCGCTTGGGTTCATGACCCTGGATGCAAGCCATGTACGCTTGCAAGAAGGCAAGGTGCGAGCAAATGCGAAAGCAGTAAATACGCGGCAGCACGGACCCGTGTTTCAGTGTTTATTTAAATCGTAGTTTTTGTTTTAAACGCTGTTCGAAGTGCAAGCTCACTGGCTTGAAAGCATTTGTTGGGTCTATGATAGACCTTACCAAGAAGACAAATTTTTGTTTTTTGTCCTTCCATCGAGAATTAAGGAGTGTGAAACTTAATTCCCGTTCTTGCGTTTGAAAATGCCTAATTCTGAAGTTTGAAAATGCTTAATTTTACGTTTGAAAATGCTTAATTTTTACTTTGAAAATACTTTAATTCTTACGTTTGAAGATGCTCAATTATTGAAAATATTCCAAACTGACCACCTGCGATTAAAAAGTACTAACGTTTTGTATATTTGATTAGTTTTTGAAAGAAAATATTGCTTCTTGTTGATTCAGTAATTGCAAACGTGACCAAAACCAGGTTTGCACGAAGATACCGAGTTCGGTGTCAATCAGCTTGCTCTTGTTTACAGGTAACACGGATAGATGGATATGAGAAGCAGCCACTTCGTCTTGAAATGGCCTCGTTTGTTCAGTCGGGTGTTCTGCACATAGAAACAGTGGACGACGAGCCGGCGACTTCTTTCCGGGCGTCCTTGAGCGACATCCTACCTCAAGCCACGGTCAGCTCGTGTGATATTTTCCAGCCGCCTTGTTCGAAATCGAAGTTTTCTTGTGTTGGTGTGGGCCCATGGATCACGAAACTCGATTCAGAGGATTAGCACATTTTAATTCTACGCAACGGAAATGGTTTGTTTACGTGTGCTGGTTTTGTCCGGTGGTAAGAATACGGACTCCAATTACCGTAAAATGCGCTGAAAAAGATATGTTACTATGGAGCGATTCAATGGGATACTTTCATACAGGTTGTAGAAACTTGGCTGCAATTGCAATATTTTTGTTAATGAAAAAAGGCTCTTGCTTTTCTCTCTTGTTCTGCTGCCAAATTTCTCCGCAAGTACCTTTCGCAACTATTTTCCAACGGGCAACCGGCGCTCTGATTTGTTTGCCCAAAACGGTGATTAATTTGTCATTTTTTGTTTTCTCCCAAGTGCACTACTTTTAAAACACGTTACCAAAAATCACCACGAGCCTGTAATCCATCGACTCCTGCTCTACCCAGCGACGCTGGTGGTTTTGCGCTGTTTATTTTCACACCGACCTGTTCGGCGCTTGTTACCGCACGCGTTTTTTGAAAAAAGCCTGCCCTGTTCCAAGCGACGAAATGTTTTGCCAACCGTGTTTACAGCTGCCCCGCGATAGCAGCACCCTTTGTGGTGGCCCAACTGGTTGCCTCGCTTGACAAGGAGAATTTTCCCGCAAGCGCTAAAAATAGTTCCGTTTCCTTAAATCGCTTTTAGCATGACAGAGTTTGGACGCATTCCAACGCCCTGCATGCAGCGATTCGCCGATTTTAAGAACGTCCCGTTACCTGGAGCTTAAAACTAGTTTCTCGCCGCGGTTCGCAAGCATGCTTTGTTTGAATGGCAACAGCGCTCCGAAAACCGCCGAGCGCTCCGGGACGGCAGAGGGCAGACGTACGTGGAAAACTGCCTGGTCCAGCCGCTCGCGCTCACCAACAACACGGCAACCTCGTTGGGCTTCAGCCTTTCCGTCAACGAACCCTTCTTCATTAAATCGGACGCAAGTGTCTGTTACCACCTTCCGCGGAATATTCTCAAGCCGCAGTCGAACATGAAGGTATTCGTTTTTATTTTTATTTTTTTGGTCGTCATGCACACGGCCGCTCGTGCAGTTGATTTTCATGCGAGATTGCTTCGGAACCGGAACCGCCGCTGCGTCCAAGTCTCCATTTTGCTTTTCGAGCAATTGCCGTTTATTGACACGGCAGTGCGGCATGGGCGCAGGCAGCCGATGGTTTGGGCGAATCGCGGCTGTGATAGGCGTGCGCGCCTGGGTGAACTGAGACAAGAACTCTTCTGCGCCTCGACTCGGATACGAACCGTTGCTTTGTTCCGGTCGCTGCTTGATGTAAGTCGTTGGATTTACTTTTAAGTCGCCGTTTTAAGCCTTTAAAATCAAACTGCGTTGCCATGGCAACGACCTTTTCAGCTTTTCTTCGTGCGCGGAGTGCCTGAGACGCATCCGTTGCAGACGCGTTTGCTTGCACTACGCGAAATCGCGAAAGGTTCTTTTTCAGTTCGTCCGTGACGTAAGCTGCTGACGTATACCTCCGGAAACTAGACAAAGACAAGAGAGTGGTGTGGGCCGCGGATTTGCTCGGAATTCACCGCGTTTGGCGAATAGTCATTACTTTACGCAGTTCATCTTGCCATCATTTTAAAGCTTAAGAAAATACTTCCTTTTATAGGAAGTTGAAAATAGTTTTGCAGTTTTTTGCTTGACCTCTTCACCCGTACCACGAACCGCGCCCACGTTGTAAGCATCGGCCACCTTTTTCGTTCAGCGAAAAGGTTGTAGATACTTGCTGCGTAAACTGTACGTGATTGCGAAGACCTTTTCGCTCTTTTCAACATGCCACACGACAACGAAGCTATTTTAATGTTCGCTCTCAGGCGCTTTCAGCTGACGCTATTTCGTTTGGAGCTCTTCTGCACAAAAGCTTTTTTTACCACAGTGCAGGAATAACATTTCCTAAGAACAAAAAATCCCTTCTTTTGCTGCTTCGAATTGCAGCCAACTTCGAGACCCTTTCGCTCCGAATCGGGCGGCCGAAGATCACGTGCGACGTAGTTGGTCATGCGTGACTTCTGCCAATTTTCCTCGGTTACGCTACGACGGTCATAAAGACACCCCTACATTTCCTGCAAAGGGCAGTTTTAAGAAAATTACGGTTGGGGCGCTGGTGTGATCCTGTGACTNTCGCGTCAGGTGATACTCCGTCATTTTCGAGACGAAATTGTCGGCTCTGACGAAAAAAAAATAACGTGNCACTCAGGGTTGCGNGAAGACNCCTCGCGAGCTCTTTGTGTTTCGCCGTCGGACAATGAGCTTTTTTTCATTCAACTGTCAACATACTGTAGCGCTGGCGAAAAATACGAAAAATAAAGGAGCTTCGATTCGAGATGACTTCTTGCGACGGACGGCGAGCAACTTCAACTGACAAAGACTTTCCCAGAGCATCTCGTAAACGTATAAGGGAGAAGTCACCGGAAACCTGTGACTGCGTGTATGTCCGTGTGCTCGGCCAATGCAGAATAGTGTTTGAGGGGGGTCCCAGTTCGCCTTGCCTCACGGTTTCTTTTATGCTGCTTTGTTGTTTGACCGATTGGTCGCGCAAAAGCATCGCGCTTTGCCTGCTGCATACGTCACTGTCGTTGGCGGTATCGTCACGAGTGAAGCCGAGCTGCCAACCGCTGATGCAATTCCGCTCCAGCTCCAAGCCTGAATGAATGAATGAATGAATGGATAGTGGCAGAGGTGAACAGAAGAACGACGCTGAAAGGCCGTTCGACTCAGTGCAAGACGCGTTTCTCTAATTCTGCAAAACTGGAAGGTGGTCGCGTTGAATTGCGTAGTGAGCAGGTAGCTAGAGGCGTGGCCACTGAGATATCTGTTAACCAAATACGGATTGTATGATTTTAGCTTGACAGAGAATGAGATTTGCCACTATTTTTTCACCTCAATGAAAAGAAAACACTTTTGCAAGCTTTGGCTTTACTGAAAAGAAAATATTTTTGCAAGACAGCCGACTGTAAAGCTTGCAGCGTTTTCCCCATATTGGCCTGGCCAGACGAGAACAAAAACACCTCTGGGCAGTTCTAGGACCCGACGATAAACAAACAAAAAGCGCTGCCAGTGTTCTGCGCCTGCCTCAACGCAGCGTTAGCACGGCAACGTTATCTCCAACCGCAACTTTTCCAATTAGCCGATTCTTCGACTGCTGTACTTCCTGAAATACTTTGAGTGTCATTCGTCGAGGCGTACAGATGAGAATTTTCCGGACTGTAATTAATTTTGGAAATGATGACGTTTGCGAGTGTGCGGAGTCATAGCAACCGCGGTCGTTGATTTGTTGAAACGTTAGCATTTTTTCTAATCGCGTGGGCCGAGCAAACTCCGCTGTCAGTTAACTACCGCTTGGCATCACCTTCAAGTGACTCAGGTTTTCAGATATCGAAGGCTGAAGACCTCAGGTGTACACTGGAATTGCGAGTAGTTTTCAGGTTGAAACAGCAGTTAAGCCGTCGAAAGGTTGCTGGGTACAGGTGGAACTTGTTTTTCAAACTGTTGGAAGAAGAGTCAGTCAACTAGAACGTTACTACAAGCTATACGTAATTAGCGGCACGCACCTTTTTCGATCTTGTGTGCAAATTAGTCCATGTGGTTCTAGAGAAGTTTGTTGCCAGTACCTGTGGGACAAGTGCATCTGCCCTCCATTGCTAACTTCGGCAGTGCTTTTTTCAAAACGGCGCGAGAGACGTTTAAACTTGTCGAAAAAGAGAAACACTGGTTCGTATTGTTCTTTATCCTGTAGTTTGTTGCATCGTCGTTTCACTTTGTTACAGCAGGAGGTCGAACGTCACAATGCAAGTTGCAAGTATCTTTTTTTGTCATCAATAAAACTTTTGAATAATGCGAGAAAATCCTTTGATATATTTTCGTGCATATATCCGCCATTGTACAGCGATTTAACGTAGTTCTAATATTAGGTACAGACGACTTCGGCTAATTGCATACCGGTTAAACGCATGAACCGCTTTATCGCATAGGATTCTAGAATCCCAAACCAAATCCATTCACACGTGAAGAAATAGTCTGGTTTATCGCATCAGATAGTGTGAAAACCTGCAGTGCCATTAATCCGATCAAGCAACGTTGCCGAAACGACTCCCTTCACCGACGTGCCAAAATCAACACTGCGCGTTCAACTTCCAGGCTTCATCACGTTGTATACAGGGCCGTCTGGTTGTGTCAAGTCTCTATGGGTGCGAAGCTTTGTCTCGAAGGCGGCATTTTTGAAGTTTGTTTTATGGCATTGGACAAGGACCCGACACATGCAACTATGCGTAACTCCTCTGCACAAGATGTGTTAAGTTCTTTACAGAACAGAACAGGGTGCAATGGTGCTACTGTACACCAACTTGGAATTTTAGTTCCATTTGACGACTGTTACTTTTCCGTGCACAGCACACTTCACAGTTTAAAATGCGGAATTATGCCGTGTCTAGCAGAAAACTAACAGTTGTTAAATGGGGAATTATGCCGTGTTTAGCAGTTTGAAATGCGGAATTATGCCGTGCGTTTTGCCATGGACTGGACAATGCACTGTTTCAACTTCGTTACTTATTTGACTTCACTCTTCCTGTTTTTTCACATCAATAACATTGATTTGGTGAATACCCCAACCGAATGATGCATAACAAACGCCATTGGCATTATAAAAGCTTAATGACGCCACAGGCTAACAAATCAGTTAAGTCTTTACGTACAGAGCCTAGCTGTATCAGGACCAAGAAATTTTAGAACTTATAGAAGCATTTCTATATCCCGTAGTTCTACAAATGTTCGTACACGACAGCTGTGAGACAATAACATGTTCACAACCGCATTGCACAGTTCAAAGCAAGCAGAAAAATGCCCGCGAGTGCTGGAAACCTTCAACGATTGATACAGGCGATTATTACGTCACACACGCATTGCGCACGTTTGAGACAACATGCAACGTAGGGGCCCGTAACAACTTCGAATTCACATTTCAACTGATGACCGCTGGTTTGCTAAACGCTGAAGGATTTCAGAATTTAAAACACTGTATTAGGAGCAACGGATTTTCAGAACATCTATAAGCACTTTTATATCCCACAGTTCTTGAAATCTCTGCGTTCAGTGTCAAGCTATAACATACCAACGGTGTCAGGTAGCAAGCATGTGGACAGAAGTCGAGTAGGGCGGTAAACTTGTGGATATTTGTTTGATACGGACAATCGCATATTCCGGTTAAACGTATAAAAAAGCTTGGCAAATTGGCTATGCGATTAAGCGGATTCGTCTGTACTTGCGATCTCAGTCATCACAAAAATGACGTTTCAACCCCTTCAGCCACCCTGCTGAATTTGTGTAATAGGGGAGGAATGAAAAGTTCCAAAATGAGCAAAGGGAGGACGGCATCAAAAAAGGCTGGGAACCAGTGAATTAGACGAACAAAACGCTTCTCAGGGATAGAAAGAGTTAACGAAGAAAGTAAATTGACAAATTAGACAAACGTAAATGTACACAAAAGATAGGAATTCTGCCGGGACCGACGAAAAAGTGACGAATTAAGCGAATTGACGAATTAGACGAGTTCTACTGTACTTTTTCGTATACCGGGGTTTTCCGAAAGTCCGCACTGGGCCGTTATTTGATAAAAAAGACAAATCGGGAAAATAAGACGTGAAACAAATAACCACCCAGGCTGTTATACGGCAGTTGCGTATTACCTGTGTCTGATTCGTTTTGTTCTAGTGGTTTCAAATGTAGTGGGCCTTCAATAGCTATCGAAAAGGCGATCTGGGCCGCGATAAAAAAAATTTGCCGACCACTGGTGTAAGGTGACAACTACAAATAGTATTCAAACTCAGTATAACGTTGGACGTACCGTGTAAGGCGACAGTGCAAATAGTACCGCTATTCAACTGAAATATTAGCACCATATAAACGCCCACTAAAAATAAGCGCCCATGGGCGGACTTCCGGAAAACCCCGGTATTAATTGAAAACTGCCTAGGTCAGTCATTGCTGAGAAACTTTGGAAGCATGGTCATCAGTCGAAGTTTACAAATTACTCATCAGAGAACTCGCTGTCTATTGGTTTGTAACCGTCACGAGTTGAAAAAAAACGTTTTACTTGAACAAGGATCCTTAACAATTTGAAAGGCTTCCTCATATAGCCAACAAACAGGGATGTAGTGCTAACAAAAAAGGTGTGGGAACGTACCCAAAAATACCCATTTTAAAACAGTTTCAAACTCATTTTAAAGCAAAACGTGAAAAAGGTGTGGGAACGGCGTTCCCGCCCCACTACACCCCTGCCAACAAGGTACACCTACACACAAGTAAAAGATCTAACATTTATGTACAAAGACAACCGTTACCAAATCGTTGCATTGTACGCGTGCTGTATAAGATTTTAGACCCACAGCTGTTGTCGCTGTCTCGAATATACTGTAAGTCTGCAAGATACTGCGTTTTTCCGACTCATTACTTCCACTGAATAAGCGCATTGTGACCATCACTGACCTAGCGTATGACATGTGCCCATGCTAATCCAAGCAATGTAACCAATATTGATGGCAATAAGGCGGCAGTTCCACAGCATAATGAAATACTAGTTGGAGAAATTTTCGGTTGAGGCTTGTTGGTGAATTCATTGGGAAAGCGAAACTTCGTTGTATTGGTGACGTATTTTCGAAACATCTCTGGGCACCGTTGTGATGCTGCAAAATAAAAACACCATGTTTTACGTCATACAACAAAAGTGCACTTAGCAGGTTACTTATTTGCTGTATGAAAGTAGAAATTATAAGGCTTTGTTTTACGTGTACCCAATGACGAATTTACGCATAGGCCATGGCAGTGGCGTAACCAGCCCAAAATTTTTTTGGGGGCCAAAAACTTTGACTTTAGGCAAGCAACAGCATTTTTGTTTGGGACGCCGCTTCTCAAAGCACAGAATGACCAGATATGCAAAAAATTTGATTGGGGGTCATGACCCCCTGAGGCCCCCGGCTACGCCTATGGGCCATGACCTTGGGTCCCGCGCAACTCCTTCCTATTACGACTCATTACCAACTTAAAATTTGCGAAACTGCGCAGAGGCATAACTAGAACTGTAACTACGCAATTTAGTTCGAAACAAGGGAAAATGCAAACGTCTAGAGCAGGGATTCTCACCCTTTTTGAGCATATGGCCCAATTATTAAACAGAGGGTCCATGGTCCACCGACTGTACAACTTCTCCAGTGCACACATGTACAGAGCAGAAATTAAAACAACTAAAAACAACATTTAATAACACAACGTGCAAAGGCTGAGCCTGTTTGTTGTTAGAAAGTATAGATATTCGAGGCTCAGTAGCCTTCATGACATTGCACAGACCAAGTCATCTTTCACATGAAGCCTGCTTCTAAATTTCGTTTTCATGGAAACAAGAGCCGTCTGTCTACCTCAAAATGCTTTCAGTAACTGTACATTGTGCCCAAAGTGATACTGGTAGAGTCATAGGCGTAGCAAAAATTCTGGTCTGGCTACGCCACTGGGTATAGACAACGAGGAAATTTCCATGTCGTAATAATATCTAGCACATAATGACGAAAGAGAGCGTAGGCCTACACGACGTTAGCAGCTCAAGAGTTACATACGTTTTCGATTAAGAGGTTCATCTTTCAAAATGCACTCAATATCAATACTACCAGGCCTTGGCCCATCAAAAATTCTTCTGTGGCCCATGGCCCACAAGTTGAGAAACCCTGGTACAGTATACCTAGAGTAGGCCTGCACAACATACGGACCGCGGGCCACATGTAGCTCGCGAGAGCTTTTTCAACTGCAGAAAATGTTGCAAAAGTCCAACTTCGGATTAGTAATAACATTACCAACTATGTAACCTCACAGCAAGCTGTGGATTCTGCCTGCTTTCATACTTCTGCGATGATTAGAACTTGCATATATCTATTTTTCATAGTTGTAAGCCACACACGACGCCTCAATAACGGTGACCCACAGGCATCCGTCCTGGCACCCCTTCTCTTTAACATCTGCATCAGGGTCTCAAACACGCAGGCCGCATGTGGTCCGCTAGGGCATCTTGTGCGGCCCGTGATGCGGTTCGGGAATTTTCATATAATTAACATTTAAGTTATTTAGTTTTTTCACCCGTGTTTAAAAGTGCTCGGCCAGCGAGTGAACAAGTTCATTTCAAACGAACGTAGAGACGGCTAAAATTATTTGCTTATAACGCACGATACCTTTTGCAGGAAATAAGATGTAAAAGCTGTTTTGTGTGAGGTTCAAGTACCGACATTGTTGCGTAAGCGTCATAATGCGGCCCTCGCGTTGCCTTGCAGGTCGTAATTTGGCTCTCGGAGCAATTTGAGTTTGAGACTCCTAACCTACATCTCCGACTGATCAGCCAAACACGGTCTCCAGAAAGTATATGCATACGCTGACGATCTAGCAATCATGCATGCTGATGGAGACTGGCTGGCAGTGGATGAGGTGCTGACCAAAAACATGGCAACCGTACGTGAATACCTCCAGACCTGGAAGCTACAGCTCAGCAGGCCCGTAGCCACGGGGAGGCATTTGGGGGCACTGCCCCAAAAATTTAGTTGCGCCCAGAAAAATTAGTTTTAAACATATAGTGAAAGCAAAAATCATGCCCCCCTAAAAATGTATTGTGCCCCACCAAATCTTGAAACCTGGCTACGGGCCTGCAGCTCAACACTACAAAAACGGTGTCGGCAGTCTTCCACCTCAACAACAAGGAAGCTAAACATGAGTTAAATGTCAACCACAGCAACAAATCCTTGATCTTTTGCTCTGAGCCCAAATACCTCGGAGTGACGTTGAATAGGTCGCTCACTTATGGCCAACACCTCGAGTCACTTCGCAAATGTTGACATCACCCGTCGCATTCTTGAGGCGACCTGCTGGCTGGTGGCTCTAGCTAACAGTGTTGCCATTTTAGTCTTTTTAAAACCAAATCTGGTTGATTTTGCAAGCGTTTGGTTTATTTTTTTCGATTTGGTTTATAGTTTATTTTTTTATTTTTTGGTTTGTTCTTAGTTTTTTTTAAGATGTTTTACGGTAGGTATTAGCTGTGTGCCCTGTAATAATATATGTCTGGTTTTGGCGTGTTAAGGAAAATCCAAGCAAGCTTTTGGACAGTTTTTTATTTTGAGCAACAGTCTGTTTCAACATAACGTTGTACCAAAAAGAACAAGTACGCTACAATCCTTGGCATGTCATGTAGTTGTTTTTTGAGATTGCAAGACCTTATTTGGATGAATTTGGGATAGAAAGTGAAGTCATTGGGAAAATTAAATATGAGTGGCAGCATTTCATAACTGTCCGTTGGCAAAATGTTACTGACACAGTACATACTGGACTGAAATATG
>JGI24158J21664_10005195_pt1 | contig 16955 bp, 18 predicted proteins | sample Ectturendosymbi3_FD_21664 | JGI IMG/M metagenome (IMG submission 21664)
TCTTTTCACCTTTCAATAAATGTAATCATCATTGTGGTATCATTTAAAATCCTGGGTTTGTGCCCAATCGCTTTGTTTCAACAATTGTGAAACACCCTATATGTGCATGGATAGCTAAATGCGTGCAGAGATAGCTAAATGCGCGCAGAGATAGCTATCTCTGCCCAGAGATAGCTAAATGCACGCAGAGATAGCTAAATACGCGCAGAGATAGCTATCTCTGCGCAGAGATAGCTAAATATGCGCAGAGATAGCAATTTTTGTGCTAAATCTGTCAGATATAATATTTTTACGAACGGCGCCCCATATCCCACACGTACCAGCTGCTTAGACATCTAAAGCAAAACTGCAAATGACGAATTAGACGAACAAAACGCTTCTCAGGGATAGAAATAGGTGACGAATTAAGCAAATTGACGAATTAGGCGATGGCTAATTAGATTAACAGAAATGTACACAAAAATAGGGATTCTGCCGGGACCGACGAATAAGTGACGAATTAAACGATGACGAAGTAGACGAGTTCTGCTGCATTACGTAAACACAATTATATTTTTCATGTACCAACTGCCAATAATTTGAATCTTAGAGAACATGTTCATAAATTCTACTTTTAATGTATTGTTTGTTTTTTAAAGAATATTTGAAATACTGGGTTTGTTTTATCTGCTTTGACAAAGAACTCTTCAAGTGCTAATACTAAAGTTTTGTGTACTGAGTAAAAAAGGAAATACCAAGTAATTTTTGTTAAACACTAACACAGTACTATGCAAAACACCATGGGCGGAGCCTGGGGCACTTGGGCCATGGTCCCCTAAATATATCTGTTGAGTGAAAAGGGTGAAACGCAAATAATAATACTTTATTTTTGTGATATGCGCAATAGCATGCATATCACACAAACTTTGTCCCCACCCAAAGTTTTCTAGCGAACTCGGTTCCTGGTACATTGCATTCTATTATGCAAAAAATTTGAGAATAGTTTGTCTGAAACACCTCTTATACCATAGTGAGAGTTTATCATGTAAAATTTTACAAGTCCAAAAATAAAGAAAAGGTTAATAATTCATTGGCAAAGATATTCAGTAGTTCATTATAAATGGTTTGATGGCTAGTTCAGTTGAATGATTTTCGCTAAAAACATATTGTCTTTCATCAATCAGATAGTGTTCATACAAAAAGAAGCAGACTCTGTGATGAAGAACTTTTTCATATAACTTTCTTTTTGATAAGACTGAGAGAACAGAGATTGGTCTAAATCAGGGGTAACGAACCTATTTGCTATCGCGAGCCACTTTGTCAGTTACCGCTGAGTAATCGGACCGCATAAATTTTTAGTCATATTATACAAGACTGCTGGTCTCGCCTGAATGCGAAAGTTCAAGACTGCTGGTCTCGTCTGAATGCTTCGCGGGCCGCATGTTCGTCACCCCTGGTCTAAATTCAGATAGTTGTAGCGATGTAGTCAGAGACCGTAACCTTCGAGACCGAGATCTGGTTAAAACTTTGAGACGGAGGTTTCATCAAAAACTCCGAGACCGAGACTTCAAAATGTGGGCATTTTGTCGAAAAATGTCATCATCACATCTGAGTTGAAAATTTTTCAAATTTCTGGCATATTTCCGACATGTTTTGGTTGTTTCTTACCTGCAAATACAAACAAAAATCGTCGAATTATTCAAATTTTGCTAAACCATTTCTGTGCAATATTCAAAGTCTCAAGGCCTGTAGCCTACAAAACCGAGACTCGCAAAAATGGGTCTCGAGATTCCATTACTGATAAGTTGGGTTATGAACTTCAGGGATTGGAAGTTTTCCCGGAGTCTGGCACTTCACCTAGTCATGCAATCTTGAAGGAATTGGAAAGCCATTCTGAGACAATCCAACTGACCAATTTCAAAAATTTGGAAATGTCATTGGGAGGACTATTAGATTTCATTGAGGTTTTTAATGAGAAGTTGGATTTCATATGCATCAGCGGGGGCAAGAAACAATGAAATTCTTTCAATTTACATTTCTATGGAAATGTCTGTCAGTGGCAGTACAACTTTATATTTGCAGGAATGGATTTCCCAACTTCTGAAAAGGTGTTCCTTCTACACATTTTTTGGACATTCTGAGTCTGAGTTTATTATTTTGTTGAGATTTGTCCTCAATTTGAAATGCATGTTTGCAATAATTTTGCTTGTACATTGTTTAAGAAAGAATAGCAGTAATTGAAGTGATACACAAGTTTATTGAAAAATATCGGAAAGCGTCTTTTTCGTCCTGCGAATCAATAGATCTTGAATCGCTTGTGCTTAATGAGATACGTATTTGGTTGATCCTTCCCACCAACAGTATGTCAAAATAGAGGATCTAACTTTCCCTACCAGCCTCATCCTAAATGCCCATCTTTGCTCATTTCATTTTCCCAAGCACTGTTGTGAATGGGTGAAAGTCACCATTTAGTCTGGGTAGGAAAATGGTGTACAGCGTTCTCCTGTGAGATCAAACTGAACACAGTTATACCCAATACACATCATATCGCACGAATTGCCCGCACCATCATAATCGGAAAGAGCAAATTTATTCAGTGCAATAGATCGAATCACTACAAGTGCAAAAACAAAGTTTCAAGCATGCGAGGTCGTAGCTGGCGCACGGACTACCCATGGCTCCAACGCTTTTCTTTACTGCGTTGTGTTAGCACGATTGGTTAAACGAGCAACAACGAAATTCTTGAGTACAGCGCAGATAATGCAATTGAAAAACTGTTGACACTAACGTCGGAACTGCACCACACAATTAGAAAAATAACGTGTAACTTTCACCGAGGAACCATGTACACTGTGAGGCACGATTCTGCAGACACAATAGAGCTTGAATTTTTACCCTTCACAAAGCAGACTTGCTTCGTTGGCGCCCATGATGGGATAACCTGACAACACTGCGTCCGCACCCACGCGCACCGCGATGAGCCTTGTCTTTCAACGGCTTCAGCGTTGCGACAAGGGAGTTGGTGATCGCGGTGTCGGTGTTCTGCTGCAGCAGGTCGAGCGTCGCGACGTGGTTCAGATCACCTGGAATCGATCGACAGTAATTCTCCCGATCTTTCGTCGTGGACAGTTTGTGGTAGTTTCGTACGGGCTGGCAAGAAACAACGCTTGCCGGGTACGTCACTCTCGGACGGTCGATCCTGTGAGCAGCACGATAGCCCAGGCCCTTTTCTCTGCTCACTGCACATAGGCTGTGCCTCTGAGGATGAAAAATATAAAATACGCGGGATCCAGCAGAGTCAAGCAAATTTTCGGTGAAAACGCTGTTTAGAGACTGCAACAGCCAATTTCGAGATTTGGATGACGACAATATTTCCAGTGTTGGTATTTACATCGATGAAAGGTCGAAAAAGGCATTTTAAACATGGAGTTGGGAATGACTTTCTTGTGAGGGCCCTCAAACTTATGAAAGTAACTTTATTCACCACGATTTTGTACCGGAAAACGGCATCCGTGATATAAGACCATTTTGCCGACCATTGTTTTGTCACAGCAATGTTGTGAAGTATACTTCATCTCCCTTATAGCAGTGAACCCGTAGTGAGACTTGACTACCAAATATTACTGAAATCGCCCTCTCCCAACCTTACTGGCTGGATCCACCACTGTGTGAGTGGTAAGCAACACAGACTTAACCTGTTATAACCATCAGTGTTATTTTCTTTGAATAGACAAAGACCAACTTTTATTAACGGAATGCACTCAGACGCATTTGAAGATAGATTCCTATAACAGGGAGGGTTGCGGCAATGAAAGTTTTGTAAAAATCCTAGTACATTTTTCATCTCAGCTAAAGAATGCAAAAGCTAGTTGTTTTGAAAAAAATCAGTGTGGAAACTCTCTATCGAACCTGTCCTACGGACATTACAGCTTTCAGCAGCGCAGTCTATACCTACCTCCTTTACGGCGTCTTCTATCAAGGGCAATACAGAAGCAGATTGAATTGTCTGAAAAAAATGGATATTTCCACTACCAGCGTGTATCTGATTTTGCTATGCTACGGTAAATTCTAGCCAGCCAACCTTCAACAAACCTTTTCTGAATACGGAGGCAGTTCTGTTATGGCTGACGCAATAGTGCTCAAGGATAGAATACTTTGACTCGTGTCGCGACGTGTGGTGCGAGGAGATATGTTGGGACTGCAAAAATTTTTAAATGTCAACAGATATGCAGCAATCACGCAGTGAACGACGAAACATCAACACCGGCATGTTATTACCTGGTCCAACGCGGCTTGTTCAGTGAACGAGGTAACCGGGAGTGAGGGCATGATTCTGTTACAATGGCCAAACTCTAGATTGCAAAAATAAGGTTTGTACCGAAAAGGAAGCTGCGAAACATACACATAACCACGTTATTACGTAGAACCGCTACCTTGTCCACCTCTTTCCCGTTAAGCTTTTTAACGAAATGAACGAGAAGCTTATTCGGCACCCTGGCTTTTTCACCCGGTTCCATTCGACGTCCTTTAATTACTGTAAGACCATCCGGCTGTACAACGCTGGTGTTGTTGTTTTGATTGTTGTTGGAGCGAGGTGTCTGAAGATTGTTGTTATTCACGTTGGCGCTTGAAGGGGCAGTGGATTGCGCGGAACTGTGATCACTTTCCTGAACTAGACAAAGTTTCGAACATGAGCGACTGGATACCAGCGCGTTTAACACGGAGACCGCACACGTGTGTTTCACGCGTAACTCGATCAACCACGCAGCACAGGCAATGCTATCTTGAATGCGGTGATGCGAAGCAAAACTTATTGGTGCTACATTTGGCAAGGTAATTTATCACAATATCTTTTGTTGCACTCATGCGACATTCATGAGAAACTAACTAACAGCAGGCAGCCGGGATAAGCAGGCACCTCCAATAGCTTCGGACCAGCAAAACAAGAATGTTAAAAAAAGCAACTACTGTTTCAGTAACTGGCATACCTTCGCTTTTTTCTACAGGGACGTCAACTTCATTTGGCAGAACTTCACTTAAATTGATATTTTCGCGAAGAAAAATAATTACGACGGTGATATTATCTGTGGAACCGGCGTCCTTCGCTTTCAAACATAAATGCCGAGCAAGAGCCGACCTGTCGTTCGAAGCATCGCGAATATATTCCCGTACCTGACAATCAGATGTGGAGTTAGAAAAATATTGCACCTACTGAACAAATGATTTTCAAACGAAATTTTTACGTGAATTATGTTATAGACATGACATTACATAAGCACGCAAGACTATCCATTTTGAAACGTTGCGTAAAATATCTTGTTCAACTCACCAAACGGACGAGATCGTTTGGAGAAAAAACGTCCCAGAACCCATCACAAGCCAAACACAAGTAGTCTTCGCTTCCATCTAACGGCACAGTGGCCGTATCAGCGTCTCCACAGACGTAAGGCTTGTGGTCTGCATCGCCTGAACAACCGAAAAGGGAGAAATCGGCCGACTGAATGAAAGCTCTCGCCTGTTGTCCGAACGCAATGTTTTATGTGAGAAAAGATGATCAGTCAATGATACAAGGAATGGAATTCAGAAACCTTTGGAATAACGCTCCGCTTGCAATGAAAATGTCTAACCTACTTCAATGTATTGATCAACGTTCAAACCCAGGAATGCTACCTCAATTAAAAGGATTGTATTCACTTTTGCAGCATATAAAAGACGGCTGTATTTTTAAAAAAACATGTTCTGGACGCATATTTACAAAATGTAACCTTGTTCGTGCAGTAAGAGGTTTTCAGCCAATCACCGCGCGCGTAACGTTCCGGGTCATTGATGAAGCCCGTCTAGCAACGAGTTACTTGTATGAAGCTAGCTTGGTGCAAAGCAGTGGCCTTTTGAGAAATGCTTTTAGCGCAGTCACGGTTCAAATCAACTTACAAGACTAGCCTAGTAACGGTTGAAATCAACTTAAAAAATGCCTAGTTGCGCTTGAAATCATCGTATACGTATAAGACGAACACTGGTTTACCCAAAGATAGCAGCCACTTGACACTTTTGGCCATGGCCTAAAATAACTATGAACTGGCCGGCAGGGCCGCCCAGTATCACCGAATTTTAGCCACTGGGCGGCACTGAAATTTTGCACTGCACTTCAGAACTTGTATAAATTTTTGGTAAAACCTAAAGACCTTTGTACGTGCGTTAGTCCAGAAGTCACGCATTCCTTCAAACGGAGGCCGACACTTTAGCATTACATGTTTAATGATGCAACAAAGAGCATTGTCTGTCTTCAAACATTAGCTTCGATTATATCGGATCACGTTATTTAATCAAGGGGCCGCGCTGAGATGCTGACAGTTTGATTGTGCCGGTAAATATGCGTTCTGGACACGTCGGCTAGCAATAGCTTAATGTTACGCCGGGATGCTTTTGTCTGACAAAAAAAACTCAAAGAGATTTTTGATGCGAATGGTGAGCACGACGGTAAAATGAAATGAGGAATTACTTCCAATACTGAACTATATAAATAGTTCATGGTGCTGAATCAGACATGAATGCAGCGCTGAACTGTTTTTTCAAGATTATAACTTCAGGACGAGATCTCGCAGCATAGCGAACGACAATGTTAGATTTTGTCTTCGAGCTGGAAATTGATGAAACGAATTATTTCTGGAGCCCACCCGAATAAGGAATATTGCTTGTCCGTGCGACACAGTGGGCAACACAGAAGGCTGAGTCGAGAAATCGCCTTAATACGTTATGAAAAATAGGGCACGAATTGGGGCAAAGTTTATCACAACCTTGTCGCGTCTGAGATGGTGCGGTAATAACTGCATAAAACCAAAATGCAGCCGAAGTTACCGTATATGCCGTGGGCTTTGCGTTTATTTTCATTGGGACAAACCTCTTACGCAAAAACTATAGTTTATCTTAAAAGTCTGTTAGCGTATATTCCTAAATTTTCCGTACCCCCCCACACACAATTGCTGTTTGACATCCCCACACACAATTGCTGTTTGAAGTCACTAACGTACGTGAGCAGTTTAGGGCATCCCACACATTCAAAAGACGAGCAAACTATAGTTTGTCAATAGCTATTGACGAGTAGGAGAGTCATTGTAGAAGTTGTGGACTGAAAGGAATATAGTGGTCTTGAGCAAAAAAATGAAGTCTCCCACCTCAAAACTGACAAACAGAGTCATCACGACCCGCTAGCTGACCAAAACCGAGTCTTTTCGATGAAAAGATGTGTCGAGTCATTCAGCTCCCCCAAAAAGGACTCGTGTCACATCGAGTAATATACAAAAACAATAGTGACCAGAGTCGTCGCTAGTCGTCATTTCCGCTATCTTGTGGTTACAGCTAGACCAGTATCGGAGGCTAATTTGTAGCACTCCTCGCGTGATCTCGAAGAAAGTGGGAGCCGTGTGGGACACAGTTCTACTTTACTGGCAGTAAATTTCATCCTTGGGTTCAGTTGTTGGTTTTGCTATTGGCGGTAACCTTGATCGGTGATAAAACTGAGGTTTCCTGGGCGAATTAGTGAATGTTTCCATTTCAGTGGAAAAAGGAAAATTTTCAGAAATCTATCGGTTCATAGGTTGAGTTCAAATGGCAACAATAAGAAATTTCAAGACGAGTCGAGTGCAGGTAAACAAAAATGTTTCCTGATCTTTAACTAAGATACTAGTTGAGGCACAGAGAAACTGCTGGATTTCTACAGAAATGTAGTTTAATGCCCTCTCAAAAGCGTGTTTCGAACAGCTAGATTCTTACAACTAGGTTAGGTAACCACAAAACGGAAATTGGACTTCGCATATATCAACCTTTTAACAGGGTAATTAAGTAGTGAACTGAACACAATTGTGCGCCAAACATCCCCTGAAACGTTTGATATCACCTATTGCTCTGGACACAGCAAGGCTGCCATTTACTCGCCAGGCACCGAACCAAACCACACATCCACCCATTTCTTCAATGCGCTTTTTCTCGTCTTCCCGTTCTGGCTTGTGCGGGTTCATAATCTAGGTACAAAATTAGTCATGAGAGTATGCAAACACGGCAACACAGCGCAAACAAAGCATACTATCAACGACAGAGGACAACGCTGATACATGTCACACAAATCTAACCCAGATCAGCTCCAACAGCCCAAAAGTAACATTGAGCAAAATACGTTTGACATTTGCAACACACAATTCAACTCACAGTCAAAGCTTGTCCATCTCTCACAACAATAGCTTGACTATCTCCAACCCAGGACAGATGCAAAATTCGTTGAAAAATAACCGCAACAACTGCTGTCGTTCCACTTCGTAACCTCTAGATGAGCAAGGTGAAAGGCATTTTATGGCAATATGAACACCGAAGCAAAAACACAAATGAGTAGATACTAACTTTATTTGTTCTTTATTGGTATCATAGCCAGGGCCACATACGTATGAAAACAGTTACTATTTGAACAAAAAGCACAGCGATCAGTGACGACATGGTTTTAACAGTTATACACGCCATCTGCTTCCTTTAAAAAATGAATGCCAAATTTGGCAAACCTGCCAAGACATATAAGAAAAAAGTTGACACTAATAGCTTGCATGGCTCTGACAATACGTTTATGCATGTCTCAAGTATCTTCAACCTGTGCGTCCAAGCAAAGCAAACCAAAATAACATAACGAACCTCATTTTTTGCTTTGGCACAAAAGTCGTCATCTGTTTGTTTGATGCTTTTTTTTAAAGCTTCAAGAACATTTTCAGTCATGTCTTCTTGCTTGGCAAAGTTAAGATGGAGATGTTTTGACGCATAATTTGATGCATCTAAACCACCATGTCCGTCATACACTGCATAGAACTGTATGGGCGGCACGTCCTGCATAATACAGTCTTCATTTTACTAAAAAGAGTGCCACCACATGGCAGTAAAGTGTGGAGACACACATTTGTAGTTTGTACCCGCTGCAGGGACGCCGGAACAACGGTGAGGGCAGTAAAAAGTTGAGGGTAATGGAAACTAACAAAAAACAAACAAATCGTTACCGGTATGTTTGTTTCTGTTCAGCAACAATGTTGACCTCAAAAATAACAGCAGAAATTACAGACAAACATTCTGAATTTTCTTGTGCGAATAGCTGCAATAAATTTGTTTCAAATCGATCTTGATAAGTCGTGAATTTCTCATAATACTGTTATGAAAAAGGCACCTCCGCCTCCGCTGCTCTCCTTTTGAAAGGGTAGCGGCTTAATGGCCCCGTCATTTTCCTGCTCTCTTGCATGCCTGACCCGCCGCACAACAACCCATCAATTCATCTAACAACAAAAGAATTGCGGCGCTCTGGGCGGATCACCGACACAATGCGGAGTGGTTGAGTATTACGAGACTCCGTACTTTCATTCCCGGTATCGGCAACCACGCTCCTGGAATGGCCCTGCCTAGAACAGCGTGGGTCCGGCTTAACTGCCTCGGCATCGGTATCGGACGTTTCCACCCTGCTTACACGAATGGGGTATGGTTCCTTCTGCGGCCTGTGAGTGTGGCGCAGAAGAACAAACTGTCGACCATCTTGACCTCCAATGTCCAACCACCGACGTCCTCACGGACTGCACGGTTCATGGCTTAGCAACTTTTGATAGTTTTCCTGGTGATGATCGGGACAAAGACCAATTTAAAAACTCAAAGCTTGGTGGTGTTTGAAAGTTCCCGTTTTTGTGACTACGGAACGATAAACTGCGTTTGACTTTTCAATCCGTGTATCACTCGGCTTTCTCTGCCTTCCTCACCCGTTAATACCACCCACAAGAATTTGAACTTCTCCACCTTCCGCAGTATATTGCCTCTTACTTGCAGAATACGCTGCCTTTGGGTTTCTGAAAGACAAAGTATCTCGATCCATTTGGTGCTAATATTCATTCCAGCTTGGTCCCACGTAGCTGCAAACCGATCAAGTGCATGTTGGAGGCCCCGTTCAGAGGACGCAAGCAGCACCAAATCCGCAAAAGGCAAACGGCTGATCCTTTAATATCCAAAAGTGACACCCTTTTCGACTCGGCTGTGATTGTCTATCTAATCCACATAAATTACGAAGAGTGGTGACAGCACACATCCTTGTTGGAGTCTAACACCCATGGTTAACGGTTGTGATTTAACGCCGCCGACACGGACGCGCAGATAACTGTCATACCCCCAAGGTTTATCGAAAATTTTCCGGAGTGTGAATTTGGTCTGTAGTGCTACGGCAATGACGAAAATTGCACAGACCAGACTCCAGTTTTGTTTCAATTATTTTGCAGCATCTTTTTTCAATGCACATGGCATTCACTTTTCAAGGGAGGCTAAGGATAGAACGCTCCAGTAATTAGTGCATCCGCTGCTGTCTCCCTTCTTGTGTAGCGGGACTCCTAGACGTAGGAGCAGCCAAGTCTTTGGGGGTGCAAAGGATATTATGCCCGAATTTCCCCCAAGTTTGCCAGAAAAACGTTTGCGCGGCAAACTTTCCTCCTAAAAATTTTCTGTAGCTGCTGGTTACTTATCTTTTCTCGCAAACTAAAACACGAAGTTACTAGAAACAGTTTGTTGATATAGATTTAATGTGTTTTCAATGACATAATTATCTTTTATTTACGCGCTCCATAACAAAAATAGTATAATTTCATTAATATTTTGAAAAATGTCGAAACTTAAGAGCCCGAATTTTTAAAGATTTTGCCCGAATTTTCGGCACATGAAAGGTTTTGAGGGTGCACTTGCACCACCTGCACACCTAGCTCCTACACCACTGTAGGGGGTGACCACTCCAGTTTGACAATCTTTCGGTGCTTTCCTGAAAGTCAGGCCACTTAACACACAGTAGTTAGGCAAAAAACTCCTGCTTTAAGCATTTCAAGTCAGATTTCGTCACAACCGGCAGCCTTCCCAGTCTTCAGTATTTTCGTAAGTAGGAAGACTTCCGCAGCAGTGATAATATTTCCCTCGCCTAAATGCACCTATTGTGCATCTGATTATATTAGAGTAACTGGGTTCGAAAGATCTTGGAAATGTCTCTCCATCTGCCAGAGATGTCTCCCTCATTGCTAAGTAATACCCCATCTTGGCCTTTACTGGATATAGCAATTTTACAGTATAATCTATTTTGCCGCGAAGTCGCCGCGTGGTTTGTCAGAACACTTTTTTGGCTTGCCGGTAATTGGAATCCAGTTTATGTCCGAAATTCTACCAACATTGCATTCTGGACTTTTATACCACAAAAGCTGCGTACTTTCAAGCCTCAGCCTACCGCGAATGAATAGAAGGTTCGACTTTGTTTTGAAGCCATGCCTTGTAGGCCACTGCTTTTGATCGAATAGCATCTTTCACCTGATTCTACAATGGGGTTACTTTTTCACCAATATTCGCCACACCGAGTCGCTCCCATCCACACATCCGAGCAGTGGATGAAGCTACAGCTGTTTTGAACAGCTGCCACGTCTGCATCCGACGGACATTCCGGGAGCTTGCGAAACAAGGATGATACGCTGTCGGCAAAGGTTTTTCTTGCATCCTTATCGACCAAGGCCTTCCCCCTTATTCGGTAGATCCTCTTAAACGTGCATGTTCATGTTGGGTCTGTGTTTTTTTCAAGACGTGATTTGTTTCGCTTCCCTATTGACACGAACGTTCAACACTGATTGGAACAAGTTAGCTGAAACGATGCAGAAATCAAGCAGTGAATATTGGCCCAACGAATTTCTGCACCAAGTGTCCTTGTGCAAATCTGTGTTGGAAGTGTGCATGATGCAAAGTGCGCTGTTGCAGGACACTTGCAGCATAAACATTCCGTTATTATTTGGGTTAGCAGCATCATCATGACGACCAATCAGACGCATACATAAGCGTCGTTTACACCGTGTCCATTGGGAGTCTCCCAAAAACATCGTGCATGCATTCCTTACGCAAGGCATCAGTAGTTTCTTTCACGAATTCCGTGTACTGTGCGCTTGAGTTCGGGACCCACACCTGTTTCAAACACAGGGAGCGATTGAAGAACTTCCACATGAACATCTTTCCTCCCAGTGGGACCTGTTCATCAACACAACCTACCAGCGAAGGACTTCGAATATTCACACCCAGGCTTGTCAGACTTTTGTTGGCTCCACGCCGAAGTAGAAGATTTTCCACCCATCGTCCAGATCCAGTGTTAGAGCCAGGATAATTGCTTGAGATGTCAACAACATCCAGACATATCGATTGACTTCTTCAACCAGTTCGTGCTCTTTCCTTGTGAGTAAAATGATGTTCCAGTTTCCCATTATTTTATGGCAAGATTGCCGTTTGCACGTGGTGTTCAAGTCTTCCAGAGCAGAAACATTCTGCGCTGTCTCTATGTGGGCCCCCAGATGCGTAGCGGGGACAAAGTGGGGCCTCCACTTGTGGATAGCTGATGAAGAAGACTGTCGCGTACTTTTTGAACGGGCCCCTCTGCCTGTAGTTGAAACGCCATCCCTGGCCATGCGCGTGACGACTGGTGTGCAATGGTATTTCAGTTAATTTGCGCTTTTTGTGGTAGTAGCTGTCCAAATTATAGCATTGGACAAAGTGGTTGTGCCATCTGCGAATCAACTTTTGCGGTAACAGGGGCACCCAGGGAAGGCCTTGCGCCGTGTTCGAGTTTAATGCATGTGCAGACATGCAACATTCACTACACTTGTAAGGGAGAGGCTATGGTTTGCGCTATCGCTTTTCTTTTCATAACGAGACAGAGCAGGCGATGTTTTCGCCCTTTAACATCAACACGCAAGTTATTTTTTGTTTTTTTTTAATGAGGCTGTTTTTTATTTCTAACTTTCAAGCATATTTTTAACAACTTTTTTTACCATCCAATACTTGCCACAATTCTTAAACGTGTTAACAAGTGGAGACCCGACTAAGTGCTACAGATGGTTGAGCACGCGCCACCACGGATCGATTCCCGGTCAGCCTATATACTGAAGACTTGAAAAATGGTACTTGCCGCCTGTCCAGCCTCGTGTTCGGCTTTGATGGGTGGGTACAACGACACGGTTGATGCGCGGTGCTGCCATTGTCTCGCCACCAGCGCAGCATTCACTGCGAAATCAGTCGCGTGGCCCACAGCGCAAGCAAGCGGAGACGGGCGCCCACAGACCACTCCAGTTACTCCGGAAAGGAGTAAAAAAACGAGTATAAACGAAAGAGAACAAGGATTAATAACGCGAAGTGAAAAAATATAGAATATATAAAAGACGAAAACCTTTATTCTTAAAAGGTGGTTCAAATTGGTGAAGACGTTATGTTGATCCTCCATTTTCCTGCGGACATTTTTGATGCCATACTCGGAAAATGACGGGGACCTTTCCACAGTCTCTAATTCGTCAGGAAGGTGCTTGCTCCATTCCACACAAACTGAGTGGAGATTGCTTATGACAAGATGGGCAATTGCTGATGCATCGTAAGCTGCAAAAAATCAATATAAGAGCATTGCCACTTGAAAGTAATATGTAGAGAATCACAAAAATTTTGTTCGCAAATGTACAAATTGCTGTGACCTTCAACACATTTTGAAAAATAAATGAAGAAGTTCCCATCGCTTTTGTAGCCCCTCCACATAAACATGAAACGTGAAATGCAGTCTACAAAATACAGAGTAGAAAAAGAACCATATTGAGCCTTTTTCCCTATGCAAACAAAAAGATTGTTGGCAAAAATAAACGAAGATGAAATACACACAAAAATTTCCCATTTGCATAAACCAACTTGCAAACACTGGCTAAGTGGTACAGTTGGTTGAGCACGCACCACCAAAGATGGTAGGCTGGGTTCAATCACCGTTCAGGTCACAGGAAGACTTGAGCAACGGTACTTACGGCCTGCCTAGTCTCGTGCTCGGCGTTGATGGGTGGGTGCAAGGAAACGGTTCACGCGCGGTGCTGCCGTTCACTTACCACCAGTGCAGCATTCACTGCGAAAGCAGCTGCGTGGCTCATGGCGCAAGCAAGCGGAGATGGGCACCCATAGACCACTCGTGACCAAAGGTGGATATTATAAATTGGAGGCTCAAGGCAAACTCTCAAAAAGGGGCCCCAAAACTATACATTAAAGTTGTTGAGGGGCACATTTGCACATAATTTTTGCTTTATTTTGAAAAACATATGACTTGCTTCAGAGTTAGGTGGCTCTAGAGTGATTCACAAGCTTTTTTACAAAACAATACAAAAACTAAGTGTGAAACTCTCAAAAGGGTCACCACAGCATCTCTGAAAACGGGAGGGCCTGAGGCAACCACCTCATTGTCCTCCCGTAATGTCCATCCTGCTTGTGACACTAGGAAAGGAGTACAAAACAGACAATGAACGAAACTGAACTTGTAATATGCAACTTTCCTATTACAAAAATATTTCATACTTGGTTAACAGTGATATCAAAACTTAGTTCTTTGCAAGGTGAGTTGCTTGCAAGGCACTAAGTTAATGTTGAAGTGAACTAATGGAAAATAAGCTGTAAGTAAAACATGTATATTGACAAAAACAACTCAGAAAGTTAATGTTATGCACATCTGAATGCAAACAATCCACATACCTTTACTTTCATTGTGCCCAGGAATATCTTTAAGATGTTGGGACAAATCAATCTCTAGAGATGTAGTCACTGCTTGCTGTGTAAGTGCTAAAGCCAACACGTTGGGGCAGGACCTGCAAATGGACATACAAAATTATACAAAATTGAGGTGCAAGTTAAAGCACGGAGCAATTCTTTTGTCACTAACATCATACATATATATATATATATATATGACAGTTAACAATTAATATATAAAAAATCTTGAAATCTAAAAACTTTACAGTGTTCTTTGCATCACTCAGCTGTGTGCAAAGCCTCATGGGGCTAATCTTTGCACCACAGGCCTTGTTGACCTCATGTTAGTGGCAGCAAGGTAATGGTTACAATGCATGAGCAGTTTTGACGGTAATGGTGGCTTATTTCTAACACAACACCAACCAATTTAAAAGCCTTCAGAAGGAGCCAAATGGTAAACCAACTTGCTCAATTCAAAAAAGGACAAAGCTCTACCATGAACCTCATTTGCATGATCATCACTGCAGATGCAAGTTAGCATTGGTACACAGCTCTTCACAAATTAACAAACATCATACATCACATTTGATTCTCAAATTAGACAGAAGCAGAAGCATTGTTAAATCAAATAACCATAGTAGATAGATAATACCCACAGAGCATCATAATTAATTCTACAGAATTAAAATAATGATATGCATGTGAAGCAATCTACATCCTTCAATTCAACAAGCAGATTTTGAAATGTTGGACAATTTTAAATGGAGTTAACATTATTTAACCATAACATTAGCACTTTTACAGTTTAAGGTAAAGGTGTATTTATACACCTTTATACTTCCTTGAAAGCTTAGGATTGCTAAGAGCATTTAGAAAGTGCAACAAACCATTATCAATATTGATAAATGGGTCATTCCATGTCAAGTGATCTGGAGCTACATATTTGACCATGAGGAAAATCCATGAAATTTCATAAGCAGGGAGATTGCATCATTCTGATTTCAAAGCACTTTGAATTTTTTTAGATCAAACCAGTATTCGCCAAGTTATTGCTTGCTAAATTTGCACGCCTTCAAAATCTTAAGAGGTTAACCAGGGAAAAATTAAACAAGGGTTTGTGTTCATGCCACCTTTGGAACTAAATGCAATATGTTACATCGCAGTTATTGCATTCCGTTTTGAAAGTAGTGTTGCAACTATGATTGTAACAATCACACATAAACCTGAAAACTATACTTTGAACACCTTGAGAGCCGGTCTACGATATATTTGTACCTGGACATCAGCCTAAAACCAGCAGTTTTCGGTTGCCATACCAACGCCATAGCTCCGCCGCCGATTGAACTAGAGAGCTGTTCAAACCCTCAAAACATTCCGCAAGCCTTCTAGTCTGCATTGAAAAAAAATTTGGTTGGGGCTTGTGGATTTTTTGTGAGTGATGTGATAAGTGAAGTACTTTTTGGGTCATTTTGGCTCATGTTACCTGGCCTAGGGCCCAACCGCGAGACCAAAGTATTTCACTGAAGTTTTCATTGGAAACTAGGCTCGAATCTTTTGAGCCTTTGATCAACTTTATAGCATTTCTGGTTCAGAAGTTATGATCTAAAATATACAAATTAATTATCAAATTAGTGGATTAATCAATTTTTTGCTTACTTTAGATCATAACTTTTGAACCCGAAACCCAGCAGGTGATCCAAAATATCAAAAGACTCAGATTGTAGCCTAGTTTCCAATAAAAACTTTAGCGAAATACTACAATCTAACGGTTCGGGCCCAGGGCCAGTTGAAGTGGGCCAAGGTGGCCTAAAAGTCCTCCATTTATGACGTCACTCACAAAAAATCCACAACCGCAACCAAACATTATTTTTTCATTGCAAGCTACAAGACTTGCCGAGTCTTGTGAGCCTTTGAACAGCTCTATACCACTTTCGGCACCAGAGTTATGCTTGTGCAAAGCCACATGTGATCCAGTTGTTTTGGCGTGAAAATGCCCGAAACATACCGGACAGCAAAATGAGGCCTAAAGGTATCACTGGACACATAAGAACTGCACCATATACCCAGTTGTTTGTTATTTTAAAAAGAGGCACTATGGGTCATTCCATGTCAAGTCACCCAATGGGCTAAACCCTACCCTTACAGAATTTAACACATATAGAGCCGGCCTACGTTATATTCGTACTTTGATTTCGGCCTAAAAAACAGCAATTTTCAGTTGTCTTACCAATGCCCTAGCTCCTCCGCCAATTGCGCTAGAGAGCTGTTCAACAGCTCAAACGGATCGGCCAGTCTAGTACATTGCACCCAAAAAAAATATTTTTGCCTAGGGGGTGCGGGTTTTCTGTGAGTGATGTCATAAGTGGAGGACTTTTAGGCCACCTTGGCCCACTTTGCCTGGCCCTGGGCGCCAACCGTTA
>JGI24158J21664_10005196_pt1 | contig 16955 bp, 9 predicted proteins | sample Ectturendosymbi3_FD_21664 | JGI IMG/M metagenome (IMG submission 21664)
TCTGGAGGACAGAACAGAATACTCATCTGGAGGACAGAACAGAATACTCATCTGGAGGACAGAACAGAATACTCATCTGGAGGACAGAACAGAATACGGATTGATCAAAAAACTTCACTGATTTCTGGTGTGTCCATGTTTCAATTTGGAAGGGTTGGAGCTTTGTTTGAGGAGCTAAGCCCACAAAAAACACGTGGCGACAGGACTGAATTTTGAGCCCCCTGTGACAGTCTGGCCCTTCCCAGTCGGGGAGTATGGAGGGCGGCTGATACGGCTCTGCTCGGCGCGACCCATTTTCTGATCCTTGGCGAAATTGCAACCCATGTTTAGGTTGCAACCAGTCCCATCATCGCAAGGAGGCTTTGTTGGGCTTAGCCCCCCTAAACAAAATTGTAACCCCCCAGATTGAAATATGAAAAACGAATACGGAGCTCTCCTGGGCAAAAGTAAAACCCCCTATTTTGGACTTTCTGGTGACAGTTCTGGTCTTGACCCATACTTCGGGAATACTGGCTTAAACGCATAAACATGGTTTTATTTGAGGATTTATATCACTTAATGGCGTATTTCACTTCAAGGAAGTGTAAAGTGCGCTACGCAGACGAAAGCCGGGGTCGGGGTCGGTACCCGATGGGATGGTTAGAAAACGAAATTACCACCTTCAGCCGAGATGCTCAAATCAAAACCGCTGATTCACCTCAAGCGGTGAATGTAGTTGACGTTGCAAAACGAAAAAAGAAGTTGCAGTGTTGCTACACAACTTCCTCAGTATTCTTAAGGTCACTGTCTGATCTCAAGGAAAAGTACACGACAGCTTTCAGACAGACGTATTCACAACTGCATTACTTGTCCCGAAACAAGAACAAAGCAAGAAGTAGGCTACAATGGTCGCAAATGCGGGCAACGTTCCAAACTATGGACGATTATTACATCACACACACAGTATGCACGTTCAAGATGATGTACTGTACAATGCACTGCAACAACTTTCAATTTGCGATTCATTTGATGACTGTAGGCTTGCTAAACATTGCAGTATTTCAGTATTTAAGATGTCAAGATCAACGAATTTCCAGAACTTGTATAAGCACTTTCATATCCTGCAGTTCAAGAAATCTCTTTTCGGCGTGAAGCTACCAGATATCAGCGGTGTCAGATACCAAACATGCGGACAGAAATAATGCTAGGCGTTGAACTTGCGGATATTTGTCTGATACAGATAATCGCATATTGCAGTTAAACACATGCAAAAACTTGGCAAATTGGTTATGAGATTAGCTGGATTTGTCTGTAGGAACACCCGAAATCCATGGAAAACTCTCCGAGAAATTTTCGAAAAACGCTGAGAGCAGAAACCTAGTAACAATCAAAGAATGCTAAATACCGACATACAAGCTAAGTGGGGTCCAATTTTTTACGTTTACCTTGTCAAGAGGGCGGCACGCACCCCTGCCCCTGTCAGTTACGCCACTTGGAGTAAGCATCTGCACTTTGCGCAACTAATTTTTGTCTTGGTGATCAATTTTGTCAATATTTGCTAGCAACTTTCAAAGTTTACTCAAGTAAGAGATATTTGTTTCAATTACGGAATCTTCATTTTCCAGGTAGACATAGCTGTTCTCACTAGAGTTGTATATATTATCAAATCAAACAACCGTTCATTACCAAGAAAAATAAAACATAGAATCGTCCGATCAAAACAAAAACAATCATAGGTTCGTCACCAAACAATACAAAACATAGGATCAATGTAGTTGCTGCACTACAGTATAAATATAAATCGCAAGCAAAAAATAATGATAAAAGCAACGGTTAAAACAAACGAAGTTAAAACATTTCCATGAACACTACTACCATCATCAGCAAGTAACCATCCTGTGAAGAAAAACTCGTGTGTGTCTTGAATCGCACTTAACAAGACGAAAAGTTCAAAATGTTTAATACAGTATTGACACGCCTAATAACAGCTGCAAATATTCGATTCACATAAAACTCAGGTGAACCACGCCATGTCATATAGAGCGACGAATTTATGACAAATGCCCCAGCGAGGATATTTACTTTTTTACAAAATGGTCAGGGCGAACATGCCCACAAATAAACTGTTAATTTGAACCAAACGCATGGGTCTAATGTACTGTACTACGCAGTGTCAACGCAAATTATCGCTGACAATACATTTGACGTTCTTGAGTTAATTGCCACAATCACCCAGATGAACGAAGGTTCTTTTTGAGGCTGATATTCAGGTTATGTAGCATTCCAGAGCTCAGAAAGGTATACCAGGAAGATGGAGTCACCCAATATAGTTTGCTTTCTTCAGAATATCTTTGCAGAAATGCTTTGAATGATTCTAAGAAAACGTCCTAACATCATTTTAAGCACTTGACAGTTACTGAAAGGTCGCCAAACGGTAGAAAAGAAAAAATGACCTTTCAAGTGGTTTGTTTATTGTCAGAGAAAAACTTGGTACAAGAAAACAAATATACAGGACATTCTGCTTCCAGCCGCAAATAAAAACAACCGAAACGTTTACCAAAAAAAATTCGAAAAATGGTTTTCCCAGAAGGATCTCTGCGTAAATTGATGAAACCCTCAATAACAAAAGTTGTGAAGATTAGGTTAAATTGTGCAAATATTTTAATGGAGGCATTGCAAGCAAAAACTAAAGCAATTCAGAAAAAAATGCGATTTTTCTTTTATTAAAACGTAATGAAATATTGACTTGCGTTTATTTAGACAGTTTTCCATTTGTACAAAGTGTTGCAAAAGCATGAAAACGACGTACAACATTCTATTTCAGTTTGGTTGATAACGTTTCAACAAAAATGCAAAAACCTTTTACAACCATATTGCGCCTATACCGAGCAACGTTTTGGTGGCAATTCGCTTTGTTGATTATATTCTTGTTTTCAGAAATATGTGCAATAATTTCTTTTTTGCCCAATATGTGACAAAACGAAATGTTACTTTGATCAGGAACGTTTGCTTTATCGCGAAGTGATGCAGCTGGAGTCTAAAAAAACACTTAAGTACAAAAGTTAATTCTATTCATTTAAAAAATCTGAGAATAAAATCACGTAGAGAAAATGAACCTGCAAAAATACAACTTCTAGTGTTTGTTAACCACACTTAAAATCAACATAACTTTTGTAATAGATGCTATGGGAGGATTTTTTCCAATGATTTTGAGATTTCTCCAAAATTTTTTGCCAGAAAATAGATTCGTATTTTAAAGTAAAGGAATTTTTCTTTCTGAAACGTATACACCAAAAACTACTCAAGGCTCACAATGCTGGCCACGCAAGACTTAAATGTTGTGGGTAGAGAAACGTTTTTTCTGGCAATAAAATGAAACAAATTTTAAATAACTTTTTTTTCATATAAAAGTGCACAATTAGTATGTAGCCACTTCATCTTGTTAACAATATTGGTGTCAGGAAATAAGTTGCGCAACTTACCTCCAACAAATTGTTATTTTCTTTGTTTGTGGCTTATGAGGCAAAGAAATTTCAGAGTATCCTTCAAAAACATAAACAAACGGTAAAAGTTTAACTCCCGGCTGTTTGAAAGTATGCTTTTCCATAAAATATAAAAGCTTTTAAAAATTTATGATCAAAGAAATAATTTTCTTGTGTCTCAAGTACAGCAATATTGCAATGTTAAGTAAAATAGGATTTTTGAAGCATTCGCATTTTTCATTTCAATCAGAAAATGATGCTCGAAGCTCCTAGGCACCATGGCACAGGGTTGCCAACCTGTTTTCACCAAAAAAAGCCAGACCGTGTCCCAAAAAAAGCCAGAAAAAGCCAGATAGCCGTTTTACGGCATATACACATAATACATGCATAACCAAAGACAAAATAGACATTAAAACTCGTCAGAAACATCGATATAGTACAATCCCACTCCTTGGAAGCATTTTCNTTTCCAATAATTACACTGTCGTACATTTGTTTCTTATCAATAGCATTGATNATTTTTAGGCAAAAGTAAGTTTTTTTTCAATATCCTGCGAACTCTGCATGGTTATAGACTCTTTTCAGAAGAGATTTGTAATGTATATGCAGCTCTGACAATGTTTTTCCAGAGCCAAGCCTTTCCGACAGAAAAAAAGTCAGAAAAAACGAAAGGTGTTCAAAAAAAGGCAGAATTTCAAAATCTGGCTTCAAAAAAGCCAAATTGGCAACCCTGCCATAGCATGCGACCTACTGTAACTTGATTGAAATCACAACACCTGCACGTCATTTCGATCTCACGTTCAAATTTGGAGCAAGAAGCATCTTATTTTTTGCTCAGTTATGTTCAGTTTATGTACTGTACTCCTTCAGAGTGTTACGAGTGGTCTGCGGCGCTTATCTCCGCTTGCTTGCGTCGCGGGTCATGCGGCTAAAATATCCTTATAGTTTAGATATCCACCTAAGTTTAAATAAAGCGATTTAATTTCATCAGATCCAAACCCATGCAGGCAAACTGTGAGGCAGCTTCGATGTTTGGAAAACATTCACTAAATGTTGGTATTCTGTGTAAGCAGCACAAAAATTTCAGAAACATGAGTTTATCGCAATATCTTTGACTACAAAAGCTTCCGTTTGTTTTAATTAACTTTTTTCGTCTCCGTAGTGTAAAGGATTGGTCTTTCCTCCAGACTTTTGCCTGAGAATTGCGCTTTTTATTTGCTGTATGGAAGAACAAAGTAGTCCTAAAATTTCATGTATGGTTATCAATTCCTTCAAGATAACAATCCTGTTCTTTCAAATAACAAACCTTTTGCACACGCTGAAAATGTTGACCTCACATTTTCTTAAAAAACGGTATTTGGAAAAAACAGGATTTGATGAAGGAACGAATTTTAAACAAGAACTTTCCACTGCCTAAAATATTTACGAATTCCCACAAAATTAGTTTTTTTTGTGAAGCAACTATTACCAGGCGCTACAAAAATGGCACGAAATATGTTTGCAGTTTACTTCAAACAAGGCCAATTTATTGACGAAATCTTGTTTCAAAAAGACTTTTCAAAAATGTAATACTCACCTTGGCAAGCTTGCGAACAGGATCGAATTTTGTTGTACACGAACAAGCAATAAATAAACGTTGTCCATATCATGGCAGTTATCACCTCCAAAGTAAGAGTTGCGCTGAAACCGTGAGCAGATATGAAAATGGGACCTCGTTGCATCCGAAAAGAAAATTCTTCGTCGATCGTATGGACTTTTACCTTTACAATGAAGTGAAAAAGTATATTTGAGTATCATTTATCCATCGGCCTTCACTCACAATATATTCACTCATGGGTGAGACTTGAGAAGACACTGTGAGTCATATTTGTTTCATTTTGATACCTGTTTTTCTTAATGATAAAATGTATTGTTTTTTACCATTGATTAGAAGGATTTTTTAAATTAAATCCGAAAAGTCTACGCGATTCAGTGTGTGAATTTCATATTTATGAAACGTTGTTTTCTAGACGTTACACTTAGTCTTTGATTTTTTACTTTCCTTTTAAAAGGTTCTCGTGTAGCCATAAATATGCTGTGCCGTATATTTAGTTTGCTGTGTTTTTGAAATCGTGATGTCGATTTTGAAGCAGCTGCTGTTTCACGATGACTCTCGCCACTTTGTATTGCCAAGGCCGAAAACTTATTGCTAATGCCATGCTTTTAGACTCGATGAGGATAAAATCCTTTGAGTTACGCACACGCAAAGAAGGCTTTTATTTACATTTTGATAGAAAGCTTTGATGTTCGATAATTTTTAGTAGTATTTTCACAAATCTTTTACTTTAAAACAAATTTTGCGGACTATGCAAGGACATTTTCATGCAAACCATTCGTTTCGTGCACACTATAAAGTTTTATCTTAACGCCCAAGTTCAATTTGAGTTATATCTGCTTGCGGATTGTGACACGGTTGATTTGAAAATTCTTTTGCATGCTTTAAAATGAAACAAGTAGTAACTTGAAGAACTAAGGGAGTTAAAAAAAACATAGCAACAGCATGTTAATAAATGCAATTTGTGTATTGTGTGCAGGGTTTGCCTCAGTGCGATGATACTACAGTGAGCGGATTAACGTTTGAAACTATGATGCTTGAATGTAGCTGTAATATTGCTGCTTGTACTTACAGTAGACGATAATATGANAGAAAGCGATNCATGTGAAATGTGAAAGATAAAAGATTTTAATAATATTTATTGCACAAAACCAGTACAAAACACTTGCAAATCGTGATCTGGAGTCCAAGAAAAAAATGGCACTTGACATATGAAAAATAATTTGCATGAAACTGACCTGGCGAAAGCGTTGATGGTTGAAGAACTTACGCGAACTGAATGATATAATTTTTTTGTCCTGCTTCAAGGCAACATTTGAAAATTTGCACTTGATCAACACTGCATCCCATTGCTTTTGGGGACAAAGCCGTCGACGAAACTGTGAGTGCTTCATTGCAAGTCCGGAGTAAATCAACAGTAACGATGTACTTAAGAAAAGTTTCAGTTGCATTTTCAATGATAACCAAAAATCTGGAAAACAAATGGCATATACATACGGCATATGAGAATAAACGCTTTAACGATAAACTCTGTCGAACATGCATGGTGGTCAACAGTCTACTCACAGAAAGCACAAACACGTTCATGCAATGGTCAGTTCATTTCGTAAGCACAATCAAAGACTTACTGTCTAAATTGCACAGGCGATGCTATTTTCTTCACACTTTCCCTGAATGACGAGAGATTTGTTTACAAACATCAACCGAACAACTGCAGTTATGCCCAAAAAATAAGCTGCACACTTCGTATAAAAATGACTTACAGCGCCATGTTTGAAACTAGATAAAGTCTACAACAGTGCTTCTCAACCTTTTCTGCAACGCGCAAACATTAAGCGAAAACTAACATGTATACCTTCGACGACCATTTTAGCGAATCACTTTTTGTACATATCGTTAACATTGTCACAAGGTGAACTGTACACAAATAAGCCTAATTCAGCACGTGCAAGCACTGTGATGTCACAAGGTGAACTGTACACAAATAAGCCACGTGCAAGCATTGTGATGTCGCAATGACTTATAGTCGCAGTAGTTTGCTACAAGACGTCTCGCGTCAGAAGCAGAATGACGTAATAGAGTCCTCANTATGATAGGATTTCATATTTTTCTGTGAAAATGAATAACGATATTACGGCGATCCACCAAAATGAAACGGCGACCCCTTNTGGATTGCGACCTAGGAGTNGGGAAGCATTGGTCCATAAAAAACATTATCAATAGTCAAAACATAAATTCTTCCACATATTTATGTGTACAACGTCAGATCCAACGTGAGATTGTTCGATCAACCAGTATCGTTCTCTTGTGCAAAAACGGATTACCAGCTTTCAGTAGATGCTAGGCAGTAGATCAGACGCAGGAACCTAATCTTTTTCGCACAAAGGCAAGTTCGCGTAATTTGAAGAAAACTTTAGAAACGCTTATCGCAAGTTTGAACTTTGTAAATGCTTTTCAACAAACACGCCCTTTCAGAATAATTTTTAAACAAACACCAGCATCCGCCATCAAAGTCTAATGTCAACATCGTTTGTTGAAAAATACAAACTGTTCCTGTTACAGGTAAACCCACTAAACTGCTTTAAATTGATCCCGAATTTTTAAATGCCACAATTGCTCTGAACATGTTCAGAGAAAACGAGCATTTTATGACCAACAGGCGTTGCAAACCCCAATAACTATATAATAATTTCAAAAAGAACAGAGGCAATTTTCACAAGAAATACCGCAATGGTATAAAATTGTGCTGCTTGTATTTTCTGAGACTTAAGCACTAAACACACCTATTTTTGTATATCCAGTTGAAAGTTAGAATTATCACCAAAACAAATCAAATCAAGGCACGATTGAACGAACTAGTTTCAGTTTTATATCATTTTAATGCAACTGCCATTAAAGAAATAACACAACTTACCTGTTGGATCGTAATATAAACAACGATTTTAAGCGAGGTTAGGGTTTTGTATGTTTTTCTCTCGTTTTGATACTTCTTGGAAAACAAGAAATAACGAAACATTAAAACAGCGGTAAAGAAATGTTAATCACTGTGTTTCTACGTGAGCGCATTAAACATAGTAAATTAATACGCATGGAATTGATTGGAACACAGATTCAAAACATTTGTGGTGAAGATCTAAAGAAACATCATTTTGCACCAAAATTTTTTGATGTTGTGGAAAAACTTCTAGACAATTTTAAATAACATTGTTTACTTTGTAAGCAGTGCTAACTTAAAGACTATCTAATGCCAATTACAGCCGTTCATCTGCTTGATAATAAACAAACATTTTTTGCTAAGCTTCCTACAAATATATTGAGAAATTTTGTGTAAAATTAAAAAAATTGCTAAAAAGACCCAAATATAGAAGACATTGTAACACTTTTTAGTAGTTTGGTCACTCATTTAATCAGTTTTTCACTCATGTAGTCTTTGTAATGAAATGGAAACAACCAATCCAAATGTTCTGGCACTCCATGCTTTTTTAATTTTCCCGCTCTCTCTGAATTTACCAAATTCTTGGTTGGAAGGTGTGATTCAACAACAGACTTTCAGTTTAAGTTTTAACGCCTGAAAGTAACCATACACTGGAAAGTACTTTCCAGCCAAGTAGGAATTGCTAAAAATTGGCAGCTCACGTCCCATCTTTCACCAGAGGCTATACCGCCGGTACCAACTTCGGTTTCATGAAGATAGAGCAACATGAAGGTTTGACTCCAACCGAGATTTCCAAATCGGTAACTTCGAAAGAACAATTCTTTTACCCAATTGTAATCTTTCACCTTAAATACCAATTCATAAGCAAGATATTCTCTTAAGAAATGCTACGAAGTAATCCCTTTGTCATGTTGTCAATAGATTTTCTTTTTGCATAGTGAATTATAAAACAAGCTTTCCCCCTGACCACCCGGCTCATCACTGTCATGTGGTCGAGATATCCGCCACCCTCACCAAAGGTGCATTAACTCGCCAGATGTTGCGTGAGTTCTCCCGCACTGTAATGGTGCTGTTCAGTGTTGAGATAAACTGTGACAGGAGCTGTACAGTTCGAATCCACTGAGTTTGAATTGTTCCTCGATTGCTGCAAAAGTTTTTTACACTCTACTTCGTATTGTTTACGACGTTTATAAGCCTTGTATATGATAATCAAGCAGATCGTCAATATCCCGAATGTCAGAAGTGCATTGAAATGGTGTCCCTCAAAAAATATTTCCACTTCATCTTCAATCCCGATGTAGATTCCACTTCGATTCTTCAGGTGTTCTTTTTCTTTCACCTGTGACAGATTTCTCAAGTGATAAACGATCTTACATCAGTCAAACAATCGCATTTCATACTACGCCATCAACTTTTTCTGAACTGTTAAAATAATCTGGAAAGTAGAAATGCTGAAAATAAGCAGTTTCAGGTATTTTTCTTTAAAAACACATTTGCTCTGAATGCGGTCATTTCAAACGGAGGCGATAGCTTCATTTCTTATGTTTAGGCTTTCAAATTTGTTGTGAAATGGTACACGACAGGAAAATTAAGGCGACGCACTTGCTAAAAGGTACAAGCTGAAACTTCTAGACTGTCAAATTAATTAATTATGAAGTGTGTCTTATTTGCATTCAATTCTGTTAGCTTATTAAACATCTGGAGAGAAATGTCGTAAAAATAACATAGAAGCAATTTCTGCATTTAAACATTTCAAACATTGACTTTCTCATTCATGAGAACAAAAGCAAATGTTTACCAAACCTGTAGCATGAATTCGCATGTTCCCTTGCAGCAGATCACGTGATGTTTCTGAAAAGTGTAGTTTATGTAAACACGGAAATAAATTCGTAAAGAAAAATATGGTGAGAACATTTCTGTGCAAATATGTATTTTAACTATGCCCAAGAGTAAACGTTTACATTAGTATAAAAGATTTCGTCAAAACAGTTTGTAGTTTTTAGGTAACTTTTGACGATTAAAAAAGTTTTATTTGATTGACTGTACTATTTGCTTCAAGTTCCGGGTAAGAAATAAATTAGGCAGAACATTCTTTCATGGTGTGAGTATCGCTCTCTTTACAAGAACCACTGAAGGCATTTCTGTTGCCATGTCTAACACATTCAATTCGATAGATTTTTAAACTGTTTTGTTTGTTGCGTGAATAAAATAACGCCAGCAAATCGCCAAACACATAGTGCTTTGAAAACAAAAACTTAACCGTTCATTTTGATCAAAATTATCAATAAAAACTCAAAACGAAAACTGTCTATCAAAAGGAATTTTTTCCAGCAAAGAAGCAGACACTAAGATCTTGCAGAATATATTCGTATATTTCGCCTACTAGTTAGGCATCTTCAGTCCTTATTGAAATAGAATCTTTGAATACGAGCTGATGATACCTACCCAGTAAGCGAAATAGATACTCTGCAAACGAAACCCGAACAAAAATGTGCGAAACGAAGGTTAAATAGCCTCTATCCCGCAGTGAGAGGCATTGTCGGCAATGTTTGGAAGACAGTGTTCCAGTTTACGAATTATGTGAAAATGTTAATCGCTTCGCGCACCGAAAAGACATTAAAATAACTCTTCTGTATGTGATGAGCATGCTCAGATACATGACAATCTATAGCAGTGGTTCTCAAACATTTCGCTGAAGGGAGCCAAATCGAGACCCAGGATTTTTTTAGAGCCGCACTAAAACCTTTTTAACACAAGTCAAGTGACACGATTTGCTTTGTTTCAGAATGGAGTTTGTCACATAAAATGTTAGAGGTGTTATTGAAAGACTGCTGAGGGCTGCACAAAGGGTGCTTGGGAGCCGCATGCTGCTCTCAAAGCCTCGGTTGAGAACCACTGATCTATAGCCTCGAACTTAACGTTTTATCTATAGATTATGACAAAGCACAAATATACAGCTTAAGACAAGCACGAACTTCGTTCAGTTCCATCTGAAAAAAACTACGTAACCCAACGAATCAAACTTTTCGAAGCGGATCTTTGTAGACATTGTGGTCAATTTGATACAATTTTATTTGAGTGACAAATCACCAGGCGTGCTGTGGATGTTAGCTTTGCTGTCACTTGCGTCATGCATTCTAAAGGTTGCCGAACAGTGTTCCCCCTTAGCAGATACGCAGTAGCACCAAGGCACCAAACCATTTGCGCACTGAAATCTCATTTTGCGCACTTGCAACGTTCCAAAATTAACATTTTTTGGACAGAAAGCAGAACGCTACTAAACATATCCCAGAGCTCTTTCAGAAGCTATTGGACTTAAATGTGTGCTTAAGTAGGATATGCGAGGAATCTGAATGCCATGCTGTGCTTTCATAACTCGGCCGTAATTCTGATTGCATGTACCCACAGTTCAGTGACAATTCACCACAAGGACAAAGCAGCAAAATCTGCTCGCAAGTGTTTTACTAGGAAATCGAGTTCTCGCCAATTACGCGTCTTCAAGCAAAAGCGTACAGGTTAAGTGATGAAACACTACAACAAGACTCAACCAAACACGCCAACTGCAACTCAAAACATATACTAAGCAGTGTTGCCACTGCTGTTTTTTTTCACTAGATCTGGGGTTTTTCTGTTTAATCTGGGGTTCTGGGTTTTTATTTAAAATCTGGGGTTTTTTCACGTTGGGCAAACTTTAGAAATGTATGTTGTATTACTGTATTTTCCAATGAAGAATACAGTTTCACAGGTGCAATGTGCAGAGTCAGTAGCCAGTATTAGTTGAGTAGGACTAGGCCTAACCAAACCATTGGAAATCTAATGATTCACAGATTAAGCACTGACTAGGCATAGGTCAGCACTCTAATCAATCGCTGATATATCAAGGGCTGCTTGTACATGATTTTATAATGCTTTTTTGGTTTTGAAGATGCTGTGGTTGAGAATCTGTTCATTGTTTTACAGGCGGATTGTGATAGGTACGAATGTAAAATTTTGAATGTTAAACCAGTAGTAAAATATTGCAATGAATGCAATGGTTAAGGGTGAATAGAACACTGCAAAACCTTGAATGCATCTTGTACATGTTTCAATTTGTGCATGCAAGTAAAAGTAAAAGAAAACATATGTAAACGTTTTTTAGAAAAGATGTACATAGCTTTTTTATGTTACTTCATACATTTGATTTGCTGCTAGCCTACTTGTAAATTGTCAGTATCATGTTCAAAAATAGACTTAAATTTGTTAAAAATATGATGCAAATAATGCATATTACCTTAATTTTTATGTTCAAGTATCGGTAGCGTACATTTCGAGTTTGATTTAGACATTTTTTCAACATTTTGTATGTCTGTTTTTTTCTGTGTTTTTTCAAGGTAAATTCTGGGGGTTTTCTTCATAACTGAGTAGCAACACTGATACTAAGTATTGTAGAATTAAATAAAAACATGTACTGTAGTTAAAAACAAACGCCATGACCATTACATTGTCATCATCAAACTATAAGACTAAGCTTTTAGTTTAGAAAACATGCGAATTGTACACTTTGAAACGCGCGCTATGAACATCACACTTTTATTCCATAATTTTATGTGAATTGATTCTTATAATAATTTACAGAGTTTATAATTCATTCAGAACTTTTATGCTCACTCAAGGATATTTGCTCAGAGTAACCTTTTCTCAGAGGGAACACTGTCGCCAACCCTTTGCTCAGTGAATTTAGTAAATCTACTACATGCATCGCCAGACATCTGAGTTGCATGAAGCATCTGCATTATGTACAAAAAAATTGAGAAAAGTCAATTCAGTTTTTACTCAAATCTATCTACACTGAGTGCTATTCGCAAATAAATAGATTTCAGTTAGATACGGAAAAACGATTTTCTATTTTCGGAAAAAATGGTTTTCCGACTTAAAAATGAAACAGAAATAAAGTTTCACAAAAAAACTTTTATACCACATGTGATTCTGTAAGATAGGTTGTAAACGTCGAAACGCCTTGACAAAACTATTTCTGAATTCGCTTACCTTTTCAACAAAAGCATATTTATTTAAATGAACAAATAAACTATTCGTTTTTCTTGGTCAATAAACGTACCTCAAATACTTTCCGTTTTGAATGCACTTCATCTTTTAGCACTATGCAATCATTCTTCAATGATACAAAATGACTGGTGGTTTTTACAATTGTAGCTTCCTCACCTGAATGTACCAGAAGAGTCAGTGTTGTTACTGAGCAGCAGTGGCTGCCTGTAAACAGGAGTCGCGCTAGCACAGGTATCTCCGATGCGTTCATCGGAAGGCCTAAAAATCGCTCATTGAAAATGTTAATGACGTTCATTAAATGACGTTCATCAAATAATAAGTAGGATTCTTTTGAAAATTTAAGCTGAAGTGGTCAAATACTGAATTGGCTCAGAGCAGTGAACAAAACATTTTCATTTTGCAGGAGAAATGTTTGCGATTAATCTACGTTTGGTATTACGTGATGGCTTTACGATATTAAGACGATCGCATTTACTGTTCTGGAAGGCGATTAAGAGAAACCACATTCATACGCAATAGAAATACCTGTTAGGTCGAGGAAAAACACATTTCTGCAATTTTTATTCGCCTCGAACTGTGCAGTTCGAAAGGTTTTCTCTCACAAGTTAAGAGAAGATAAAGAGAAATGCATGTTCAGCAAACATAAGATAGATAAACGATGAAATACATTCACAAAAATGTTGAATGAACAGTTTTTATCAAAACTCTTACCTTGTTTAGAACAACTAGGGTATTTGCAAAACTGATCCATAGCAAAGCAAATATTACTGTAGCAATATACGACAATTGCAAGAACCACGTTCTCAAAGCAAAAAGATTTCAGCATTGTTTTATACCTGAAGGTAACAAATGCATTATTCAACAAACAGGTACATTCTAGTTATCACAATAATCGTAATCGTGCTTTTAGCCCTAAAATTGCATGTCAGAATCTTAGAGTTGTTTCTGAATGCTGCCTGCTTTCAACAATGACACAGATTCCGTCAATGCCCTCAAATGCATATTTCATGTGTGTGTTAAACGTTAGATAGCAACCCAACCCCAGCCAGAACATGTAATTCCACAAGATAAACAGAATGACAGAGGCAAAGTGTCAGCAAGCCCTGCAACAAAACTGTTTTTACGCAATCATTTAACCACCAGTGCCCCTCCTGCAAGGTAATATCGAAGAAGCAACACAGATGACAAGCACCAAATCTCGCTGCCAAAGCGAGAACGCGGTTTTGATCAAGGCTATTGCAACGCTTTCAAGTATTCAATGATGGTTTTGCAACACCTAGCGTCCGTCATCTCAAGCCACGATAGTTAGACTTTGAACTGTAATGGAAAGTAGTAACAAAGTTATGATTGCTTACGAACAGATCCAATAGAACCCATATCAACTGAAAAAACTTGACAACTTGTTCTTATGAGAATAAGGTGGTTTCTTGGAACGAATATTCAATACTGTTGGTCAAAGTACAGTATAACAATGTTTTTCAACATACATTTTTTTACGAAACTACGCACCATTTCACGTCTTAGCACCAAATACCTGGTTTCGTTTGTTGAATTTTAATCAATCTGTTCACTGCAGAAAAAAGGAACTTTGAACCTCATTAACAAGATGAATAACTTCAAGCAGTTTGATACATGCACAACATCACAACAACTGCAATGACGACATAAAAATAGTTCTGTTTCCACCAAATACAACATCAATATAATATAATATAATATATACGCTATCAAATCTAATTTATAAACGGACTACTTTATAATAATGAGAAAATGTATCAAGAGAAGATTGCAACCAGTATATGCAACTGTATTGATGATTGTTGCTACTCTTAGGTTTCTACAACTTTTTTCCAGCTCACCATCTAAATGCCTCGTTAAATGTCCTTTAGAATCTGAAAAACTGGACTCTGGTGCAGCGAATATTACGATGTGTCTTTACCCAAACAAAACTTCAAACATCTGGTGCATTAGACTGCTGTAAAGCTTCCGCCTACAAACTGGTTAATTCTCTGACACTTTAACAAGGAGTTGCATCTCTTTACTTTCAACCTGTCAGCTCTTTCACCACCTATAACAAAATTTTGCTAAATGTAAATACTTCGTCGTGCAACCGTTTGGGGTACTCCAATATGAGTGCAGTCATTTTGTTCCTCTGGTATAAACCAGGGGTTTCCCCTACGGTTCATTCTCAGTTGCGTTGTGATGCAAAGGCAACTATAAATTTTCAACCTTCGATATTTTCTTGCAAATATGTTCATTGCAATGTTTAAGTTGCGTAAACAAGATAGAGAACAAGAATGATTGAGCATGAGTTTCCTAGCAGCTGGAAATAATGCATTTTGACTGCTCGGAATGCTGACTTAACGCCATAAATTCTGTACTTGCGCCTCTTTCACAAAGCCAAAAGCACATTACTGAAATCACAAAAGCAAATAGAAATTTGAGCTGTCTGGTGTAAAACCGGGGACTTTCCCTGAAGTTTTATATCCCTGGAGGCTTAGCAGCAGACAGAAAAGCGTTCGCTTTCGTTGGTTCCGTTCACGTCTGGTGAGTTTGCGGTCGGGCCTTCATCTTCGCATCACATGACAACTAAGTTTAAAACGATGATCTCATACCGCGAGGGTTTTCCTACCTTCAAGGAATTTTGGCTCTATTTATCTGACAAACACGCATGTAATACTCGCAACCAAGAATGTCAAATTACTGGGTTTTCGCAGAGGCGCAATCTCCATCTCGTTTGCAGAAAAGCTGCCGGGAAACATATGTCGTTGAGTGAAGAAAAGAAATCTTATAGCCTTCAGACTAATTAGTTGCAGCGTTTCAAGCACTCCTGAAAATGAAAACGATTCAACTATTAGTACGTTTTCAGCTCAAAAATGAGCAAAGCATGAAAAACGATAGATCACAATATTCTCATTGCAACTTCTCATTGAACAATGAAAACGAATTTAAATGTTTGAAGCTGACAATTGTTATGTAACAGTGCAACCACGCGTTATCACATAGCGAGGCTCATCACTTTGGAAATGAATCGCAAATCCGCCATTCTCATGACCGCCGGTCTCTTCAATTTCCCTCAAAACCTGTCTAGTCTGAACCGGTGGTTGTTAACCGCGACTGTCAAGCAATTTCTGTGCGGCTCTCAGCAATCTTTTAATGAAACCCCTTATATTTTATGTAACAGGTTTCGTTCTGCTACAAAACAAAATGTGTCAATCGACTTGTGTCAAACAATTTTTCTTGGGTGTTTATCTTGTCACGCAATAGAACAGAAACGTGTACAGAAATCATGTCAAAAATTTCAAAACAACTGCGATCGAATTTAAGAATCATCTCTGTAGGCTTTACTTTTGAAATCCATTAAAAATTGAATAACTGTACTTTCAGACAGCCTTAGTGCTTTAAGAAAGGAAACTTAAAACATAATTCTGCTTAAGTGAAATAAAAATCAGTGAACGTCATATTTACCAAGTTAAAAAATATCTCAAATAGCAGCACAACGTTTTTTCTTTTGCCTAGCCATTATCCCAAACAACTAATTAAAAAACACAATTAATTTCATCAAAACTAATGAAAACAATATCCCAGTACCCGACATGTTGATTGCAGTTATCTATTATGAAAAATATAACTAAATCGGCGGAGATAAGAGTCGCTGCGCAGTATATTAAGCGCAAACAGAAAAACAAGTTATATCCACAAAGACATATGTACATACTTTACGAGCAATGCACGTGATCACAAGCGCGTAAAACGCATAGACAGGGTTTTGTTCAAAGGATGATACAGAGGTTATTCTGCCTCAGCCGCATACGCGTTTGGTGCTCTAAGCCAGTGTTTTTCAACCTTTTTTGCATCACGGACCACTTTATGCAATAAAAAAATTTTGGGGAACACCAAACAAAATTTTATAATCACAATT